>Ga0114950_10000498_pt1 | contig 27047 bp, 21 predicted proteins | sample N075metaG_FD_83503 | JGI IMG/M metagenome (GOLD analysis project Ga0114950, IMG submission 83503) | Deep subsurface microbial communities from Kermadec Trench to uncover new lineages of life (NeLLi) - N075 metaG | ecosystem: Environmental > Aquatic > Marine > Ocean trench > Sediment | place... | reverse complement strand
GCACGAACGGCTGCAGATCTGTCGCTACCCAGTGTCCGGCCCGGCGCAACGGTGCGAGCAGGCCGCGAAGCGCCGAAATCGAGACGTTGCCGGCAATCTCGGCGGCCGCGACCTCGAGGGGCACGCGGATCTTGAAGCGTCGGGCGCCGACTTTTTCCTTGATTTCGATGAATGCCGGATCCTGCGCTACACCGGTGGCGGGGTCGGCATACCAGCGCACCCGCACCTTGCGCTTGATGAAGTCGCTGTTGATCTTGGCGCGTAGCAGCACCATCGACCGATTGTCGAAATAGATGCTGGTCACCAACCCGTCGGGATAGAGCGGGTCCGGGATGCAGCGGGCGCGGAGCCATTCCAGCAGGGGCGCGGCCCGAATCGCCGCGACGACTAACTTGAGCTCGTGCTCGGCCGGTGCGTCTTGGCGAGGCAGGGCGGCAGTTTGCAACGAAGCCTACTCCGGTTGGTGGATCCGAACGGCCGTATTCTAGCCCGAATATCATCCGAGCTAGGCAAGACGCGGATTGGGGTGGAAAAGGAACGGGCGAACCTCGAAGCAATTCGAGATTCGCCCGTCAATCCTGTCGACCTCAGTCAAGGTCAGTCGGCACGCGGTAGCGCGCCTGTCGGCGAGTTAGCCAAGCATGAAGTCGTGCGCCCGCACGGTCTTGCGGCCGTTGGCAGCGGCACGCTTCGCGGCCTGCTCGATGTACCAGTGAACGACCATGTTCAGGGCGGGAAGCGCGTCGCCGCCAACGTTGCAATTGTGTGCCTTGAGAGCTTCCTTGGTCTTGCTCCCCACGAGCAGCATCTCAGCCATCGGTTCCTCCTTGACCGGCGGCCATTGCCGCCGGAGTCTTTGGCCGCCGTCGAAGCATCCGCGCCACCCACCCGGCGGCGTGCTTCCGCGCGGCGATTCACCCCCTCGCGAGAGAGGACTCACCCACTCGTTACCTGGCGGTTTTAACCACCAGGCCCCGTTTTCGCAAGTCCTGGGGCGATGTAACGGAAAATTAGCTTCCTATTGGTTGCTCAGCATCGGGTCTTCCCGGACGCTGATCTTGCCGACGATCTCCTCGCCGTTGATCCGCATCGTGACGCGGTAGTCGCCGGTTGTGGCGGTCATACCCTGGGGGGCGCCGCCGCCACGGCCGCCGAAGCCACCGCCGCCACGACGTCCACCGCCGCCGCCGACATCACCCTGGCGGAAAGCAGGCCGATCAGCGTCGCCGCGGCCGCCGCGACCGCCACGGCCGCCACCACCAAAGCCGCCGCCACCACGCCCGCCACGACCACCACGGCCGCCGCGGCCGCCGCGCGCCGCCTGAGCCTCGCGGAACGCCTCCATCTCTTCCTCCGTCGGATCGAAGCGCATGTTCCACTCGAGGACGCCGATGCCGGGCTGGGCCGCGAAGGTGAAGGTGCGGGTGTGAACGCCGGTAACATCGTTGATCTCGATCTCCACGTCACCGGTCGCCCCGGCGCCGATGTAGAAGCCGATAACCGCGTTCTTGGTCGGGTTCTGCCCCTGGAACGCGAGAGAGCCGCCGGTGCCCATCGGGCTGATGTTCAGCCAACGGGTCGCTTGGCCGTTGTCGAACAGGTGGGCGTCGGAGCCGAGAACGTCGTCGGTGGCCTGCTGCAGCATCCAGACATCGTCCATGATCCAGATGCCGCGACCGTGGGTGCCGATCACGAGATCGTTCTCGCGCGGGTGCACGACGATGTCGTGTACCGCGACAACCGGCAGATTGCGTTGCAACGGGTTCCATGAGTCGCCGCTGTTGATCGTATAGAAAATGCCGAACTCGGTACCGGCGTACAACAGGTTCGGGTTTTGCGGATCTTCCTTGACCACGTACACGGCCTGGCCGTCGGGGATCCCGTTGGTGATGCGGGTCCAGGTCTCGCCGTAGTCGGTGGTCTTGTAGATGTACGGGGCGAAATCCGCTGCCCGGTGACCATCGCCGGAGACGTAGGCGGTGCCGGGGTCGAAATTCGACGTCTCGACGCGGCTGATCCACGTATCGCGGGGCATGCCGATGTTGTCGGTGACGTCGGTCCAGGTTGTTCCGCCGTCGCGGGTGACCTGGACGTTGCCGTCGTCCGTACCGGTCCATAGTGTGCCCTCGTCGAATGCCGACTCGGCGATCGTGATGACCGTGCCGTAGTTCTCGGCGCCGGTAACGTCCCGCGTCAGGCCGCCGGTAACGCGCGTGGTCTTTTCCGGATCGTTGTCCGAGAGGTCGGGGCTGACGATATTCCAGTTGTCGCCGCGGTCCACCGACTTGAACAGATGGTTGCCACCGACGTAGATCGTCCGCGGATTATGCTGCGACAGCAAGATCGGCGTGCTCCAGTTGAAGCGGAACGGGTTGTTGCCCCAGCCGCGCTCGCGCATTGACTCTTCGATCTCGGGGGTGATGTAGTCGCTGTAGTTGGTGACGTTGTTCTGCCGTGGGCGGATGCTGACACGCTCGCCGGTGCGCAAGTCGACGCGGCTGACGCTGCCGCCCTGTGATTCGGAATACAACGTGTTCGGATCGGTGGGATCGATCTGCACGAAAAAGCCGTCGCCACCGCCGACGCTGCGCCAATCGTTGGTGTAGATGCCGGCGGCCCGGGTCAGCGACGGACCGCACGATGAGCCGGCGTCTTGGAGGCCGCCGCAGACGTTGTACGGATCCGCCATGTCGACACCGACCGCGTAGTACTGGGTGACGTTGAGGTTCTTGAACTGCAGGTAGTTCTCGCCGCCGTCGAACGTCAAGTTCAAGCCGCCGTCACTGCCGACCCAGAAGCGATTGGAGTCGTGCGGGTCGATCCACATGGCGTGGTAGCAGTGGCCGCCGCCGCCGCGCCCCATGTTCTCGAGCGTAGTGCCACCGTCACGCGATATGCGCATTCTGGAGGTAAGGCTGTAGACGACCTCGTCGTCGTTGGGGTCCAACCAGAGATGGTTGTAGTAGAACGGCCGGTTGTAGAACCGGTTCACGTAGGTCCACGACTCGCCGCCGTCCTCCGAGCGGTAGATTCCCGACCCCAGGATGCTCATGTCTTCGTACTCGGGATTGGGCGCCCGATCCTCTCCTTCGCCGGTGAACTGCTGGATCTGGGTTCCGTGCTCGTAGTGGGCCATGAGCACGTCGGGGTTGCTGCGCGATACGTCGAGGCCGATCTTGCCGGACGGACCCTCGGGCAGGCCGTCCGTCAGCTTCTCCCAGCTGTCACCTCCGTCTGTCGTCTTGAAGATGCCGCCGTTGTCGCCACCCGACTCGAGCAGCCAGGCCCAGCGACGGCGCTCCCAGAACGTCACCCACAGCGTGTCCGGATCCTGCGGATGGATCTTCAGGCGGAGGGCGCCGGTCAGGCCGTCGGGTTCCGGCAGGCCGTCGAGAAGCTGCTCGAAGGTCTCGCCGCCGTCGGTGGTCTTGAACAGACCGCGCTTGCCGATGTCACCCCAGATATTGCCGAGCACGGCGACCCAGACGGTATCGGAGTCGTCGGGATGGATGACGATGTCGCCGGTGGTCCAGGCGTCGGTCAGAACGGCATCGAAGGTGGCGCCACCGTCTGTCGACTTGTAGACGTGGTCGCCCCAGGTCGCCGAGTTGCGACCGTCTTCCTCGCCCGAGCCGACCCAGATGATGTCGGGATTGCTCTGGTCGATGCGCACCTCGCCGATCGAGGCGGCGCCGTAGCCCTCGAAGATCGGCTCCCAGGTGTTGCCGGCGTTAACCGTCTTCCAGACGCCACCGGAGCCAGTGCCGACCACGGCTACCGCAAAATTGTCGACGAGCGCGTCCACCGAGGAGATGCGTCCCTTGAGGTTGGCGTTGCCGATGTTGCGCCACCTCAGGTCTTTGATCAGGCCGTCCTCCATCTGCGCCGGGGCGGCGGCCGGGGGAGCTGCGGCAGCGGTTGCAGTCAGGCCGTTGCTGACCAGGGCCACCAGCACGATGGCCACCAAGCTGGCCTGGGAGAGCAATTTCAACGTACGAGACATCAGCATCCTCCTGGATGGGAATTCACCGACAGATTGGGCTTCTTCCGGCCGCAGATGGGGTGCCGGGGGAGCAGAGCGCCGTTAAAGTGCCGTTGGAGCGCAGTTGGCGCGCCGTCCGATGGGTGTTCAAACGACGTGTATAGGCGCTTGTAGCATGAGAATCGTCGGTTCGTCAACGGCAGCCGCGGCCGATCGCTTCCTCGAGCAAGGAAATCGCTTCCGGGCGCCGCTCCAAGGATCCGGCCTTGCCCTGAAACAACTCTGCGGATCCGCCCCCGCGGCCATCGAGCAGGGTCGCGAGTTCAGCCCCGATGGTTTCGAGATCGAGGCCGGAACCGGTCCCACGGTAGAGCACGAAAAACGAACCCGAATCGGAGGTAGCGGTCAACAGGCAGGCGCGGGAGGTGCGATGGACGGTCATTTGGCGGACGATCGACTGCAGAAATCCGGCGTCGACCCCCTCGAAGTGTGCTTCGACGATGGCTCCCTCCGACGACTCCAGTCGCCGTGCCGTCTCCTCGGCCAGTTCACCGCCCAGCTTCTTGATCTGGCGCTCGGCCGCTTTCAGGCGAGCGAGCTTGGAATCGACGACCTTCAGGACCTCGTCGTCGGCGGTCTCGAGGATCGCGCGCAGCGAAGCGGCGCGGGTCTCGTGCGCCGCCAGCAGCGTCCTGACCCGGGTGCCGGCGACCCAATGAAGCCGCGTCCCGCCCCGCATGTTCTCCGTACCAAGGAGCTTGATAGCGCCGATCTCCGCAGTCGTCTCAACATGCGTGCCGCCGCAGGTGTTGCAGTCGACGCCGGCGATCTCCACGAGACGGATGTCTCCGTCGTGTCCCTCGGGCAACCCGCGGCTCCGGATAGCACCGTTGGTGAGCTCCTCAGGAGCCACCCAGCGGGTGGTGACAGCGCGAGCTTCGTGGATCACGGTCGCGGCGCGTTCTTCGAGCGACTCCAGGTCGCCATCGGCGATCACCGCGACCTCGAGCTCAATATCGGAGGAGCTGGCGCCGAGGTGGAACGACGTTGTCTCCCAGCCGAATTCATCGGCCGCGATTGCGGTGATCAGGTGCTGCGCGGTGTGCTGCTGCATATGGTCAAAGCGCCGCTTCCAATCGAGCGTGAGCGTCGCCGACCCGGTCGCTGCGGTGTTCTCCAGATAGTGTCGGATCTCGGTGTCGACTCGTTGCACCGCGATGACCCGAATGTTGCCGAGGTAGCCGTGATCGGCGGGTTGGCCGCCGCCCTCCGGGTACAGGACGGTGTCGCTAAGGACGGCGTAAGGACCGGTTTCGTCATTGGCAACCGCGGTTACCTCGACTTCCAGCTGCCGCAGGTACGGTTCGCGATCGAAGGCCGGGATCATGCGATTCTCTTCCTGATGTCGCCGTCGGGCGTCTTGCCGGGCGGTACGCTGCCAGAATTACGTTACCCTTGCCAGGGTGTTTTTTCAGCACACTATTTTATACCGGGTTCGGAGATCCCGGGCCGCATCTTAGGCCCGATCTGGAGGGAAAGCACGCCGCATGAGTCAGGTTTTGGACGCCACGGAGATATTCGAGGCGCTCGGTCTCGAGGACACCAATAGAGGGGGGTTTTCCGGCCAGTGGCTGGGCTCGGGACCGGAGCTGGAAGTGTTCACGCCGATCGACGGTAGCCGCATCGGCAGCGTCATCCAGGTCACCGAGGATGAGTACGACCAGGTCGTCGCGAGTGCCCACCGAGCCTTCCTCGAATGGCGTAAAGTGCCGGGCCCGGTGCGTGGGGATCTCGTCCGCCAGCTCGGTAACAGGCTGCGCGACAAGAAGTCCGAGCTCGGCGCCCTGGTGACACTCGAGATGGGCAAGATTGTCTCCGAAGGCGAGGGTGAAGTGCAGGAGATGATCGACATCTGCGACTTTGCCAACGGCCTGTCGCGGCAGCTCTACGGCAACACGATGCAGTCGGAGCGGCCCGACCATCGGATGTCCGAGCAGTGGCACCCGCTCGGCGTCATCGGCGTCATCAGCGCTTTCAACTTTCCGGTCGCGGTGTGGAGTTGGAACGCCACGCTCGCCGCGGTATGCGGCGATGCCAGCGTCTGGAAGCCGGCGAGCGGCACACCGCTGACCGCCGTCGCCGTGACCAAGATCGCCCAGTCGTTGTGCGAGGACAACGATGTCGACCCGGCGATCTTCTCGTTGATCGTCGGCAAGGGGTCGACTGTGGGGGAGCGCATGCTGCACGACCGCCGCGTACCGCTGATCTCGTGCACCGGTAGCTGCCGGGTCGGCTATCACGTCGGCGAGGTCGTCGGCAGGCGCCTCGGGCGGACCATCCTGGAGCTCGGCGGCAACAACGCCATCATCGTGACGCCGCACGCCAACATGGATCTGGTGCTGCCGGCGATTCTCTTCGGCGCCGTCGGCACCGCCGGGCAGCGGTGTACCTCGACGCGTCGCATCATCGTGCACGAGTCGGTCAAAGATGAGCTCGTCAATCGTCTGATTCGGGCCTACGGAGACGTCAACATCGGTGATCCGCGCGATCCGGCGACGTTGATGGGCCCGTTGGTCAACCACGGGGCGGTGGATGATCTGACCGCGGCGGTCGAGCAGCTGCGCGCCGAAGGTGGCGAGATTCTGTGCGGGGGCGAGAAGCTCGACGGCCCCGCACACCCCGGCGGCCACTACGTCACACCCTGTATCGCCGCCGCGGATAACGATTTCGAGATCGTTCAGGAGGAGACGTTCGCGCCGATTCTCTACGTCATCGGATATGGCAAGGCCGATGCCTCGCCGAGCCAGGCGGTGGACGAGGTCGAGGAGGCCGTGGCGCTGCACAACGACGTGCCGCAGGGATTATCCTCGGCGATCTTCACCGACCACGTGCGCGAGGCCGAGTATTTCTTGTCGCACCGCGGCAGCGATTGCGGCATTGCCAACGTCAACATCGGAACCAGCGGCGCCGAGATCGGCGGGGCATTCGGCGGCGAGAAGGAAACCGGCGGCGGCCGTGAAGCGGGCTCCGACGCCTGGAAGGCCTATATGCACCGTCAGACCAATACCGTCAATTGGAGCACGGAGCTGCCGCTCGCCCAGGGCATCACATTCGGCTAACGCGCGGTCGCAGGGGGCGCGATGACGGCGTTGCGCTGGCGGCGCGTGCTCGGCGTACCTGAAGTACGCCTCCGCGCTCGCCGCGGCGAGCGCCTTGTCCTCACGCCCCCTGCGACCGCGCTCTGCTTAGGGTCCGGCGGTGTGCTGCGTGGGTTGGCCCTAGGAGGGTGATTCCCAGCCGCGCGACCGGGTTACTGCTTCGGACCAGCGGTTGCGGCGGTGTTGGACGGAGGCTGCGTCTTCTTTGGGCTCGAAGGTCCGGTCGATGCGGCGTTGGTCCTCGAGCTCGTTGGCGTTCTGCCAGAAACCTACGGCGAGGCCTGCCATGAGCGCCGCTCCAAGGGCAGTACTCTCGGTGACCTCGGGGCGCACGATAGTGGCTTGGAGAAGGTCCGCCTGCATTTGCAGGAGCAGATCGTTGGCGGCCGCGCCACCGTCGACGCGCAGCTCCGCGACGTCGAGTCCGGTATCCGCCGTCATCGCGTCGACCAGGTCGGCGACCTGGAAGGCGATCGACTCGAGCGCCGCCCGGGCGATATGGCCGCGACCCGTTCCGCGGGTGATGCCGCACATCACGCCGCGGGCGAACGGATCCCAATGGGGGGCGCCGAGGCCGGCGAACGCAGGGACCAGGTAGACGCCGCCGCTGTCCGGCACGCTGTCTGCCAAGGCCTCGACTTCGTCGGCGGAGCGAATGATCTCGAGACCGTCGCGCAGCCACTGAACGACCGCGCCGCCGATGAACACGCTGCCCTCGAGCGCGTAGGTAAGCTTTTCGTCTGTCCGCCAGGCGACCGTCGAGAGAAGCTGCCGTTCGGAGACCACGGGTCGGTCGCCGGTGTTCAGCAGTAGAAAGCAGCCGGTGCCGTAGGTGCATTTCGCCATCCCGGATCGGTTACAGAGTTGCCCCGCAAGGGCCGCCTGCTGGTCGCCGATGAGCCCCGCGATGGGGATGCCTTCGATCGCCGACTTGATCGCGACCGGCCCCACCACGCGGCTCGACGGGACCACCTCCGGCAGAATTGCTGCCGGCACGTCGAACAGCTCGAGCAGCTCGCTGTCCCAGCCGCCGGTGTTGATGTCATAGAGCATGGTGCGAGACGCATTCGAGGCGTCGGTAACGTGGGCCACACCTGCGGTGAGTCGATATACCAACCAGGTGTCGACGGTGCCGAAGGCGAGATCGCCGGCCTCGGCGCGGTGCCGGGCGCCCTCGACGTTATCGAGGAGCCAGGCGATTTTGCTGGCGGAAAAATAGGCGTCCAGTACGAGGCCCGTCTTTTCGCGCACCAGGACTTCGTGTCCGGAGGCCTTCAGGGCCTCGATCGCTTCCGCGGTGCGGCGGTCCTGCCAGACGATGGCATTGTGGATCGGTTGCCCGCTGGATCGTTCCCAGACAATCGTGGTTTCGCGCTGGTTGGTGACCCCGATCGCCGCCACCGTCGCGGCGCTTACATCGGCTCGACCGAGGACCTCCTCGGCGACGCCGATCTGGCTGCGCCAGATCTCGCCCGGATCATGCTCGACCCATCCAGGCCGCGGAAAGATCTGCTCGAACTCGCGTTGGGCGATGGCGACGACGCGGCCGGCGCGATCGAACAGCAGCGCTCGAGAGCTCGTGGTTCCCTGGTCGAGAGCCAGAATGAGGCCCGAATCGGACATGGCCGAACCATAGCAGGGCACCGAAGAATCCCCGGAAGTTCTTCAGCGCACCGCCGGCAGGCGACGGAAAACGTCGAATGGGTGTCCCGGTGGCGCCCGACGCGGTTGTAAATTCTGAAAACAGGGGATGCTTCGAGTTCCCCGCAACGACTACACTTGTGGGCGCTCGCGGAGATTGGGCGCGTTCTGGACGGCTTTGCGCGGAGGTTTCAATGTTCGAAGTAACGGTCAAGCTCAGGGAGAGGTTGGTAACCAAGTTTCGGGGCCAGGGTGAGATGACGATCGGCCGCGATCCCAGTTGCGAGCTCATGCTCGACAACCTGGGCGTGTCGCGCCGTCACGCGCAGCTGCGCGAAGTCGGAGACCGCTTCGTCATCGAGGACCTCAACTCGACGAATGGAGTCTTTGTCGACAGCCGTCGCGTGACGACCGCGCAGGTGAACCCGGGCGAGGAGATCAAGATCGGAAAGTTCGTTCTCACCATCCAGCACGCCCGCGAGGAGCCTGCGGGCGAACAGATTTTCGACATCAATCAGACGATCGCGATCGAGGGCATGGCGCTGCCCGTGGTCGAGCGGGACGAACCGCGGTTCGTCGCCTCGATCAGGCGCGATGTGTTCCACAAGATCGAATGCAACTGGATCAAGCCCACACAGGAGAGCCACAAGGTTTTCTACGCCACCGAGGGCGAGGCGTTGAACGACGGCAAGCGGCCCTGCAAGACGTGCTTTCCCTCAACGGCGCGGTTCTAGCAGGGTGCAGGATTTGCCGACCGACGGTCTGCTGACGCCCGGCCCCTATTGGCGCTAGCGGGTCACCAGCATTAGAGTTGAGGGGTTAATTCACCTTTTTCACGGTGGAGTTTGAGCGTGCAAAGGCCGGTCGCCATCGTGGTCATGATCGTCGCCGTCATCGTCGTCGGCGCGGTGGCCTGGATGCAGTTCACGGGTGGGGAGCCCGAACCTGAGCCGGCGCCGCCTCCACCGCCGCCCGTTGCCAAGGTCGACCCGTCGCCGCCTGAGCCCCCGCCGGCGCCGATCGTTTTGCCGCCGTTGGACGACAGCGACGACACTCTGCGAGCAATGATCGAGGGGCTGTCGGCGCATCCTCGCCTGGGCGATGCGATTGCCGTCGACAGCATGGCGCGCATCTTCGTTACCGCGGTCGTCGCCATTGCCAACGGCGAGAGCCCCCGAGCCATGCTGTTGTATCTGGAGCCCGAGCAGAGCTTCGCCATCGCCGAACGTGACGGGAAGGTCGTGATCGACCCGGCCAGCTTTGAGCGCTACACCTGGATCACGGGTGTCTTTTCGTCGCTTGACGCCACCGGGGCCGCCAAACTGTACGTTGATCTCGAACCCCTCTTCGACGAGGCCTATGCGGATATCGGCTACCCGGGCGAGCGATTCCGCGATGCGTTGGCCACCGCCATGGGCGTGCTCGCCACGACACCCGTGCCCGAAGGGTACGTCGAAGTGCGCCGCGGCAACGTCCTGTGGGAATTTCGCGATCCGGCCCTCGAGGCCCTGAGCCCGCCACAGAAGCACCTGCTGCGCATGGGATCGGCCAACGTACGGCTCATTCAGTCGAAGATTCGCGAGTTTCAGGCGGCGCTCAGCCGCTAGCGAGGGCCATCGCGCCCCGTCGCGCTCGCTACGAGTGGCCAAGCTATATCGGGGACAGCACACTAGAGCAACGCGCTGATAGACTCCCGGGAGATTGTCATCGTTTTTGCCTTCACCCGATAGGAGGATTTCCGTGCTCTTGATGATCCACCGCAGCAATCTGTGGAGTGTGTTGGCCTTGGGGTTCGCCCTGTGCCTCGTAGGGGCGCCGATCGCAGCGTGCGGCGCGGGCGAGGACATTGGCGATGTGGCAGCCGAGCATGCCGAAGCCGCCGCCGAGCAGGTCGAAGCAGACGGTGAGAATGTCGAGGCCGCAGGTGGAGAACCGGTCGACCCGGCGGCTGACGACGTTCCGATCCGCGCCGACGAGATCGAGCGCGACGAGTACTCCAAACCGATGGAGGTCTACGCGTTCGGTGGTATCGGTCCGGGCGATAGCGTCGTCGATATCGGCGCCGGCAGCGGCTACAACACGTTCCTGCTTTCCGGCGTCGTCGGCGCCACCGGTGAGGTGATCGCCCAGGGTGGCAACGAGGGTCTGGCAGCGCGCATCGAGCATGGCGATCTTGCCGAGGCCGGAAACGTTGCGATGGTCGAATCACGCGCCGAGATTGCTGACGGCTCCGCCGACGCCATCGTGCTGATCCGCGAGTACCACCTGGTAGAGGACTACCTCGGGTTGATGGCCGACCTGTCGCGCATCCTCAAGGACGACGGCGTTCTCATCGTCGTCGAGGTGCGCAATAGCGAGGCCGAAGGGCACGACATGGTCACCCACCGGCTCGGTGAGCAGACCGTCCTCGCTCAGTTCGCCGAAGGTGGTTTCACGCTCGACGGCGAGTCCGAGATCCTGCGGCGGGACGATGACGACTACACCGCCTACGGCGGCCCGGTAGGTCTCCGCTACGTCACCGACCGGATGTTGATGAGGTTCGTCAAGACGCGATAGCAGCCCACGGCCGGCGGAACCTCAACGGGCCGCACGAGTGGGGACCGTCCGGAATTGGCGCCCGTCGCGGCGGCGCTAAGCTCGGACAAAATGGTCCTGGTTACGACACCCGGGTTGATCATGCGACTGTTTCGAGTGCTGTTCTTCTGTCTCGTGGCCGGGGTGCCGTTGCTCGCCGCGGCGCAACAAGGGCAAGGATCCGAGGATGAGCCGCAGGGCGTTGTCGATGCCTTCAAGAAGGGCACGGCTCTTCTCAGCTTGCGGTACCGCTACGAGTACGTCGGCGACGACGCGATCGAGAAGAACGCCCATGCGTCGACGCTGCGCACCGCCCTCAGCTACCGGACCGCCCCTTGGCGTGGGTTCGAGTTCTTCATCGAAGCCGAGAACGTCGCCGAGCTCGGTGACGACAGGTACCGTGACGCCGGGCGGGGGCGGCGCGGCAACGGGGTCACCGATCGGCCGGTTGTTGCCGATCCGACGGGCACAGACCTCAACCAGGTCATGCTGCGCTACCGTGGTTTCGGCACCGACGTTCGTATCGGGCGCCAGGAGATCTCCATCGACGATGAGCGCTTCGTCGGTCCGGTCGGCTGGCGGCAGCACCACCAGACCTTCTCGGCGGTGAACGTGGCCAACAGCTCGTTGGGTCGCCTGACGTTGCAGTATGTCTTCAGCAACGAGGTCTACCGGATCTTCGGTGATAGCCTGGCGACGGCGAACCACTTCGTGCATGGATCCATCGACGCCGGCAGCGCCGGTACCGTAAAAATCTACGCCTACCTGCTCGACTTCACCGAGGAGGCCGGCAGCGCTCTTTCGACCAACTCGTTCGGGTTTGAGCTCACCGGCGCCCAGGATCTCGGCGATGCCGGCCGCGTCTTGTACGAGGCCGAGTACGCCCGCCAACTCGATGCCGCCGACAACCCGAACCGCATTCGCGCGACCTACGCCCACCTGATGGCCGGGGTCGGGTTCGAACAGTTGATTACAGCCCGGATTGGCTGGGAGTTACTCGGCGGCAGCCCGGCCGAGGGGAAATTCAGCACACCGCTGGCGACGGTGCACAAGTTCAACGGTTGGGCCGACAAGTTCCTCAGCACGCCGACGAACGGCCTGCGGGACCTGTACGTCTCGCTGAGTGGGAGCCTCGGCGTGTTCGGTTGGTTGGCGACGTATCACGAGTTCACGGCCGACACCGGCCGAGCATGCTACGGCAGTGAGTTCGACGGGCAGATCACCTACCGGTCGCCGTGGCAGCAGCAATTCGCCCTCAAGGGTGCCTATTATGGGGCTGACGAGTTCTCGACCGACACGTTGAAACTCTGGTTCTACACCACATATGCCTTCTGAGTAGCTGCCCCGGTAGCCCGACCACGATGAGACGCCATAGCGCAAAAGGCGCGAACCTGCGCAAGTTATTGCTCGTGTTCGCGCTATGCACGCCGGCGCTGATCGGGCTTGCCGGCCCGACGCCCGCGCAGATCGAGAAGATCAACGGCATGACCGTCTCGACGCCGCGCGGCAGCTCGGCGTGGGCCAGCGACGACATGGTCTCGACGATCGCCGAGCTCAAGGGGCTGGGCGTCAACTGGATCGCCATTCATCCGTACGGCAGGGTCAGCACCGACGGAACCGTGAGATGGTCGTGGCCTCGGCGGCGTAGGGGGCGCGGTGGTGAGGCGCCGAGCGGAGGGGACAGCCGCCCGGCGAGTGGGGCGGAGATGCCGGACATCGCACCCGATTGGCTGCGGCGTCCGATCGACGAGGCACACCGGCAGGGCATCAAGATCCTGGTGAAGCCGCATTTGGAGAACTGGCGCGACTACGAGTGGCGTGGCGCCATTCGCTACGAGAGCGACGAGGAGTGGGAACGCTTCTTTTCGACCTACACCGAGTGGATCGTGCGGCTGGCGGAATTTAGCGAGGGCGCCGATGCTTTCGCGGTCGGTACCGAGCTCGACGGCACGGTGCACCACGAAGCCCGGTGGCGGGCGATCATCGGCGACGTGCGGGCGGTGTTTGCCGGGCACCTGACGTACGCCGCCAACTGGGACGCCTACGAGCGGGTGGGTTTCTGGAACGCGCTCGATTCGGTCGGCATCCAGGCCTATTTTCCGGTCCTCGAACAGGCGCCGGCGAGCGGCGAGACGCCGCCGCAGGACGCCTTCGACGCTGGCTGGCGCCGGATCATGGACCGAGTGAGCGATTTCAGCGCCCGCACCGGCAAGCCGGTCGTGTTCACCGAGGCGGGCTACAACAACTCGCCGACCGCACCGTATCAGCCGTGGGATTGGGAAAACAAAGGCGACGCCGAGGAGCTGCAGATCCGCTGCATGATTGCCGCCTTGACGGCGATCGCCGCCGAGCCCGCGGTGCTCGGTACATTCCTGTGGAAGTGGTACCCGGGCGACCGGCTGCCGGGTGATTTCGCCATGGGGGCGCCCAACATCCGCCGCGTCATCCGCGACCATTGGGGCGAGGGCGGCCGGTAACAGCGTGCTGGAGGTGCCGTAGCGGCACCGCCGGGAGTTCTTCAGCACCCTGCGAGGATGGTTCACAGCAGGCATCGCACCGGGTACGATGGGAGTTGTCCCCGATTCGGCCGCCTTGGCGGCCGAGAGCATCAACTTCACGGATCATTCGGCCGCCGGCGCGGCGGCCGAGGCCAGAGAGGTCGCGCATGAGTCTCCGCCGTTCGCTTTCGGTTCTTTCGATCTTCGCTCTCGCGATCCTGGTGATCGCCTCCGTCGACGTCGCTGCCCAGCAGTGGACGCCGCAAAAGCGAGGCTCCGACAACATCGAGGTTGTCTCGCACCTCCCGCTGGGGGCGAAGCTGAGCGTCTCCGACATCGAGATCTCCCAGGAGCTCGACCGCCCGTACGCCTTCGTCGGTCGCATGGTGTACGGCCACGAAGGGGAGAAGGGCGTTGATATCATCGACCTGAGCGACGAGCGGCGCCCGAAGGTGATCTACCGCTGGCGCATCGAGAACCAGGACTTGCACACCGGCAACGGTGGCATGGACGTGAAGTACTTCAAGTGGGACGACCGCTACTATGTCGTCCAATCGGTGCAATTTGGCCGCGGTGGTCCCGACAGTGACATGGGCGCCGTCGTCCTCGACGTCACCGGTCTTCCCGATCCCAGCACGGTCCGCGAGGTCGCCCGCATACGCACCCCGGAGCACCCCGGCGGGTTCCACAACATCTTCATCTACAAGCACAGTAATGGGCGCGTCCTGCTGATCTCTACGGGTGGTCCCTATGCCAAGGTCCACGACCTCGGTTACGTGGTCGAGGGTCGCGTCGATGAGTCGTGGGTCGCCACGATTCCCGTCGGGCCCGACTGCGTCGTCGAGCGTCCGACAGCAGGAGCACCGCCGGCGGTAGCCGCGGAAGCGGGAGCGCAGGGCGGCCGTGGAGGACGAGGCGGGGCACGGGGCGTCCCCGGCCGTCGTTGCAGCTACCACGACATGTACGCTGGATATCACCCCGACACAGAGACCGACCGTTTCTACGGGGGCGGTACCGGCGGCTACTACGTCTACGACATTACCGACCTCGAGAACCCGTCGATGATCGTCTCGCTCACCGGAATCACCGGCGTCAGAAGCGGGCATACTTTCACTCCGACTCCGGACGGCCGCTACGTCATCGCCGAGACCGAATACCAGTACGCGCCGCTGCGCATCTTCGACCTCCAACCGGCACTCGACGGGGAGACGACAAATATCAACCGGCCGATCTCCGCCTGGACGGCCGACTGGCAGAATCTGGTCCACAATCACGAGGTGCGCTGGCCGTTTGTCTTCGTCTCCGGCTATCACGATGGCTTGCAGGTGTTCAACATGATGGACGCCGCGAAACCGGTGACGGTGGCCTACTACGACACCTACATCGGTGGTCCCGCCTTCGATGACCGTGCGGCGATGTTCAATGGCGCTTTCGGCGTCGACGTCCGCAACGCCGACGGCCTGATTGTGATCTCCGACATGAACACCGGGTTCTGGGCCTTCCGCATGGAGGGATTCCTTGGCTGGGACGGCGAGTCCTGGGGTATGCCGGACATCTCCAGCGCCCAGAAGTGGGACACCGGGCCTGGCGGTGGCCGATGACGGACCGCGGTGTGCAGCGCCGGCGCGCGGTGGCCGGCGTGTCGTCGCTTGCCCTGATGCTCGCCGTGGCCGTGGGTCCCGCGGCGGCGAACGCCCCGGGAGTCACCCCTGAAACAGCAGAGTTCAACGGCGCGGCGCCATCGATCGTGCCGCTGCCGACCGCAGTGCCTTCAGCACTTTCGTGCTCGGGCCTGGCGGCGTTCCCCGGGCCGGCCGTTTGGGTGTCTCCGGTGGGCGCCCCGGCCACCGAGCCGTCCGACTACTACGCGATCGAGCTGGTACCAACGGGACGGGTTCCCGGGACAAGGCTGTCGAAAGGCGTTGCCTACTCGACGGCGGCTCCTTCGCCTTTCTTCGGCGTCGCTCTGGCTCCCACGGGCGAGTATCTGCACGATCTCGATATCCGGGTCGAGGGCCTGAGGCAGCCGCCCGAGGGCGCCTACGTCGCCTGGGTGACCGACACGGAAATCAGCGAGGTGATCCGTCTCGGTCCTCTCGACGAGAGCTTTCGGGTCAATGGGCCGGTGACCTGGAATAAATTCCTCGTCGTCATCACACGGGAGCCGACAACCGAACCCACCGACACCTGGGAGGGCCCGATCATCATGCGCGGCATGTCGCGCAGCGGGCGCATGCACACCCTGGCCGGCCACGGCCCGTTCCAGGCGGAACCGTGCGCCAAGTACGGTTTCCAGTAGAGCAGCGTGCTGAAGAGCGGGCGGGAGTTTTTCAGCACGCTGCTAAGAGGCCCTGCTTGCGTGCGGGTCGCTCACCCCAGATGCAACGAACGTTTGATGCAGGACGCTAGCCGGTGGTAACCCGACTCTTGGTGACGCTGCTGCTTGCGGTGGCTGCTTTTTTCCCGTCGTGGCGCGCCCACGATTCTCCCGCGCCGCCGCAGCAAGAGGGCCCACAACAGCAGGGTGGCAGCGGCGAGATGCAGGCCATGCAGGGCCACGTGATGGGGCCCGTCGAGGCCGGGGCTTGGCGCATGCCGCCGATGGGCAACATGCCGATGATGCCGGGCCTGGAGAATGCTGTGCCGCCCGACGATCCCTACTTGCCGGGCGTCGGGATGGACCCCGAGATGTTCCCGCTGGCGCGGCCCAACGAAGTGCTCGATCTCGAGGACGGCGATGAGATCGACCTGCGGGCGACGCTCGTGCGGCGCAGCATCAGCGGCAGGATGTATGTGATGTTTGGCTACAACGGCCAGTACCCCGGGCCTTTGATCCGCGCTCCACGGGGCGCGACGATCGTCGTCAACTTCACCAATGACATCGACATGCCGACCACGGTGCACTGGCATGGGTTGCGTCTCGACAACCGCTTCGATGGCGTCCCGGACGTCACCCAGCCGGCCGTCCGGTCGGGCGAGAGCTTTCGCTACGAGGTGCACTTCCGAGACTCCGGAATCTACTGGTACCACCCGCATGTGCGTGAGGACGTCCAGCAGGACCTCGGTCTGTACGGAAACATCATGGTGGCGCCGCCGAACGCCGACTACTACGGCCCGGCGCATCGCGAAGAGGTGCTCACCCTTGATGACATCTTGATCGACGACAACGGGTTGATGCCCTTTGGCAGCAGCACGCCGACCCACGCCCTGATGGGTCGCTTCGGCAACGTCATGCTGGTCAACGGCGCCACCGACTACGCTATCGACGTGAAGCGCGGCGAGGTCGTTCGCTTTTTTCTCACCAACGTGGCGAACTCGCGGACCTTCAACGTGACGTTCGGCAACGCCAGGGTGAAGGTCGTCGCTTCGGACGTCAGCAAGTTCGAGCGCGAGCAGTGGGTGCAGAGCGTCGTCATCGCGCCGGCGGAGCGTTACGTCGTCGACGTGCTGTTCGAGAGGCCCGGAGAGGTCCTGATCGAGAACACGATTCAAGCGATCGACCACTTCCGCGGCGAGTTTTTCCCCCACGTCGATCTGCTCGGGCGGGTGAGGGTGTCGGGCGAGCTCGTCGATGAGGATCTCAGCGCTGGTTTCGGCGGCCTACGGGAGCACGACGATGTACAGGCGGACATCGATGCCTATCGCCCGTTTTTCGGCAAAGCGCCGGACATCGAGCTCGTCGCGACCCTGCGCATTCAGAACCTTCCATTGCCGATCGTCCTCTCGATGGAGTTCGAGAAGGGCCTCTACGTTCCGCCGATGGAATGGAACGACACCATGCCGATGATGAATTGGCTGTCGACGGGCAAGCAGGTGACCTGGATCCTGAGAGACCGCAACACCGGCGCCGAGAACATGGACAACGAGTGGAACTTCAAAGTCGGCGACCTGGTAAAGATCCGGATCTTCAACGACCCCGAGACCATCCACCCGATGAATCACCCGATTCACATACACGGGCAGCGCTTTTTGGTTACCGAGATCGATGGTGTCGCCAACCCGAATCTGGTCTGGAAGGACACCGCCATCGTGCCCGTGGGTGCGACGGTCGATTTCCTTCTGGAGGTCTCCAATCCGGGCGACTGGATGATGCACTGCCACATCGCCGAGCATCTGCAGGCTGGCATGATGGTGCGGTTCCACGTCGACGAGTAGGCCATGCCGGGAGCCACGCGCCGCTTGCGTCACCGGCGCTCGAAGGCGACGGCGATCGGGTTCGAATACGATCCGAGGTCGGAAAACCCCCTCTGACCGCGTTACCGGGGCGGGGACAGTTGTCCACGGTCGAGGAGTAGCGATGCCCTTTCGAATCTTGGTGGTAGACGACGACGCCGATGTCCGCGACGTTCTGACGCGCTTTCTGAAGCGCCGGGGCTACACCGTCGAGCACGCCAGCGACGGGAAAGAGGCGCTCGACGCGGTTCGTGAGCACGAGCCCGATCTCATGCTGCTGGACATCTACCTGCCGAGGATGAGCGGCCTGGACGTTCTGCTCCATCTGCGGGAAGAGGACCTGCATACCCGAACGATCGCTGTATCCGGGCTCCCGGACGACCAGATCGTGGAGAGCAGCAAGGAGCTCGGCGCCGTGGATTTCGTGGCCAAGCCCTTCGATTTTTCCGCCCTGACCGCGAAGATCGACGCCAACCTCGTCGCCGCGGTCATGGCTTAGCCCGCGTCCCGACCCGCAGCTGGATGTTGCGGTGCAGGCGGTCGAGGTCGATCGGCTTCATCAGGTGGTCGGTGGCCCCGAGGCGCAGGCATTCCTGGGCGTCCGCGGTGTCGGCGTAGCCGGACATCGTAAAGATCAAGTCGACGGAAATTTCCATCTCCTGCATGCGGCGCAGCAGGTCGTGGCCGTTTAGCCGTGGCAAGTACAGGTCTAGAAGCATGATGTCGGGGGGGTCGGACAACAGCGAGCGAAAGGCCTCTTCTCCATCGGCGGCGCTTCGCACCTCGAGGCCCTGCCCACTGAGATAGCGGCTCAGCAAGCCGCGAATCCCGGATTGATCATCGACGACCAGGACCTTGCGGGGCGCCGATGCCTCCTGGGCGACCGGCTCGCTGGGCGCGATGCGCAGGGATTCGAGCGGCGTATCGAATTCGAGGCCGAGCAGCACAGCGTCGCCGTTGGTGCTCGACCGCCGTACCTCGGCCCACACTGTATCGGGGTCGACGCGGCCGTCGGCCAACGGGAAACGAGCGATGCAGCGGGCGCGCTCGGTGACCTCGACGTCGGTGATGATGGAGCAGCCGCCGCGGCTGAGGTCGCGGGTCGTCCCTGAGAGCGCGCCGCTGAATTCATCGGCGTTCCCGACCCCGGGAACGACCGTCAGATGGACCGGCAGCGCAAGCCCGGTGCGCGGAAAACTACGTCGTTCTTGCATGTCTCACCCGTTCTCGGGACCGGCTACGTCGTTCCCTCCGATAACGTCGATGCCGGCCTTTTTTCTCCCACTCAGGCAATCATAGGCACCCGGGCCCGCGACTCGAAGATCAATCGTCCCGGCTCGATGGTTGCCGGTGCTCGCCGGAAGCCGCAAGATGGTCGGATGCGACTCCCGAGCGGCGGGGAACCGGCCCCAAGACAGCGCAGAACGCGTTTCAGACCGCCGGGTGCGCGCCCGATCCGGGTGCTTGTTCTCGGCGCCACAGCGCTTCTGGGAGCCTGCTCAGGGGCCGACCCGGCGTTCCCGGGCAGCGCGCCCGAGCCCGCGATCGCGACGTTCGTCGGCCGCCTGGCCTGCGCCGATTGCCACCGCGAGCAGAGCCGGCGCTGGCAAGGCTCCCACCACGATCGCGCCATGGAGGCCGCGACCGCGGAAAGTATACTCGGCGACTTCGACAACGCGTCGTTCGAACACCGCGGCCGCCGAACTCGTTTTTTCCGCCGCGGTGAAGCGTTTCTCGTCGACACCGCCGGTGCTGCCGGGCAGCGGGCCGAGTTCGAGATCGCGTACACGTTCGGCGTCGAACCGCTGCAGCAATACTTGATCGGGTTTCCCGATGGGCGCTATCAGGCGCTCGATGTCGCCTGGGATTCGCGACCCTCTGCCGAAGGAGGGCAACGGTGGTTCCACCTCCAGCCCGCCGCCGTCTACGAGCCCGGCGATCCGCTGCATTGGACCGGAGTGGCGTACAGATGGAACCTCATGTGCGCCGATTGTCACTCGACCGGATTCGCCAAGAACTACGTCGCTGCCGACGATCGATACGAAAGCTCATTCGCCGAGATCGACGTGGCGTGCGAGTCTTGTCACGGACCCGGATCGACGCACGTTGAGTGGGCCGCGAGCACAGCGGTGGAAGACAGGGTGGGGGAGGCTGGGGCGACTGTGGGCTCGGACCCGACTTCGGGGCTCATGGGGCTTGTCGTCGCGTTTCCCGCCATTGACGATGCGGCGTGGCCGATCGACCCGGACACGGGTTTGGCGCATCGCGTCCCGGCGCGCACATCGCAGGCAGAGATCGAAACCTGCGGGCGTTGCCATGCGCGACGCGCGGCGATCACGGCCGACTACCGGTTCGGCAGCCCGCTCACCGACTCGTACCGCGTCTCGCTTCTCGATCGCGGTCTGTACCACGACGACGGACAGATCCTCGATGAGGTCTATGTCTACGGATCGTTTCTGCAGAGCCGCATGTATCAGCAAGGGGTCTCGTGCAGCGACTGCCACGAGCCCCACAGCCTGCAGCTCTACAACCAGGGCAACGCGCTGTGCAATCGTTGTCACCTTGCCGAGAGGTTCGACACCGTCGATCACCACCGCCACGAGGTCGATTCGCCGGCGGCGGCGTGCGTCGAATGCCACATGCCGGCTACGACCTACATGGTCGTCGACCCTCGCCGCGATCACAGCTTTCGGGTGCCGCGACCCGATCTGAGCGTCCGCTTCGATACGCCGAACGCCTGCGGCGCTTGTCATTCATCCGAGGGGGCGAGTTGGGCGGCCGCCGCGATCGCCGAGTGGTTCGGTCCGGACCGGACGACATCGTGGGTCGATCTCCTGGTCTCGGGACGTGGCACGGCCGTGGGGGCGGAAGCCGACCTGCGGATGCTGGCGGGCGATTCGGATGCCCCGGGGATCGCCCGGGCGACCGCCCTGGCGACGCTTCCAATGAGGTCGCAGGCGTCGATCACGGCGATTGCCGAGGCCCTCCGAGATCAGGACCCGTTGGTCCGGATGGGGGCGCTGGCGGGTCTCGGGGCCGCCGATCGGGTCACCGCGATGCGCCTGGCGCTGCCCCTGGTGCGCGATCCGAACCGATCGGTACGGCTCGAGGCGGCTCGCCTGATGGCAACGATCCCGGTGCAGCAGGTTCCGCCGCAACAACGCGCCGATGTCGAGGAGGCGATCGCCGAGTATCGCGTCGCCCAGGATATCCATGCCGAGCGCGCCCAGTCGCATCTGAACCTCGGTTGGTTGGCGATACAGCAGGGCGATCTGGCAAGCGCTGAGCAGGAGTACACAACGGCGCTGGAGTTGGAGCCTTATTTCGTCCCGAGCTTCATCAACCTGGCCGACCTTTACCGGCTCACCGGACGCGATGTCGAGGGCGAGGCGCTCCTGCGGCGGGCGCTGGAGGTCGCTCCCGACATCGGCGACGTACACTACGCGCTCGGCCTGTTGCTGGTGCGTCTCGATCGTCTGGACGAGGCGGTGGTGCAGCTGGGCCGTGCCGTCGAGCTCGCGCCGGAGCAACCCCACTACGTCTATGTTCACGCGGTCGCGGTGCAGACCGCCGGCGACGCCGCCGGCGCTGTTGCCCTCCTCGACGACGGGCTGGTGCGTTACCCGGCGGATCGAGAGCTGTTGTTCGGCGCCGCAACGTTCAGCCGTGATCTCGGCGATCGGGATCGCGCCATCGGCTACGCCCGAAGGCTTGTGGATCTGGACCCGAACGAGCCGCAGGCGGCGCGCTTCTTGCGAGACCTGGAGTCGCAGAGATAGCGATCATCGTCAAAGTCGGTGTCGGCGCGCCGCGCCGACACGCCTGCGCAGCCGTGACCCGTTGAGATATTCGGGCTAACAGGCCGAGGTGAAAGTGTGAGGGGTCTGGTTGCGGGCGATGGCTACGTTGGGTTCCTCGACGATGCGTCACGCATCGGAGTCGTCGGCCCGCCTTGCCCTCGCCCGCAGGCCCCCCCGCCAAACTCACCCGCCAGACCCGTCACACTTTCACCTCGGCCTGCTGACAGAGGAGAGGGCGGGGCGATTGTCCATCGGCAACGCCGTTCGATAGAATACCCCTACCGTTATCCCCACAAGATGCCTCCCGATGGAGGGAATCCGATGCGAAGAGTGTTCCTGGCGGTCGTGTGCTCGCTGATCGCAGTTGTTGTCTTGATCTCCCTGAACGGGGGCGCTTCGGCCGCTGGGGTCGCCGACGAACGTTACTGGCCGCAGTGGCGGGGTCCGAACTCCGACGGTGTGGCACCGATCGGAGACCCGCCGATCGAGTGGTCCGAGACAAAGAACGTCGCCTGGAAGGTGGAGATTCCGGGCAGTGGCTACGCAACGCCGATAATCTGGGAGGATCGCATCTTTCTTCTGTCGGCGGTCCCAGCGGCCGCCGATGATATTGCGGGAACCTCCGATTCCGGGGGTGCTACCGACCACGCGGCCGAGAGCACGGCGGGCGACGATGCGCCGATCGATTCCGGCCCCCTGGGGCAGCCGACCCAACTGGGCGGACAACGGCGACGACGAGGCGGGCGACGCCAGGCCGAGCCGCTGCAAGCTATCGACTTCACCGTTATGGCGATCAGCCGCACCGACGGCAGCCTGGTTTGGAGCGACGTGGCGCGCCATGAGACGCCCCACGAGGGCAAGCAGGTCAACAACAGCTGGGCTTCGAGCTCGGCGATCACCGATGGCGAGCAGGTGTTCGCGTTCTTCGGCTCGCGCGGCCTGTACGCCTACGATATGGACGGCAATCGCCAGTGGGAGGTCGACTTCGGTGAGATGCAGATCCGCGGGGGCTTTGGCGAGGGCTCGACCCCGGTGCTGCACGGCGACACGCTCGTCGTCGTCTGGGATCACCAGGGCGACTCGTTCATCGCGGCGCTCGACAAGAACACCGGCAACGAGCTGTGGCGTCAACCTCGCGACGAGCCGGAGTCGTGGTCGACGCCGCTGGTGGTCGAGCTCGATGGGCGTGCTCAGGTGATCACCGCGGCCCAGAATCGAACCTACAGCTACGATCTGGAGACCGGCGACTTGGTGTGGGAAGGCCCCGGCCTGACCGTCAATCCGATCCCGACACCGGTCGCAGCCGACGGCATCGTCTACCTGATCAGCGGTTATCGGGGCGCCGCGTTGCGCGCCGTGCGACTGGCCGACGCGCAGGGGGACATCGGCGATTCGCCAGCGATCCTCTGGGAGTACAACCAGGACACGCCCTACGTTCCGTCGCCCTTGCTATACGACGGCATCCTCTACTTCTTGAAGAGCAACTCACCGATCCTGACGGCGTTCGACGTCGTCGGCGGCCAGGCATTTTATGGTCCGCAGCGGCTCGATGGCGTCCAGGAGATCTACTCGTCTCCGGTGGGCGCAGCCGGCCGCGTATACCTTCTCGGTCGGGACGGCAGCGCGCTGGTCATCGAGAGCGGGAGCCGGTTCAATGTGCTGGCGACCAATAGCCTCGACGACGGGTTCGAAGCCTCGCCGGCGATCGTCGGCAACGAGCTATATCTGCGCGGCCGTCGGTTCTTGTACCGCATCGAGGAAACCGGGAAGCCGTAGCAGCGTGCCGAAGATCTCGCCGGCGCCCGTGACCGGTTGAGAAATGCTGGTCAGCCGGCATATCTCAACGCCCTCCTGCTGCGGGCGCGGAGAAGCGCGGGTGAGATATGCGGGCTAGGTGATCGGGTCCTCAGGGTCGTGCAGCAGTTCGGTGAGCCAGCGGTCGATCGTGCGGATATCGCTGCTGCCGCCGAACTCGGCGAGGAATGCTTCGCCTGCGGCCGAGACCTCGGCGTAGCGCCGGGCGCCATCGATCCCCGTAGACAGCGTTCCCGACTCGATCTGGCGGCTTACCGGTCCGGCGACCATGGTCAGGGCGCTGAAGATCGGGTGCGTCGTCGGCACGTACCAGACGTGATTGCGGGCGTCCTCGTAGATACGCCCGGCCATCTTGACGGTCTCGACGACCTGCAATGCTTCCTTGTTCTCGATTTCCATTCACCCGTTACAGGGAAATCTGTCGACTGTTTTCGAATCGCCAGCCCGACGTACGAATCTAGCAGCCGAAGGTAGGCGAGGATAGCTGAATGGCCCGGCAACGCTCGAACGAGCAGCGGGACTGTACTATTCTGGCCGCCATCCCGTCTAAATGGTCGCGCCCGGAGCAGGGTTTGACACCACGAACCTTTGGAGCTGAGAACGCCATGAACGCATCAATCGGCAACGGCAGGATCTTCCGCGGGTTCCTCGTTGGTTTGCTCTTGACCGGCTCTCTTGCGGCCCACCCGTCGACGGGCGCGGTACAGGAGCGCTACTTCCCACGCCGGGGCGAATGGGCGACCAGCGCCCCGGAGGATCAGGGGATGGACGGCGCGGCGCTGCAGGCGGCAATCAACTTCGCGTTAGAAAACCAGAACCAGGGCGACCGAGACCTGGGGGTATGGCTGCGCGAGCAGACCAGGTTCGGCCGCGAGCCGTTCTTCGACACCTACGGTCCCACCACGGTCCGCGTCGACATGAGCGGGCTCGTGATCCGGCACGGCAAGCTGGTTGCCGAATGGGGGGAGACGCGCAAGGTCGACATGACCTTCAGCGTCAGCAAGAGCTTTCTATCGACCGTCGTCGGTGTGGCGTACGATCGCGGTTTGATCGGGGATCTCGAAGATCGCGTCATCGAGTACATGCCCACCGACGAGCTCTTCAACACAGATCACAACCGCAAGATCACCTGGGATCACCTGCTGCGCCAGACAAGCGACTGGCGCGGAACCCTGTTCGAGATGCCGGCGTGGGCAGACCGCCCGGCACTGACGACGCCCGAGGGAGAACCGGCCACGTTCATCGATATTCAGAACGTGCCGTTGGCGGAGCCCGGGACCGTCTACGAGTACAACGACGTACGCGTCAACCTGCTGGCGCTGGTCGCCTTGAACGTTTGGCGCGAGCCTCTCCCGCAGGTGCTGCGCGAGTACGTCATGGATCCGATCGGCGCTTCCAACACCTGGCGCTGGTACGGCTACCGCAACTCCTGGGTCGAAGTCGACGGCCAGATGATCCAGTCGGTCAGCGGTGGTGGCCACTGGGGCGGCGGCATGCACATCAGCGCCCGCGACATGGCGCGCTTCGGCTATCTATTTCTCAACGACGGTGTTTGGGACGGTGAACGAATCATCTCGGAGGATTGGATCGAGATGGCGCGCACGCCCGGCCCGGCCAACGCCGGCTACGGGTTCATGAACTGGATGCTGAACACCGAGCGCCAGAACAGCCTCGGGGAGACCACCCGCAGAGTTCCGCAGGCTCCGGACGCGGTGTGGTTCAGCGGCGCCGGCAGCAACCTGATCTTTTTCGATCGGGATAGCGATATCGTCATCGTCGTGCGCTGGATCTCGGGCGGCTCCAACCAGTTTTTCGGCATGGTGCTGGACTCGATCCGGGGCGACTGACAGGCCGATGGGCGCAACTGTTGTTCTGATCGGTCTCGGGCATCTCGGTGGGCCGCTTCTTGATCGCCTCGCCGTCAGCGCCAGGATCGGCCGCGTCGTCGCGGTGAGTCGCGACCCGGACCGTGGTGCGGCGCGCTGCAACCTCTCCCGGTTGAGTGCGGCGGTGGTGGGTGCGGCCGTCGATATCGAGCACCGGCCTGCTGACGTGTTGCATGCGGAGCAGATCGCCGAAATCGTCGACGAGGTGTCGCCGGACCTCGTCATCCACACCGCCTCGATGCAAACCTGGTGGTTGCTCGACCTGTTTCCGCCCGCGGCTCAGGTTCTGAAAGCGGCGGGCCTCGGGGCCTGGCTGCCGCTCCACCTGGCGCTCACCATCCGCGTGATGGAAGGACTGGCGGCGGCGGGCTACGAGGGCCTCATGATCAACGCCGCTTATCCCGACGTGATCAACGTCGTGCTCGGGAGGATGGGCATGGCGCCCACCGTCGGGGTCGGCAACGTCGACGAATTGGCGACCAAGGTTCGCATGGCGGTCGCCCGCGACCTTTCGATCGGGCCGCACGATCTTGACGTTCTCCTGGTGGCGCATCACGCGCTGCAGAGAGCGGCGTTCCGCGGGACCGACACGCGGTCGAGTGCCGGCGGTCACGCCAGTGGCGATGAGCTGCCCCCGTACTACCTACGGGTCGGCCAGAAGGGTCGTGATCTGACCGAGCACGCCGACGCCCGCGGTGCTTTGTTGGGACCGTGCCCGCTGCCTGACGGACCAGGATGGGGCAGCTTTACCGCCGCCTCTGCAGCCGCGCTCGTCGGCGCCTTGCTCTCGGAGCGCACCTGGCGGATGCACGCGCCGGGGCCGGCGGGACTTCCGGGCGGCTACCCCATCGACGTCGGCGCGGGGAAGATCGCCGTGTCGGAGATTCCCGACCTGACGCTCGAGGAGGCGATCTCGATCAATGAACGCTCGCACCGGTTCGACGGAATCGAGACAATCGAAGAAGATGGGAGTGTCGTCTTCACCGAGGACTCGGCGGCGGTGATGCGTGACGCTCTGGGATACGAGGGCAAGAGGCTGCGACCGGCAGAAGCGGCGGAGCGCGCCGACGAGCTGTCGAGGCGCTTCAACGAATACGCGCGGCAACACGGTGTCGACCTTGGCAGGCGGTGGTGAAAGCGCGGTGGGTCGGGGACTTACGGGCGCGGGCAAAGAGCGGCAACAATAGTGCTGGCTAGATTTTCCGTCGCCGATCTTCGTCGGCGGCGATCGTGGAGACGTTGATGAGCGGATTGAAAGGCAAACGAGTCCTGGTGACCGGAGGCGCGAGTGGCATCGGGGCCGCGACGGTGGAGCGCTTCATGTCGGAGGGCGCCACCGTCTGCATTCTCGACAAGAACACCCGAGCTTGCGAACGCATGAAGGAGGAGCTGATGGCGCTCGGTGGCTTCGTGGTGTGCGACGTGAGCGCCCGACAGCAAGTCAAGGACGCGTTCCGGCGGGCACTCGCGCAGACCGGCGGTGTCGACATCCTGATCAACAACGCCGGTGTCAGCAGGCG
>Ga0114950_10000497_pt1 | contig 27053 bp, 19 predicted proteins | sample N075metaG_FD_83503 | JGI IMG/M metagenome (GOLD analysis project Ga0114950, IMG submission 83503) | Deep subsurface microbial communities from Kermadec Trench to uncover new lineages of life (NeLLi) - N075 metaG | ecosystem: Environmental > Aquatic > Marine > Ocean trench > Sediment | place... | reverse complement strand
TTATGAAGGCGGTATCAAGGTTCCCGCGATTATCCGTTACCCGGGAGTCACCCGGCCCGGTACGAGCAGCGATGCGCTGGTGATTGGCACCGACCTGTTTGTGACGCTGGCGAAGCTGGGCGGCGGCCAGGTTCCGCAGGACCGCCCTATCGATGGCATTGACATCACCCCGATCCTGAGCGGCGGCGAGTTGCCAGCACGGTCCTTGTTTTGGGCTCTGGATTCCGTGTCCGAGATGGAATATGCCGTTCGTGACGGGCATTGGAAATTGTTGCTGGATCACGAGCGGCAGGCCAGGGAACTGTACAATCTTGCGGAGGATCCGCTCGAGTTCTTCAATTTGCTGCAACAAAACAGCGCTAAAAAGGACGCTTTGTACGAGATTTTCGAGGCAACAATATCGTCGATTGAGTCAGATCCGCTTCGGCCCTAACGGGACCGTAAGCGTTCGGCCGCCAAGATAAACACAAAGAGCAACAACGCCAGCCCCAGCAGCCAATTCCGCCAGTCGGGTTTTTGCTCCAGCTGCCGAATAACTCCCGGTTCCCACAACTGCAACAACCCATCGTCCACCCACGTTTTCGCTATGGGCGGTTCATCGAGAAGCTGACTGCCAGCTTGCCGTCGCAAAAAACGATACCTTCTCGTGGCATCGTCTGCCTCAACCACCACCGTGTATTGCCCGGAGTCACCTGACTCAAGAGTGGCGGTAAGTTCACCCGGACTCCATGCCTGAAGGTCTATGGATTCAATCCTCCCCGAGGGCCCGACGAGCGAAGCCCTGAAGTCGTCGGGCAGCCTGGTTGCCGGCAACGTCACGCTTAATGTCACATCGCCATCAGCGCCTTGTTGCACTGACATGCGGAAATCGCTCGTGTCGCGCAGCGCAAGAAAGCCAGTCAATTCCGCGGCGAATGCGGGCCACCGATCCCATTGCAACCAATTTTCCACCCAAGCTGAAAAACCGCTCGTTACCACCAGGACTTTTCCGGCACCGACCGTCATGCTGGCGAGTAGCACATCACCACGTGCTGAAACCAGGTGTATCCGGGCGTCTTCACGCGGGCGGGTCAGGAGATAGGCTTCAATTTCCGGCCAGGCAACATCATGAGGCAACCATGCGGCCTGCGACACGACCCGTGGCTTTGATGCTGCAGACACCAGGGCAGGGCGGCGGGATTCCACTTCACGGCGCATCAGCGTCGGCAGTCGTAGCACATCGTCTATACGAATCAACCGGCCACCGTTGGCCACCGCTATATCTTCAAGAACACTGAGCCTCGGCTGCGTGCCGCTATCGAGAATCATGGCGACTAACTCTACGTCAGTGTCCTGCAGCAAATCGTCGAGTTGCTGCAGATCGGCGTCGGCGAGAAACCCGTCGGTCAGCAGGAACAGCAGTTGTTGTTCAGCGCCGTCTTCCCGCAAGGCAGCGACGGCGCGCCGCAACGACGGCATCAAGGCCGTTCCTCCGCTCGCGCTTTGCGGCCAGGCTTTTTCAATGGCCGCCGCGTGATTCGCCCTTGCATCGATGGGCAGCAGTTCGTTGCTCTGCACGTCGAACGTTATCAGGCCCACGCGATCGACCGGTCGTAATGCCCGCGCGGTCTCAGTGGTTGCCAACTTCGCCATTTGCAGGCGATTGGTTTCTGTACCCGGTCGATCCATGCTGCCGGATACGTCGATGAGAAACACAAGACCTACCGGTGCCTCATCATCGGGCGGTTCGGATACTACGGGCAGCAGCGACTCAAGCTGCGAGTCTCGATAGCCGCCGAGGCCGAAAGAATTTGGTCCCCCCAGTACCAGCAATCCCATGGCATCCCGGCGCACGGCGTGTTCGATACGATTCCATGCCATGGGTGGCAGGTCCGTCGCGGCGACGTCGTCCAGCACCAGCAAGGAAACGGAGGCAAGATCATCGATCCGGGCAGCAATATTCTGCGGTCGTGATGCAAGCACCGACCACCCACCGTCGTCCAGACTCTTGCCGAATGCGGAGGGAGTGTCAGAGATCACCAGGACCGACGGTGCATGGGTAATGTTGATCAGCGCACCCTGCTTTAGTTCGGCAATCACCGTTCCGTTGTCTGGATCATGCAGTTCGGCACCGAGAATCACTGCACCGGATGCCGGGACATTAAGCAGGAAATGCAGGCTTCCGCCAGCCGTTGCTTCTTTGCGGGCAACGGGCCGATTGTTCATCAGCAAGACAAGCTCGGCCCGGGTCGAGCGATCCAATCGAATAGCAACCGATACACCGATTCGCTGGCCGGCCCGCGCACGGGTCGGTGCCGAAATATTCGTGATGTCGGGCGTCGATTGATCGGCCGCTACGGGCAGCCAGAATACCGGTACCTCAACCTCCTTGGCATTGAGCAGCGCTTGCAGTGCACCCTGGTGCCAGCGCCCGTTCGACACAAGAATGATGGCGCCCTGTGTTGCCGGATCAAATGCCCATAATGCGCCCTGCATCGCATGGCCAATATCGCTGACCGGCGGGCTGATGGTGAGTTTCGCTTTGTCATTGATCTCACCGACCAGTCGATGGCGAATCGCAGCTGATTCGCGGCTGGCTGACTGATCCATGAGTGCGATGACATGCAGCTTCTTTCTGCTTTCATCCTGAGCGGGTGTCGACAGTGCCCCAAGCAGCATCAGGATGACCACGACCCGGGCCACGAGCGCGAAAGCAGAACGGCGCCAGGGCTTATACACGTTTCGCTCCCTGCCTCGCTCGCAGCAGTAATGCGGCATCCAGCAGCAGCACAAACAAAGCGGCGATGAGGAACAGCGTAGACAGCGGTTTGGTCATTGCCTGATTGGCGGCTCCCGAAGGGCCAACGCTGCTGTCGATGGATGTCGGTATTACGATTGAATGGCGTGCGTCCCTGGAAACCACGATCGCCTCATCCAGAAGTGTTCGCCCGGTTGCAAGATCTGCCAACGTTGCAATGAAAGCGGCATATTCCGCTTGTTCGATGAAGCGTGGATGGCCCAGATCAACCACGGTATCGACAATCGCAGACGAGCCAGATTCGGCCGCATGCACCACAACCAGGGCTTGCGCGGTCGTGGTCAGTACCACGCGCCGGCTGTCAGTCGATTCCTGTTGTGGCCACTGAGCGGCAGAGATCCAGTCGGCAGACAAGCTCAAGTCGTCCCTGGCGCCCGCGTGGCTGAGCCACACGGGCGGCGAAGACACGGCTTCCGCGGCGTCGAGCAGTGAGCGAATGTGTGCGGCAGAACGCCCGACCCTGGAAAAATTGCCGCGCGAACAGCTTACGCTGAGCGCGGCTTCGTTAGTTGCAGCACCCACAGCCAGTGATGGATGCGTTGCCAATGCGCGCCGCAATGCGGGCCCGCAATCCGGATCAATTTGCGTGGTGAGCAGCTCAAACCGAGTCAGCAACAAAATCAATTCATCGTCTCCGACCAACGAGTCACTCGATGACAACGAGGCGCTGAGTGACTCATCCGTTGCAGCAATGTCAATTTGCCAGTGAGTCGTCCGGCCCGGTGGCAGCGACAAGCGGGTGGTTTGCAAAAGATCGTTGCCGCCATACAAGGACACCTGCCGCACATCCGTTTCAGTGCCCGCGTTACTGACGGAGATCAGGACATCGATTGTCTTTGCATTCTCGGTACTGCGGCGCACAGCGAGCCGCGTGAGGGCCGAGTTCTCGGTGATCGTGCCGGATTGAATAATGTTGCTGAGAGAAGCGCGCGCTGCCCATGTCCGTACTTCCAGTGATGCGCCATCTGTCAGTAGCCAATGGTCACTGTCAGCGGTCAGGACCGGCATCGAAAGGTCATCGAGGGTTTTCTTCGCGCCAGCTTGCCAGTCCTGCACGTCGATCGAGCCTGAATCGGTATAGCGCTTTACGCGGCCAGGGTTCGTCAATGACCGGAGCATGATTTCGGTCCATGGGGATTCGCTTCTGCGCAGCTCTGCAGGCAAAGATGCCAACATCGTCGCAAGACGGGAATTGCCGTTTTCTATCGTAAACGCACTCGGCGAATCGTCGATCCACACAGTGAGCACTCGTGTCGTGGTCGGCAGGTACGGCCCGGCGAGTGCGATGACCAGCAAAGCCGCTGCGATCGCACGACGGCGCCAGGCGGGCTCAGGCTCATCTTTCCTGTTACCGGCTTGCTCGTCCGCAGCGGTCTGTTCCCAAAGAAAAATTGCGCTCACTGGCCAGCTCGACAATGGTGCGTGCCAGCGGTGAAGCCAGCGAATCAACGGGATGATTCCAAGTGCAATGAGCCACAGCGGATGAAAGAATCCGGGCATTTTCAGAGTCGCACTCGCAGGTGCTCAAGCAGGGCCTGTTGCCATTTCTGGCTGCTTTTACAGCTCGTAAAGCGGATGCCGAGACCAGCGCAGTCCTGTTGCAAACCCCTGCTATGAGCCTGCAGTGCGTTGCCGGCGTCGCTCATCGCCTGATCCGACATGACGACCTGCCGCTCTCGACCTGATTCCACATCCTGCAGTCGGGTAATGCCCATTGCAGGGACATCCACTTCATCATCGGCAAGGACCTGAAGTGCAGCGGTTGACGATACGCTTGACTGAATGGAGCGGAGCTGCGATCGCATGCCGTCAGGCTGCAGAAAATCGCTTATCACAAAGACATTGCTGTTTCCTGAAAGAAAGTCGCGGCAAAGTCCGAGGTTTGAGTGGTTGACGGGCGCGGTTTTCTTGCGTGACCTCATGAGTATCGAGGTACGGGGCATGCTCGGTGCATCAGCACCCTGCGCCAGCAGCAAGTTCAACAGGCGCGGGTATTGGTGTGTGCCTCGTCCGAGATCGCAGCGAGCTTTTATGCGGTCGCTGAAGATCAACATGGCGACCCGGTGACCTGCAAACAGGCAGGTAAATGCGAGCGCCGATGCGAGGCGGATCGTCATCGCCCACTTCTGCGCATGAAGACCAACGGAGGCGCTGCTGTCGACGCAGATAAACCAGTCGGCCGCTGCTTCACTGCGAAAACGACGAATGACCGGGCGTTGCCGGCGGGCTGTCTGGCGCCAGTCAATATGGCGAATATCATCACCGGCCTGGTAGTCGCGCAGGTCCAGAAACTCCAGTCCGGCACCTGGGCGATCCCTGGCGGCGCGCGGATCATGCCCGCCTGTGGCGACGCGCTGCAGGTACGGTGCCGCGAGCCGTGCGAATCGATGCAGATCCGCTTCCTCGATGATGGCGTTGCCGGTCATGGATTGGCCTGGACCCATTCTTTAATAATCTGATCGAGTACCGTGTTCTCGGTGTGGCCCTCGAGTTCACTGCCTGTGTGCAGCAAAATTCGGTGCCGCAATACCGGATGCGCCAATGCCGATAAATCCTCGAATGCAACGTGAGCACGACCTTCGAACAGGGCGCGTACGCGTGCGGCGCGAATAATTGACAGCAGTGCACGCGGGCTTGCCCCGTAGCGGATATGCTGGCGGGCGGCCGCAGAGGAATATTCGGAATCGGGTTGGGTGGCCAGTACCAGGTTGATCGCGCCGGCCCTGACGTCTTTCGCTACCAGTACTTGTTGGGCAGCTACGCGCAACTCGCGGGTGCGTTCCACGGTGCAAACAGCTTGCAGTTGATCGACCGGCTCCTGATCCAGCGATGTATCCAGCAAAGCATCGAGACTGTCCGCCGCCGGGTACGGCAACAACAATTTGCACAAAAACCGATCCAGTTGAGCTTCGGGCAGCGGGTAGGTGCCCTCCAGCTCGATGGGGTTCTGGGTGGCGATAATCCAGAACGGTTCGGGTAATACATGACGTTTTCCGGCACAGGTCACTTGTCCTTCCTGCATTGCCTCCAGCAATGCGGATTGCGTTCGTGGCGTGGCGCGATTTATTTCATCGACCAGCACGAGATTGGCAAAAACCGGGCCGGGGCGAAATTGCAGTTCTCCGGCTCCCTGGCGGCCACTCAAGAGAATTTCGCTGCCCGTAATGTCTGCTGGCAGGAGATCGGGCGTGCACTGCACCCGGCCGAGATCAAGGCCCAGTGACTTGGCGAGCGCTTTGGCCAGTTGCGTCTTGCCAAGCCCGGGTAATCCTTCGAGTAGCACATGACCACCGGCAAAAATCGCGATCAACAATTGCCGGATCAGTTTCTTCTGCCCAACGAGTACGCTGTTCAATTGTGTTTCCAATGCGTTCAGGTCGTGCATCACGCTTGCGAGGTTTTCGTTTTGTTCAGTCATTATCTTTCCCTGGCCCTCCAAGATAGAGTCGTGCATGTGCCGCTTGCGCGCGGCTTAAAATAGTTGCATGCGTCAGCGACTCGGGAACTGCTGCAGCCTGGATGAGAAACGATGATTTCAATTCCCATGGTTCGCCAGTGCTGTAATCCGTGCCGGACTTCCTCCCGGCGGCAAAAGTCGGGCCGGTGCGCTGTAGTTCAATACTCTCACGGTCCTGGATGAAGGCGCTCGCTGTGAGTGAATTGTCGGCTGGCGTGGAGCGTGCGATCGCATTGCCGGGCAGATCGCCATCGTCTCCGGCTAATCCCGCCACGCCGCCCAAATCACCGCTTTGTCCGGGAGCGGTTGATAACTCCGTGACGGTCTCTGCATCGTCACTTTGCGCGGCAAGCAATGCAGTGGCCGATTGTTGCTCACCGGGCGGGCGCGCATTGGCGGAAGATTCATCAACAATGATGCGGCGAAGCGCGGCAACATCGCCCGTGCCCCGATCCAGACCCTCGCCACTGCCGGCAGCGATCTGCGCTGCCGAAACTGGTGTCACTCGATCAACATCGATGCCTTTTTCCACACCCGGTAAGGACAGTAATACCAGTGCAACGAAGAGAGGGATGGTGGCGAGAACCGTCCTTGAGGCGTGTGATTGCCGCAGGCGTTGTGAGATTTCGGGTGTCCAGGACTTCGCGGCATCGTCTGCTTGCCGTAACACGATTTCTGTGGCGAAGCCGCTGGCACTTTTCGACAGGTGCCTGCATTCCACTGCAGTTGTCATCAGGGCGTGACCCGAAAATACCCGATCGGCATGAGCCGCGCATTGTGCGAGTGATGGTCGCTGACGAGCAACCCGGAGCAGAAGAAATAGCGCGACGGAGCCGACGATGGCGAATATCGACGAGCGGGTGATTGCGGTGATCAGGAGATGGACAGCGGCCAGCGCCAGAAGAATGAAACCGGCATACCAGAGCAACGTGCGTGCAGCCTCGGCCAGGCGTATCAACCAGAGCCGCTGGCGCACGGCCAGCAGAAAGCTCTCCAGTGAGACGGATGCAGGCACGGTCACACTGCGATCCATTGCAGCCACTCGCCACGAAACAGCCAGGTTGCAGTCGCCGCCGCGATTCCCAGTGAGGTTTGCAGGAGTCGATTAATTTCTGTATCCAGGACCAGATGCTGAATGCCGCGAGCAAGCAAAGCGACGACCAATGCAGCACCGAGCACCATCGTCTCGGTTCCCGCCATGGCCGTCGCAGATATGCCTGTTGCCAGCCACAATAGCGCCAGCAGAGGCCACGCCGGAAACAGTGCGGAAAGCACGCTCGTGAACGAGTGTGTCGCTGCCTGCCCGGAGGGCCTGCCGAGCCAAAGCGGAGCGAACAAACTGGTGCTCAGCATTTGCAACAGAAAAATGACTCGCATTGCTCGCAGGCTGATTGCATGAATCGCCGTGGCATTCGTGCCGGCCACCAGTGATACCTGCATGAGCCACCAGCCGGCCACGGTGATGACACAGCCAATCGCAATGAGGGCCGGGAGGGCGGTCAGCTTGCGCACGGTGCCGCCCCCATTCGCATCGTTTGATATCGCAGCAGCCAGGCCTGTTCATTTTTTTCCGCGTTGGGTATGGGTAAAGATTGCAAAACTGTTAACGGGTATATGGCGGATCGTTCCAGAAAGAGTTTGAGCTCGGCTCGATTGCCGCTATCGGAGTCCAGGATATCCTGACCGATACTTGACCAGCCTGTGCCTGCATCCATCGGCGGGATCTCGTAGAGCACCCCCTGCCACTGCAAATACATCAGTGCCGTAGAGGAGCTGCCGGTGTTGCAAATCCCTGCGGAGTCACCGCTCAGGTCGAGGCGCAACGTGGCATTAACCGGGAAACTGCCCTGAGAAATGCGGTCCAGCGATTGGAAAGGAGCCGCGTTCCAGACGATTTTTCGTTGCTCGGTTGCCGTGCCCCAATGGAGAGAATAGTTTTCCCCTGAGATTTTGCTGGTGTAGCCAGCGAAGCTCTCGCCGGGAAGCATGACGGTGCCACGGCGGGAGGCCGAATGCCGTTCCATGCCCACGTAACGAGCGACCTGTTCAGTCGATGCCATTTCGGCCCAGGCCACAAAATTCCGCGAGGTCGCCACAGGCCAGGTCACCAACACGAGGACCGTGGCTATGATGCTGAATCCCAACGCAGCGAAACGAGACTGCGCTCTGCTCAGCAACACGATCAGAATGACCAGATAGGCGCCGAGGAAGAAGGCGAGCCGAGTCCCGTTTAGTGCATCGGTTGAGGACTTGCGGAGCAATGGTTCAAGACTCTGCTCGGCGGGCAGCAGAAAACTTGCTTGTTCAGTCAGAAGTGAAAAAGCGTTGCCCGCGTTTTCCTCATTGCCGACCAATATCAGAAATCGCCCTTCGCAGGCGGCACGGTTGGCGAATATCTTCCTCACTGCAACGGAGGCATCGATCAATAAAACGCGACCGCAGCTACCCACATATTCGAGCAGGGATCGCAACTGCTCCTCGTCCAGGGACGCCATTGCCGCGCTATCGACGGCGAGCGCCGATATCTGGCGGTAGGCTTCCGGGATGTGTGGCAACTCGGCCGCAGTGATCGCCTCGGTGCCCGGCAAGTGCGATAAACGCTGCGCCGCTCGCGGGCCGAGCAAAGCGAACCACGGCAGGGAGCGTCGCGCATAATTCAGCGCTGTGGCTTGCGTATCTGACTGCTTCAGACGCGCATCAAGCGACACCGGCAATGCAGCCGCATCAATGCGCAACGGCAGCCACGTGTCCAGCGGCTCATTGGGCAATAGTTCGAGGTCGATTCTTACCGTGGGAGTGGTGCCCGTGGTCTCAATAACCAAGGCGCCACCCGCGCCACTTAAAGCGCGAACGTGAAGCTCCGCAAAGCCGTCGTTACTGACGTAACTGCCAAATGCCAGTGACGCCTCCAGCTGTAAGTCAGCATTCGTCGGCGCGGATATCCCCTGTGCCAGAAGTATGCTTAGGAGAAGCAGGCCATCCATGACACAGCTTCAATCACTTCAACGCGGCGTTTAAAGCGATCACGCTCCAGGCGGTCACCAGCTCTTTGTTGCCTTCCCACCAACGCGGAGAGTCCGGGTTAACCCACGAGCCGTCGTCATTTTGCAGGCTGAGCAACTTCCCGGCCAGGTCATTGCGCCAGTTGTGCTCGTTGCCGTCGGCATCCACGAGGATGTCTGCCCCATAGGCAGCCATGCTCTTGGAGAAGACGTTGTAGTAATAGTAGAGTCCTTGTACGCCACCGTCCGAGCCCGGATTGTGTTCCAGCGTGTAATTCGTACGAATCCAGTCATACGCCGCCTGGATGCGCGGATCCTCTTTGTCAACGCCGGCAAACAGCAGACTCAGCAATCCTGCCGCCGTCATGCCACCGTATGAGGCGGTGCCACCGTTAGGACTGAAGCCTGGCATGTAGGTGAAGCCACCATCATTTGCCGCCCACTCCTGATCATTGCTCTCGCTGCGGTTTTGCGAGCGACTGACAAACAGCAACGCTTTCTCCCAAACGGGATCATCCGGGTCGGTGGCGCTGGCCTGCAATCCCTCAAGCGCCATGTAGGCGTTCGACAGGTCAGGTCTTTCGTCGCCGCCATAGCCGATGCCGCCGTAATAGGCGTGATCGCGCTCGTAACCGTCATCCTCGTCAATCTGCAAATGTTTTAGAAAATCCCGGGCGCCACTTAGCGCCTCGTCGTACTTGTCGTTGCCCGTTGCCGCCAGCGCCGTCATGCACACGGCGGTATTGTAATTGCGATTTTGATTTGTCTCGCTGATCGAACCATCGTCATTGGTGTGCGCGAGCATGAATGCAATCGGTTTGGTAATGAACGCACCGTCTGCCTCGTTATATCCACGATGACTTTGCAGGAATGCACGCAGGCCGAGCGCGGTCACGCCGACCGAGTTTGACCAGGAGCCATCGTCGGCTTGCTGACCACGCAGATAGTGAAGGCCGGCATCCACGGCGCGTTTGGCTTTGTTGCGTAACTCCGGATCCATACCAACGGAGTCGGCTGCCTGGGACAAAGTGCCGAACATCAGGAGGATGGGTGCAATGATGGCGACCGAATTTCTTGTTTTCATGATGCGTTTACCCTTTTTCTGAATGGTTGGGCGATGCGAGTGAATTTACCGCCTGCGACGGCGAATGAACACCCCGCAATGATTGCAATCAATGCCAGCATGTAGCTTGACGCGGAAAAATATTCATACCGCAGTGATCCAAGAACGCTATGTTTGTAAAACCAGCTGGTTCTCAGATAGTCGAAATCCAGCGATGTGGCAATGACAGAAAGCGGGCTTATACCAACAATCAGGTTGCTAAGCATGGGTTTGTTACCGCTTAATTCTGCGAGTGGCCCGAGCCAAAGCGGCGCGAGCAGTAGAGCGGCAGTGAGTGAAAATACGCTTTGGCGAGCGGCCGTGCGATGTTCGAAAAAGGCAAAAACAAGAGAAAGGGCTGCAAGCAAGACCAGGAACAACAAGGCAGATGCTAAAAAGAGCTGAGCGAAAAGTGCACGCGTTTGTGGGTCGAGCAGGCTTGCGGCGAGAAAAATCATGGCCGCGGTCGCGCAGCGGCTGACAAGATTCCACATAGATTGCTGGGAGACACTCGAATTCAGCGGCGTCAGGAGTACCGCGGACAAGAGGGTTGCAGCGGCGTACAGCAGGACCATTAATTCATCGTTTCCGGGTTGCCGAGGAGCGTCGTAGAGAAATTTCGCGAGCAGCAATGAGGCGGCCAGGGGAACGACAAACCACAAATTATTTAACTCGTTGATCGGTTGAGCGGGCGAATTTCCGTTATTGCTGTGAATGTCGTTCTTCCTGAAAGTGTTGCTGGTCTGATGCTAAAGGTCAGTCCGCAATCAGTCCTTTTGCCATTTTTGGCAGTCAGGGTGGACTGGGGGGGACGAGGCGCGCTCGTTTGAGCGCGCCTAGCCGAACCCGACAATGCGGGCGCCACTGCAGAATGCATTGTAATCAGGGGTCCGGAGGGGCCGGGCCCTGTACGCGTCGATCCTGAGTTTATGTGGGGGAACTCGCTGGTGTCGACACGCACGATCAATACAATCCACACAACTGCAAAGCAGGAATCGTGCCAGCAGAAAAGCCAAAATAATTCTCTTACTAATCAGTTACATAACAGCGCATCGTCGATGGGGTCGAAAAATGCCTGCGACGGTGTGGAAGGGTTGTACAGGCGCTGACCAATTTCGCGCCATCCGCTGCGGGGTTTGCCGGGGCGTCCCAATCGAAAAAATCACTCCGCTGCGGAGAGTTTCTTCCTCAAGGTAGACCGATTGATTCCCAGCAACCTGGCGGCCGCAACCTGATTACCCTTTGTCAGTGCCAGTGCGGCCTGGATGATTTCAAGACCGGCGGCATCCATCAGGTGTTGATACACGTGTCCGCTGCCCCCGTATTGATCCGGATCAGCGACGATTTCGCTGGCCTGGATCCTGAGCGCTCCTCGCAGACCGGCATTTGACGCCGCCGTCGCTTGCCGCTCTTCGGGCAGGTCCAGATCGTGCAGCGTTACCGTCGTGCCGCGGGCCGCCAGGACGGCACGCTTGATGCAATGCTGCAGTTCCCTGACATTACCCGGCCACGAATACGCTCTGAGTCTGGCAACGACATCGAGTTCGATACCGCGAACCTGTTTGCCGATTTCCCGATTTGCCTGATGCAGGAAATGTCCCATCAACAATTCCAGGTCGTGTTCGCGTTCGCGAAGGGCCGGCACGGGAAGATATGCAAGATTCAGGCGGTGATACAGGTCCTCGCGAAAATTTCCAGCTGCCACCTCCTCTTCGAGATTGCGATTACTGGCGGCGACGATTCGCGCAGTGAACTTGATCGGTGTAACACTGCCGAGACGCTCGAAGGAATGTTCCTGCAATACTCTTAACAGTTTGCTTTGCAGGTGAAAGGGAATTTCCGCGATCTCGTCGAGAAAAAGCGTACCCGTGCCGGCTGCTTCAAACCGTCCTATGCGTTTGGTTTTGGCGTCAGTAAAGGCACCCGCTTCACTGCCGAAGAGTTCCGCCTCAATCAAAGTGTCCGGGATGGCAGCGCAATTAACGGCAACAAACGGTTGCTCTGCATTCGGGCCGAACTCGTGCACCGCCTTGGCAACAAGTTCCTTGCCGACGCCGCTTTCTCCCGTAATCAGGATGGCGAGATCATTGTTGCCGAGCAGAGCCATCTTTTTGAACAGCAGCTGCATGACCGCGCTCTGGCCAAGAAGACCGACGTCGCCAGCATCTCCTGTCTCGATCGCAGCAACGGTTGTCTTGCGCGGCTTGTGCAGGGCCCGCTTCAATAATTCCCTGACCTGCTCCAGCTCGACGGGTTTTCCCAGGTAATCAAAAGCACCGAGGTCAATGGCCTGGCGCGCTGACTCAAGCGTGCCAAAAGCCGTCATGATGATGACCGGCAGATCCGGTGCAATGCTTCTTATCTCTTCCAGAGCGGTGAGGCCATCGCCTCCGGGCATCTGAATGTCGATGAACGCGACGGCCGGTTTCTTGTCCCGGACCATTTGTACGGCATGCTTGCCATTCGACACGAGCAAGGGTTCGTGACCTTCGCCCGTCAGAAATGCGCCGAAGGCCTCGCATATTCCGTGTTCGTCATCGGCGACCAGTATTCGTGACATGATTAATCCGCTTTTCCGGAAGATTCGATTATAGGCCCAAGCAGGCGAAGCGTGAATTTCGCTCCCCCGAGTTCCTCGCTGCCGGACTCGAGTAGCTCGCCGCCATGCAGCTCAATAATTTCCCGACAAATTTTCAGGCCGAGACCGAGACCAAACGGTTTCTTGCTCACGGCGTCGAGTGTATTGGATGACATCCCGGGACCGGAGTCGGCAACGCTGATTTCCAGTGCCTTGCCATTATCGGCAGGACCGGCGCTGACACGAATTGTGCCGCCCTCGCCGAGTTCATCCGCCGCATTGTTGATCAGGTTCAGGAGGACTTGCTTGAGCCTGTCTGGATCAGCGCTGATCTCGGCGCAAGGCGCCACGCGGGTTTGCAAGTCGATATTGCGATGACGTAGGGCGGGCGCCAGCAATTCAGCAAGTTCATCGATGAGGATGCGCGGTTGAACGTTGCTGCGATGCAGTACGAGCGGCGCGCCGAGCGTCAGAGCAGTTTCGACAATCAGCTCCATGCGCCGAATCTCGTTCAGTAGCGTGCGCACCCGAGTAGCCTCGCTCGTGGGCACACTTTCTGCCAGCAATTGCAGCTGCATTTTGATGGACGTCAGCGGATTGCGAATCTCATGGGCAAGCCGCGCTGCAAGATCGCCGAGGCCGGCGAGGTGGCTTTGGCGCGCCAGGTCCGTTTCATATTGTTGCAGGCGGCTCGCCATTCCGTTCAGGGCACGTGCGAGGACACCGATTTCGTTTGCCCCTGTGATGTCGCTGGATATTTCTCTCTCGCCCTCGGCGATGCGGTCCGCCATCCTGGCGAGATCGCCAATGGGTTCAGTAATGCTGCGGGCAAAATAATGGCCAAACCATGCGAGGAGTACCGTGGCGAACAACATCGCGGTTCCCAGCAAGACGGCTGCATCGCGTGCAGCCTGGCGGGTCTCCGCCAGCGATGCTGCAGCCACGACATAGTGATAGCGGCTATCGCGGTCCCGCGACAATGAACGCAGCGCAATGCGCCAGACGGTTCCGTCGACCTCGCCGGTGTGCAGGAGGAGCTGCGCTTTGTCCGCGACTGAGCGGCTTTGCACCAGCGCGGACAGGATTTCGTTGGTTGCCGCGGAGGTTGTGCCAAGTTTGACGTTGCCCGCCTCATCAAGCAGGGCGATACGCGCCTCGATCAATCGATCGATGCGGCCGATCAATTCAGAGCTGAACGGAAACTCGCCAGCGGCCAGAATAGCGGTGGCATGGTCGAGCTGATCATCCAGTCGCCGGTCGAAACTGTGGGTCAGCAGTTGCACGGCGATTCCCCACGCAGCCAGCATGGCAATCAGCAGCGTCGCTCCGAGCGGGATGATGAGTCGAACGTAAATGCTGCCGCGGCGCTTCATTGCATGTCCTCGTGTTCGGAAGAACGCTTTTGTCCGGCCAGTTTCCTCCACGTAAGCCAGGCAGCCACGGGCAGCAACATTGGCACGACCAGGCCCGGACCGAACCAGGCGTCGGGTATGAAGGTTGCACCGTTAGCTGCAAGGACGAGTGCGTACAGTGCATTGCCCGCAGCGCAGGCTGAAAGATACGGTAACACCGCCATGCGGGTCGCGCCCGCTGTTAACGAGACGGCTTCAGCGACGATCGGAACCGGGCGGCTCAAGAAAACCAGGACGAGCGAGGTGCGTGTGGGGAATTCCGGAAACCAGGAACGCACACGTGTCAGCGCGAATCTTGCCAGTGAATAGCCGAGCAGATTGCCCGCCATCAGGCCGATCCAGATGGACAGGAGGCCGGCCCAGAAACCCAGTCGCGCGCCCAGAAGCGTGCCAACAATGCTGGACGGAATGGGCAAGAGGATATCGACCAGCAAGAGACCGCTGCCCGTTAGTCCGAATAACAGGGCATTGTCATCCGCCGAGCTTAACCATTTCTCGCCCGGCAACTCGCCGATTATGACAAAGGGCACAATCGGTATCAGCAGAGCCGCTATAATGACAAGCGCCTGTCGGGTTCTTTTTCCGAACATGGATAATATCAGGACCAAATAGCCACAAGAAGCTGGATCATCAATAATATCAGCGAGCACCCGCAAAACGCGAGGTGTGACACGAAACTTCAGGAGGAACGAAGATGACGCTGCGAGAACTCGGGCCTTCGCCCGCCCTCAAGACCGAAATCATGTTTGAGGGTATTCGTTACTCAAGCGCACTTGCCGAAGCCGCGCAACACTCGCTGCCGAACTATTACCCGTATCGTTTCAGGAAAGGCGAGTCGGATCCAACCGGTACGGGCAAGGCAAACATTCCCTATTTGATGATCACTGCAGACGATACCCTGATCCGCGTCATGGGTAATGGTGAATCGGAGTGGTCGGTGGAGGGGTCGCGGGCATCGGGTTACCGATTGCGCAACGACAAGGACGGCAACAGCAGAAGCATCTCCTTCGAGCCACAGCTCGCCTGGTTGTCCCAAACGACCAGCGACGGGTTTCCGATGGCGCAGGCAGGCGTGAGCACACATCGCGACATGCTGGTGATCAATGTTGCGCCTGGCTGTGAGTATTTTCTCAAGAAAAACGACGGTCGATCGATGCGTTGTACGTTTTGTTCCTATGGCGCCCCCGATGATCGCACGGCTCACCTGGGCCAGGTTGCAGGCCAGGTTGAGATTCCGCCAATCACCCTGCAGAGGATGGGCGAAGCAATGACGGCAGTCATGGCGGAGACAGAGATTCGGCACATCTATCTCGTCGGCGGTTCACTCACGGATCCCGAGCTCGAAGGCGAGCGGTTTCTGCAGCTCGCGAGGGCAGTTAAAGCCCGCAACCCGGATGGCGTTCCGGTGTGTCTTGGCTCAGCGGCATTGCCGAATGACATGCTGCAGCAGTTTTACGACGAGAAGCTCGTCGATGCCGTCTGTTTCAATCTCGAGATATGGTCGGAGAAGTTGTTCGCCCGGGTCTGTCCCGGCAAAAACCGCTATGTCGGTTATGACGCCTGGATTGCTGCGCTCGAGAACGCGGTCGGGCTTTGGGGTCGCGGCCGCGTCTATTCAGCGATGGTTGCCGGTGTCGAGCTCGAACCGGAGTACGACATGAATTGGCAGGATGCCGCTAACCTGGCCATTGCAGGAGCCGAGGACCTGTGCGCACGCGGGATTATGCCGATTTATTCCCTGCACTGGCCGGCTGGCGGGAAAGAACGCGCGGATTATCAGTCGCGCCTGCGGAATTATTTTGAGCGACTTGCCTTAAGCTACCAGGAGATTCGGCAGCGACACGATCTTCAGGTTTGGGACGGGTTTATGTGTCACCGATGCGCGTACATGCAGTTGGAGTGCGATATGGACCGGACGGGAGCGGCAAGCTGATGTCCGGTGATTCGGCTGCATCCAAAAGCAGGGTTGATCCTGCAGCGATCATGGCACTCAGTACTGCCTATTGGGGATCGCAAACACTGCTAATGGCCAATCGCATCAAACTGTTCGACACGCTGGCGGGTGGTCCGCTCAGCAGCCAGGCGATCGCAGAGAAACTAAAACTCGATGTGCGCGCCACCGAGTTGCTGTTGAATGCCTGTGTTGCGCTGGGGTTGTGTGAAAAGGACGCAAAAAAATTCAGTAACAGCTTGTCCAGCGCGACGTTTCTCGCCACGGGCAGCCCCACGTCAATGGCAAACGCCATATCGTATAGCGACAATCTCTTCGCCACCTGGGGCGAATTGGAAAAAGCAGTGAGAACGGGTGTGCCACCCAAGAAGGCCGCAACCTATCTGGGTGAAGACGAAGCACAAACGCGCCACTTCGTTTATGGCATGCACGATCGTGCGATGGCGATCGGGCGTGCGTTGCCGGAGATGCTTGATTTAACCGGGCGCAAGAAGATGCTCGATGTTGGTGGTGGTCCCGGCACCTATTCGGCTCTCCTGACGGAGCGTTTTCCTGGATTGCAAGCCGATGTTCTCGAACTGGCCGGGGTCGCGAAAATTGCGGCCGAGATACTGGAGAAGATGGGTGCTACGCAGCGCGTCAATATGCTGAGCGGTGATTACCACACGAGTGACTTCGGTCATGACTACGATGTGGTCTTGATGTCCGGCATGTTTCATCGCGAATCCGCACAGAACTGTCGCCGTCTCGTCGACAAGGCGCGAGCTTGTCTTGTATCGGGTGGACTGCTTGTTGTCAGCGACATTTTTGCGGACGAGGGAGGCGCTGGGCCGACATTCGCAGCGCTTTTTGGTCTCAACATGATGCTGACCGCTCCGGATGGAGGCGTGCACGCCGATGCTGATGTTGCTCGCTGGATGAGAGATGCGGGTTTTGAGGGGATTGACCGGCAGAGTTTTCCGCCACCGATGCCCCACCGCATCGTTACGGGATCAAAATCATGAGCGCCAATGCAATTAGTCTGTCAGGAGTGGTCGCATCCGCAGGCGTATTATTTTTTTCGAGCCTGTTCATGCAAGCTGCGTATGCACAAGAGAATACGGGGCCAAAAATGAGCGCCATTGTCGATCTGGGCGAGCAACGTTTTCAAATTGGTGAAATCATCGTCGATCGCAATACGCAGGAATTCAGCGTACCGGGCAAGATCCTGCACCTGAGCGTTGCGCTTGAATATTTGGCGGTCTCGACAGGCGGCATGAAAGACTACGAAAGCCTGCTGGAGTTGACCACGTCACCGAGGGATTTCAATCTCGCTTGCATACTCATTGGATTTGACGACAAAGAAAGTGTTAAGCCGCGCTACCAGTTTGACGAACTGGAGGTTAAGGGGCCGCCCGTTTTAATGACCTTGAGCTGGCAGGAAGACGGTGAGCCCCGCAGCGTGTCGGCTGCACATGCCATGCTGGCCGGCGAAGAGATCTTTGACGACGATAGCTGGGTGTACATTGGTTCTCTGACGTCCGAAAACGGGCAGGAGTTCATGGCCGAGAGGGGTGGCACGCTGATCGGATTTGTGCACGATCCTTACAGCATCATTGACCACAAGACGGGCGGTGGCATTGGTGCGTACGGACTCATTACCGGCAACAAAACACTGTTGCCCGCAGAAGGAACCGCCATTCGCCTGACGGTAGGCTTCGCCCGGTAACGGTGTTTTGGCAGCGGTGCGATGATGCCAGGAGTGACTCATTTATTGCCCCGCGTACTTGCCGTCGGGCTGCTGATGTCGGCACCGCTTGCGGCGGCATCTGCGGAAACTTCCGAGAGCAGGAATCTTCCTGGCGTGGCCGCTTTTTCAGCGTCGTTGCGCAGTAAAATAGAGACCGAACTCGCCTCTCGGGAGGACGCCGGCACGCCCAGAACGAAACACTTGCAAGCTAACGGCCATGCCATTTTCACCAATCGCCTGATACTGGAGGCCAGTCCATATTTGCAGCAGCATGCCCACAATCCGGTCAACTGGTACCCATGGGGTGATGAGGCATTCGCGGCAGCGAGGGAACAAGGCAAGCCGGTGCTACTGAGTGTGGGATATTCGACCTGTCACTGGTGCCACGTGATGGAGGAGGAGTCCTTCGACAATGTGGAAATCGCCACTTACCTGAATCGCAATTACATTGCGATCAAGGTCGACCGGGAGCAGCGTCCAGACGTTGACAGCATCTATATGGCGGCAGTGCAGGCACTGTCGGGTCGCGGTGGCTGGCCAATGACGGTGTGGCTGACACCGGACCGCCAGCCCTTTTTTGGCGGCAGTTATTTCCCGCCATACGATGGAGATCGGGGAGTAGCGGAAGGGTTCCTCACACTGCTGCAATCACTGCGCGGCATTTTCGATGAACGTCGTGACGATGTCAGCGCTGCCTCGACGCAGCTGGTGGAGGCGGTACGCCGGCGAATGGTACCGCCAGCGGGCAATCTGGTGCCTGGCGAAGAGGTTTTTTCGCAGGCATTCGAGACCTTCGAGAATTCCTACGATCCTTTCAATGGCGGCCTGCAAAGGGCGCAGAAGTTCCCCAGCAGTCTGCCAATCCGCTATCTGCTTCGCTATTACCGGCGATCGGGTAACGGTGACGCATTGCAGATGGTGGAAAAGACTTTGCACTCGATGGCAGCGGGCGGAATATACGATCAGGTGGGCGGTGGTTTTCATCGCTATGCAACCGACCCGGACTGGCTCGTGCCGCATTTCGAGAAAATGGCGTACGACAATGCATTGCTGGCGATGGCTTACCTGGAGGCTTACCAGGTAAGCGGTGATGAGAGTTTTGCTCGCATATGCCGGGAGCTGTTGAAATACGTTGCTCGTGACATGCGAGCACCGGCAGGGGCGTTCTACACGGCGAGTGATGCGGACAGCAAGACGCCGTCGGGCGAGATGCAAGAGGGCTGGTTTTACACCTGGAGTTTGAACGAGATCGATGCCGTGCTGAGCGCTTCAGAAGCGGCAGTCATCCGTAAACTCTATGGAATCACAGATGCGGGCGACCTGGATGGGCGCAATGTTTTGCATGTCACTCAGTCTCCGGCTGCGCTGGCAGACAGCCTGGACCTCAGTGAGGACACGGTCAGAAAATTGATTGCCAGTTCGAGGCAAAAACTCTATCGAGCGAGGAGTGATCGACCGGCGCCTTTTCGCGATAAAAAAATCCTGACAGCGTGGAATGGCCTGATGATTTCCGCGTTTGCCAGAGCCGCGCTGGATCTCGGTGATAATGAGTATCTTGCGGCAGCAAGTCGTGCTGCGGATTTCGTGCTGAAAAACATGCAACGTGATGGCCGGCTACTGCGAATGCACACGGCCGGTGCTGCGTCCGGTGACGCCTTTGCCGATGATTACGCATTTTTTATCCAGGCCTTGCTCGACCTTTACGAAGCCAGTGGTGATATTGACTGGTTCGTTCATGCCGTGAGACTGGAACGAATAATGAGCGAGGAGTTTGAAGATCAGGTTGATGGCGGTTTTTTCTTGTCGTCGACAAGAAGTGAAGTCCTGCTTGCGCGCGAAAAACCCGGTTTCGACGGATCGGTGCCGTCTGCAAATTCGATCGCAATCCTGAATCTGTTGCGTTTGTACGAGTTCACCAGCGATGATGATTACCGTCGTCGGGCACAAAAAGCATTGACATTTTTTGGTCTCGTCCTCGGGCGATCACCGGCTGCAATGCCGGAAATGCTGCAAGCACTGGATTTTTACCACGACGAAGCCAAAGAAATTGTCATCGTAACTGCCACGGATCGAGCGGATGCCGAACCTTACTTGCGATTGCTCGGTGAAACATTTTTACCCAATCACGTATTGGTGGTCGTGCGCGATGGCGGCGATCTCGACCAGCACGCACGGCATATTCCCTTGCTCGAAGGCAAGAGAGCGCTGAGAGGAAAAACGACGGTCTATGTTTGCAAGCAGGGCATCTGCGACCTGCCGACCAGCGATCCCCAGACATTTGCCGCGCAAATTGGCGCCATTGAGCCCTGAATGCAGCAGATGACCAGAACCGGATCCGCTGTGGGGATGCGCACAGCTTCGCCGATGGTCTTGCTGCTTGCCGTTTTCGCCTCGCAGTTGATTTCTTGCGGCCAGGATCACGCAGGCAGTGATCCGGCAGCCGATGATGCGAAAGAGTGGCTCGATACAGAATATCGTAACAAGCAGAAAATCCATGCAGCGGACCCGGGCGTACGGGTTGCACGCGGCTTGCTGGCCAATCGAAAGCACCGCTACATAGAGATACTGGCAACAGCCACCGGAGTCGGTTCCGATGTGGCGCTTGATGCTTTCATTGTGACTGACAGCAATAAGTCACGCGGAGCGATCGCAGTGACGACCGTGGAGCCGGCCGCCATTCAGTCGGCACTGGAATTCATTGGCATGAGTGCCGGTCATCCGCTCGATGGCGCGAGCATGCACCACTGGCCCAAAGGAGAGCGAGTCAGCATCACTTTTTACTGGGGCGAACGCGAGTCAGGGCTGTTCAACGAATCGGTGCGAGCGGAAGACCTGATTACAGACACCCGCTGGAATACTCAATTGCCGGCGCTTGGGTTCCGTTTTGTCGGCTCGGCGGGTCACGGGGCCGACGAGATCGTGACCGTGTTCAATGCGACCAATACGGTGCTTGAAGTTCCCTATATTGTTGACAGGATGGCCCTGCAGGGAATGCTGGTCGCCAGCGAGGAATATCGTTTCTCGCCGGGACAAAAACTTCGTATTCGCATTCGACCTGAATTTCGCGATGATCGCCGGCGTGTTCGGGATTTCACGCTGGACATACAAGCGGGTGTTGGCGCGGACGCAGAGCAATTGCAGAACCTGGGAGTCAGGCTATCGACGCCTGCAGGCGCATTGCTGGTCGACGGTAACTTCGAATCGACCTTTGTTTATCTGAAGGCATTAATCGATGATGGCAAAGAGCCGTTCCTGCAAGTGAGGTTCTCTGATTCACTGGCGGCCGGCAGCGTGCAGATGGTCGCTAGATTCGTGCAGTCTTTCCTGATCGCACAGGATGTGCGCATCGAACCTGATGAAACACATGTTTTTTACAGTGCTTTCTTGCCGCGTGATGCATGGCGAGATCCGAATCGGCGAGGTCGAGCCAGTCAGCCGGTGGAGGTTCACCTGCAGGGCGCGGGCGGATTTCGCGGTGAAATCGTTCAGTATCCGCAAACAGCGGATAAGACCGTAGCGCTGAAACGGATAAGCTTCCGCGATATAAAGGAATTTGGCGAAGCGATGCAGCAAGGCGAGCCCTGGCAGACTGAGGGTGTATTCTTGTTTGTCGGTCCTGCCACACCTTATCGTGACATCCGCCGGGTTTATGAGTTAGTACACACACTGTTCCCGAACCTCTATGTCTTCATGTAACCGCCCCCGTCTTTTTCATCTGTGCGTCTGGCTTTTGCCTCTCACGTTTTTCTCCGTCGCGTCTGCGTCATCAGATGCCGATAACGCCGCGTCGATAAGTAGCGTGCCGCTGCGCTCGCCATCGCGCGGCGGGGAAACGCTTTTTACGCGCATTGACCCTGACGCCAGCGGGATCCACTTTCAGATTGATGTGGATAAAGATCATCCGCGACGAAGACTGTATGAGATTGCGTTTGCCGGGGCGGGGGTGACGATTGGGGACTATGACGGTGACGGCAGGCCGGATGTTTTCATGGCGCACCATACGGGCAAAGATCGTTTGTATCGCCAGACCGGTGATCTGGTATTTACTGACGTCACTGATATGGCCGGTATTGGTGAGAATCACGAGTGGTCTGCCGGCGCGGCGTTTATCGACATCAATAACGATGGCCTGCTCGACCTGTATGTCTGTCATTACGATGCGCCGAACTCCCTGTACATCAACGACGGTGATGGCACGTTTACGGAGATGGCGGCCGACTACGGGCTGGATTTTTCAGGTGCCTCCGTGATGGCAGCATTCTCGGATTACGATCGCGATGGTGATCTGGACATGTACTTGCTGACCAGCCGACTGGCGGCGAATACGCAAATCGAACGCCAGATTGCGGTTGTGCGGCGGCGTGGCGTGGGCGGTCGGACAGTGCCGACCATTCCCCGGCAGTACCAGGAGTACACGGATTTTCTGCAGCGACCAAACGGTCAGTTTGTACAGATTGCGGCCGGGCAGCGTGATCACCTGTTTCGCAACGATGACGGTCATTTCACGGAAGTGGAGCTGCCGACGCAGAGCGGTCAAGGCGATCTGCATGGAAGTGATAACTACATGGGTATGAGCGTCGTCTGGTGGGACTACGATAATGACATGTGGCCCGATATCTATGTCGCCAATGACATGTTTGGCCCGGATCGCCTTTATCATAACAACGGTGACGGAACCTTCACGGATGTTATTGCCACGGCCGTGCCGCATACGCCCTGGTTTTCAATGGGCAGCGATTTTGCCGATATTAACAACGATGGCCTGTTCGACCTGATGGTGGCGGACATGTCGGCAACCACGCTTTATGAGCAAAAGATTGGCATGGGAGAGATGGACTCGCAGGGCTGGTTTCTGAACAGTGCCAACCCTCGCCAGTACATGCGTAATGCGCTCTATCTGAACAGCGGCACAGGTCGTTTTATGGAAATCGCCTTCATGGCCGGTCTGGCCAGTACGGACTGGACCTGGTCGGTGAAATTCGCCGACTTCGATAACGCCGGCTGGATGGATGTGTTCGTGACCAACGGCATGGTCCGCAATTTCCTGGATGCGGATGTGCAACGCGAAATCGCCGCGAAAACCGGTTTGCTGGATTATTGGGAAATCCTGAAGGATGAACCCACAAAACGAGATACGAATTTCGTCTTCAGGAACACCAACGGGCTGCATTTCGAAAATGTCTCACAGCAATGGGGGCTGGATCACACGGGCCTCAGCTTTGGTGCGGCACTGGCCGACCTTGACCGCGATGGCGATCTTGATTTGATCGTCAACAACCTTGATGAGCCCGCCAGTCTGTACCGGAATGATTCGACTTCCGGCAGTCGGGTACTGATACGACTGCAGGGCGTGGAGAGTAATCGCTTCGGTATCGATGCCAAAGTTCGCGTGGAAACAGACTATGGCACACAGATCAAACAGTTGACCTCTGCACGTGGCTTTATGTCTGCCGACGATCCGGTGTTGCATTTTGGCACCGGCGCGGCAAGCGTATTGCGCCGTCTGACGGTGTATTGGCCCAGCGGAGCTGTGCAGTCATTCGAAAACCTGGCGGTGGATCGTTTCTATTCCATTACAGAGACATCCGGCACGACAGCGCCGGCAATCTCGGCGCCCTTGATGCCCGTCTTGTACGAAGACGTGACGGCTTCCACCGGGCTGGATTACAAGCACAGGGAATTGGTGTTCGATGATTATGCGGCGCAGCCGTTGCTACCCGCCAAATTGTCGCAATTGGGTCCGGGTATCGCGTGGGGAGACGTTGATGTCGATGGCGATGATGATGTGTTTATTGGCGCCGCGGCAGGCGCAGCGGGCGCGCTGTATTTGAACGATGGCCAAGGGCACTTTCGGCGCATGTCCGGGGGGCCGTGGGTCGAACATGAAAATCGCGAAGACATGGGCGTGTTGTGGTTCGATGCCGATGGCGACCAGGATCTTGATCTGTTCGTCGCGAGCGGCAGTGTGGAGCTTCCACCGGGCGACCGCGACCTCGATGATCGTCTCTACCTGAATAATGGCGATGGGTCGTTCGTGACGGCAGCGCCGGGAACTTTGCCGCGAGCCGGGATTTCCAGTGGTGTCGTTGCGGCCGCCGATTTTGATCAGGACGGTGACCTGGACCTCTTCATCGGTGGCCGCACGCTACCGGGACAGTATCCGTTGTCGCCGGACAGCCGGTTGCTGAGAAACGATGGCGGCATATTCATTGACGTGACGAACGAGTTCGGGCCGGGTCTGCGTAAAGCGGGCATGGTGACCGCGGCCCTGTGGTCGGACGTCGACGACGATGGCGATCAGGATCTTTTGCTGGCGATAGAGTGGGGCCCGATCCGCTATTTCCGCAACGATGACGGCAGGTTTAGCGAGCAGACAGCGGCGGCAGGTCTGGCGGAACGCACTGGTTGGTGGAACAGCATTACGAGTGTGGATATCGATAACGACGGAGACACGGACTATGTTGTGACCAATGCCGGCCAGAATACAAAATATGACGCCACCCCCGAGAAGTCAGCAACGCTCTACTACGGCGATTTCGGCGGTTCAGGCAAGAGCAATCTGGTGGAAGCGCTGTGGGAAGACGGCACTGAATATCCCGTTCGCGGCCTGAGCTGTTCGGTGGGTGCGATGCCGTTTCTGGCCGATGAGTTTGCAACTTATGACGCCTTTGCCCGCGCCGATATGCGGCAGTTGTTTACGCCGAAAAAACTGGACACTGCAAAAAGGTTTGCGGCAACGGAATTGCGCAGTGGCGTGCTGGTGAATTCGAAGGGTATTTTCGAGTTTCGGCCACTACCCCTGCTGGCGCAGATTGCCCCTGCATTTGGCGTGGTCAGTGGAGACTTCGATCTGGACGGGGTGAGCGATATTTATTTGCTGCAAAACTCGTTCTCACCACAAGCGGAGACCGGGAGAATGGACGGTGGGCTTGGTGTGATGTTACTCGGGGACGGTCAGGGTGGATTTGCAGCGATGTGGCCAGCCAGGAGTGGCTTGGTTGTTGCCGGGGATGCCAAGTCCCTGACGACGACGGATTTCAACCAGGACGGTCGCGCAGATTTTTTCATTGCACGGAATGACGACTCGGTCATCGCCTTTCAACACGTAGCCGAGGGAGCGACGAAGGGTCGCCGTTCATTGTCAGTCCGATTGTCAGGGCGGCCCGGCAATCCGACCGCCGTGGGTGCCAAGATTGTCCTGCTGCGCGCTGACGGCACGCGTCAGTCAGCGGAAATACACGCTGGATCCGGCTATCTGTCCCAATCTGCTCCCATCGCCTTTTTCGCAGACGTGGAGGCGAACAAAGCCGTCGAATGGATCGTGCGGTGGCCGGATGGCAGGCGCAGCACCCACACAGTCAGCGATGAAGCCGTGCAGATTATTCGCCGCGACCCGCGCTTACTTGCGGAATAGCGCATCCAGCCGAATCTTGGCCTGGATGAAAAATATCCCGCCAATATCGGGGTCCGCTATGTCGGTGTGCGTAACATCCCGTACGGCCATCTTTGGCACATAACTGACATTGATGCCGCCATAACGATTGCCAAAGGTAATGCTGGGTAATACGGCCGGAAACGGCCGATTATGCTCGACATCCTCGCGAGTCATGACGAAGGCGTTAAGACCTGCATCCAGATAGAAGTTGGCGAAACGATCAGAGATGATCAATCGGCGATGCAAGCCGACGCCAAACATGTAAGACATGTTTTTCTCGCTGTCGAGAAAAGCATTTGCCATTGTTGTCCGGATCCAGCGCGACTGGGTATCGAATTCATATTCAATACCGGCGCCGTAATTATTCTCATTCCAGGCATGGTTGGAATTCACATGGATGGACTTGCCATTAATGACCATGTGTAACTTGCTGGCATCGGCGGTTGTTGCGAGTCCGGCCAGGACGAGTGCCCCAATAAAGAGCATGCATATTTTTATTATCTTCATGACCACTTATAAAGCAAAGGTCGTGCCAAAATAAAAATTGTTATAAAACAAATGATTGTAATTGAAACCTCAATAAGTTGTAAATAATGTCGACGCCAAATGCCTTGATTTCAAGGGTTATGTCAACGGCCGTTTCCTGATGATGTGCTCTGCTCGCAGCTGCATTCGATTCGCACTGCAACGGGTCGGTCTTGGCAACCATTTCGTAAAGAATTTCGACAGTCATAGCAACCACTTGCAGCGTCGACAATCTTGGCCTAAGGTGTTGGTATACATAAAAATAAAACAAGATATGCAAATTGTAAAAGCAGCGCATGAATCCTGTTTTGAAGACCGGCACCCGAATAAAAAACAGGTGCCAATTTGAAGTATCAGTTTCGTTATCACGCGATGTGGGGTTGCGTGATCTCGATTGGAGGGGAACTATGAAGTCATCACGTCTGTTATCCGCGGCTGCAGGTATTTGCGCCACTTTTCTGATGTTTGTTGCCAACGTTGCACTTGCCGATCAACCGGTGGTGACTGCAGTACCGGGCGACGCAAATAATCCGACGGTCCAGCATCCAATGATTATTGGACGGCCGATCACGCTGAAAGGTGCGGTAGACGCCGCCTCCATCGGCGCCAACTGGTCATGGAATCCGGGCGATGGCAGCGCAGCGATAACCGGCGTTGTCGGGGCAACACACTGGGCGGTGTGGGCGGAACATAATTATGCGGGAAATGCGGGTGACGTTTTCATTGCGACCCTGACGGTGGATAACACGGTTGACGCCGTAGGCACGGCGACCTTCGAGATGGTTGCCCGCGCAGATACTGTTCCCAATCGATCGAATACCGCGATTGCGGAAGCGCTGTGGTACATGCATAGAAACCAACGACGCTTCCTTGGCGATGAACTCGCTGCAGAGGGCCTGGCAGGATCCACGATTCCGATGGGCAGTTGGTCTTACGCTCAATTCGGCGGCACATTGACGGTCTCAGTGCAAGGTGCCTCACTGAATGCCTTCGAAGCGAATGGCCATCGTGAAATTGGCGACGCCAGTAATCCTTATACCGAGACAGTGAGCCGCGGTATGCATT
>Ga0114950_10000494_pt1 | contig 27144 bp, 24 predicted proteins | sample N075metaG_FD_83503 | JGI IMG/M metagenome (GOLD analysis project Ga0114950, IMG submission 83503) | Deep subsurface microbial communities from Kermadec Trench to uncover new lineages of life (NeLLi) - N075 metaG | ecosystem: Environmental > Aquatic > Marine > Ocean trench > Sediment | place... | reverse complement strand
CGACCACTATGTACCCAAGCACAGCCTGAAGACTGTGTACGAACTCATACCTTTTGTTGAGAAACTCAAACGCAGCTACTTTGATCAGTACAGTGCTCGTCTGACCTCCAACCTGGCGCTGAATCCGCCCGCATTCATGCGCGAACCAGCCATCGCGAGCTACTTCGAGAAAATTTTGCGCAAGTTCAACATCGTTGAATATTACTTAGCCAGCGACCCCTACGGTTACCTCCTGCTACGCGCAGATGGCAGCATGGTCAGGCTGGTCGTGTTGTGTCAGGACGAGTTGGACCAACAGACCCTCCTCGCACAGCAATATGACGCGCCCCCGCGCCTGGTGCGACGCATGCAGGCAGGCAAACTAATAGGCTATTTTTATGAACATCCGGAAGACTACATGGGACATGAGGTTTATCCCTGGCGCGAGGCGCTAATTGCCGCTAAGCGAATTGAGGGAAAGCAGATTTGGTATGTCGGCGTGGCTAAAAACCCGCCGGTGGATGTTGATTTCGATGCCTCTGAGTCGAGTTATGAACAATTCCTGCGGCTTGAAAGGCCAGTTGTTTAAGCTATCTCGTGTTCATAGGGTGCAGATTTTTCGCTTGAAGAATCATTCATTTAGCAACGGTCCCTAGCGCAGGATTCATATTACTGAGCCTAAAACGCAGCGCCGGGTGAGCGACAGAGACCTCTTCACGCCAAGCGACAAGCTTGCGTTATTCGAGGGAACTGCCAATCAGGCCTCATTTCAACACTTTGACGATGATCGATTTAACGTCTCAGAGTGAGGCGCCGTTCAAGTGCCCCGAATCCAAGTTCGGTCAAAATCGCCAGCAAAGCTGCCGGAATAGCGCCTTGCAGGATCAGATCTGTGTTGTTGAGGGACAGCCCCACCACGATCGGGTCACCCAGACCGCCGGCGCCAATGAAGGCTGCCAGGGTTGCGGTACCGATGCTGATCACGGCGGCAGTGCGTATACCGGCAAATATTGAGGGCAGCGACAAGGGCACACGGACATGCTTGAGTTGTTCACGCTCGCTAAGCCCAAGGGCAAGTGAAACCTTTATGAGGGTGGGATCAACATTTGCCAGGGCGGTAATGGCATTGCGCAGTATCGGCAGCAGGGAATATAGAAATAGCGCGATGATCGCTGGCAGCATGCCGATGCCGAATAAAGGGATCATCAGCGCCAACAAAGCTATGGACGGTATCGTTTGCAGCAAGCCGCAGAAATAGATGATGCCACTGCTCAACGTTGCGTTTTTGTAGACCCGCAAACTCACGCCAAGACCGACTAGAATGGCCAGCCCCAAAGCTATGCCGGTGAGTTGTAGATGGCGCAGGGTGTTCCTTGCCAGCCGGGGCCACATGGACTGCACCTGAGGGCCGGTGTCAATGCCGAGTTCACCAAGGAAGCCTGCGGCAACCACGGCAAAAGTCGCACCCTCGAACACAACCTTGGCGTTCAACGATTGCATCCTGGCATCCGTTATGGTGCCGCCGAGTTGATTGAGCGCTAAATGTACATCCTTGGGCAGGGCACTGCGCACTAACGGCGCGGCGAAATAACTGGGAAAATAGCCGCGGTCATCTTCAAGCACACGCAGGGCATATCTCACCAGTTCTCCGTCTGTGCTGTAGGCATCGGTCACGCCGATCGCGCCATCGCTGATGGCCTGATAGGCAAGGCCGTGTTCTATGCCACGCACATCTGCGGTTAACCCATAGGCGGCGCTCATACCCGGCCAGCCGTCTCCACGCTGCAGAAACTCATGTGAAAACACCATCTCCAGATCAGGTGCATCAGCAAGATCACCGATCCGCTCGAGCCCGTGCGCCCGGGCTACTTCGTCGCGCACGACGATCGCATAGGTATTGTTAAAGCCGAACTCTTCAAGCAGTTCCAAGCCCTGGTCTGCCAATTGTTCATTCAAAAGGTCGCGTCCCGGGTTGCCGGGCAAGCTCAATATGGCCTGACTCAACGTCCCGGTATATTCCACATACAGGTCGATTTCGCCCTTCTTCAATGCCTCATAACAAATCAGCGTACCGCCAAGGCCGAACTTTCGCTCCACTTCATAGCCGCGCGCTTCCAGCAACTGGGCTGCAATTTCTGACAGCAGATAGCTTTCGTTGAAATTCTTGCTGCCGACACGAATGACATCCGCAGCCTGCAGCGCACCGCTGCATAGAAAAAAGACTAATGACCCCAACACCACAAACACCAGGCGCTTCATGACAACTGACTCTCAATCAGCGAGCGCACGTAGTCGTTAGCAGGCTCGTTAAGCACCCGGCTAGTATCGCCATGTTGTTGCACGATGCCTTCGCGCAATATGATCAAGTGCTCAGCCAGGCGACGTGCTTCTCGCAAGTCATGGGTGACCAACAAGCTGCTGACCCCCTCGTGCTCTTTTACATAGGAAAAGCATTCATAGATCTCAACCCGGGTGATCGGGTCCACCGCAGAAAAAGGCTCATCCAGGAGTAATAGTTTGGGTTTGAGCATCAAGGCACGGCACAACCCTAAGCGTTGTTGTTGGCCTCCAGACAATTCGCGTGGCAGGCGCCGGCTGATATCTTCAGGCAGATCCATCTGCTTGAGCAAATCGAGGAAGCGCTCTTCGATGGCGGATTCTGACCAGCCTTCTAAAGTGGCCACCAGGGTAACATTCTGGCGCGCTGTCATATGCGGGAATAAGCCAGCGCCCTGCACGGCGTAACCGATGCCACGACGAAAGTGTTCGACATCGGTCAGCGGCACAGATGCACCAAACACCTCCACTACTCCGGCGTCGGCGCGCAACACACCATTGACCAGTTGCAGCAAGGTAGTCTTACCGCTGCCGCTGGCACCGACTATCGCTGTGGTCTGACCTTGTGGACAACTGACCGTGACTTGCTGCAAAACCTCCAAATCGCCGAAGCGTTTACTGACCTGGCGAAACTCAACGCATGGCTTCATAAATGATAACGGGTACGTAAGTCACCGGCATGTAGCGCCAGAGCCTGAAGAATCTCGTGGCTTTCGGCAGTGGTGTTTTCGTCTGCGCAGAGCTCGGTTATGCGAGTTTCTAATGCAGCCAGATTCAGCCAGTCGCCACTACCGCTGAGCTTGTCGACGACAAAGTTACGCCAGTTGGCTTCTTCGTCGCTATTCAGCATGCCCGGAAACGAACGCGCCTTCATGCGTGCCGACAATACGTGCAGACGTTTGTCTTTGAAATCGATGTCTTGCCACCTGCCGCCACGCAGTTCCTTGTGCAGCGACTGACAGCGTGAGCGGTCTTCATCAGCAAGAAAACCGTCGTAGAGCGCCGCATCAGGATCGGAACTGGAGACATTCTGTCGCTGGGCGTAAACACGCGCAATTTTCTGCGCCACACCAGGCTGCCGCATGCGTCGGGCCCGTTCATTGATCTGCTTAAGGTCAAGCTGCAGACGATCAAGGTTTTCTTCGTTGAGCACCTCTATGGGCGCAACAAACGGGCAACGGTTGATGCGGATTTCTTTCAAAGGCGGACGCTGCACAGCACTGGGGGTAAACAACTTTTCAGCGATTTCCTCCGCACTCAAGGCCAATAACGGTTCGACGTCTTCAGCAAGATCAACTACCAGCACCGAATTGCTATTGGTCGGGTGTCTGGCGAGCGACATCACCGGCCCAACGCCATAACGGGTGCGTGGATACATGGCCGAAACGTGTACGCAGAGCCTGCCGCCATAGGGTTCCAGCACCTCACGCACGGCTTTTTTCTGGCGCAGCTTAAAGTAGTAGTCAAACAGCTTCGGCTGTTGCGTCTTGATCAATCGCGCCAGTCCGAGGGTGGCTTGAACATCTGACATCGCATCGTGGGCCTGACCGTGATCGATGCCGTTGGCCTGGGTCAGCGCCTCAAGCCGGTACACCGGCAGACCGTCGGCGTCGCTGGGCCATTTGATACCTTCCCGCCGCAATGCACCCGTCGCCCGCACCAGATCGATCAAATCCCAACGTGAATTTCCTTGTTGCCACTCCCGGGCGTAAGGATCAAGCAGATTGCGATATAACCCATAACGCATGAATTCGTCATCGAAACGCAGGCTGTTGTATCCCGCCACGCAGGTGCTCGGGGTGGAAAATATTTCGTTGATGCGCAACAGCGCCGCGGTTTCCGCAATGCCTTTAAGATGCGTCAGTTGCGGCGTTATGCCGGTGATCAGGCTGGCGTCGGGGTTGGGCAGCACGTCGTCTGGCAAATTTACATAGGTGCAATATTCGTCGTCCACCGGGTTCAGATCAGCATCTGTACGCAGACCGGCAAACTGCACTATCCGGTCCCATTTCGGGTCGGTCCCGGAGGTTTCCAAATCGTACCAATAGAAAGTATTTGCCATGTCAGTTACTCTCGGCAGCATCCTTAATCAAGGCACTTTGGATAACATTGTATTGGACACCATTGGGCAGACAGACCCACAGCATCCAGATTTCAAGAAACTAGCGCTTCCCTTAGGGCCCATTGTCGCACTTCTCGCCGGTGCACTCATGTGGTTTTACGCCGATGACACGTCAGCAGCCGCATGCATCACCTTGGGGATTACCGCGTGGGTGGTCATCTGGTGGATGTTCGAACCCATACCGATACCGGCAACGTCGCTCATACCGTTGGCCCTGCTGCCGCTGTTCGGCGTACTGGACGCGAAGGAACTCGGTGCCGCTTACGGCCACCCTCTGGTGTTGTTGTTAATGGGCGGTTTCCTGCTGGCCACCGCCCTGGAAAAAAGTGGCGCGCATCTACGCATCGCTCTGTCCATGGTGCAGGTTTTCGGCGGCAGCAGCTCGCGACGGCTGGTGTTCGGTTTCATGGCGGCCAGCGCCGTACTCAGCATGTGGATCTCCAACACCGCCACCGTACTCATGTTGTTGCCCGTAGCAATCGCGGTGATCGACAGTAGCGAGGATGACACCCTGGGCACGCCGTTGTTGCTGGGCATCGCCTATGCGGCCAGCATTGGTGGTATGGGCACGCCCATTGGTACACCACCCAACGTGGTGTTCATGGGGGTCTATGAAGAAACCGTCGGCCAAAGCATTTCCTTCGCTCAGTGGATGCTATGGGCCATTCCCATCGTGGTGGTGATGTTACCCCTGACCGCGCTATGGGTGACCCGTCACCTGACCTACCAGGGTCACTTCGAGTTGCCCGCAGTGGGTAATTGGCGCACGCCGGAAAAGCGCGTGTTTATTGTCTTCGCCATCACTGCGCTGGGTTGGGTCACCCGCTCCGAGCCCTTCGGCGGCTGGACGGCGTGGCTCGGCTTCCCCTACAGCAACGACGCTATCGTCGCTTTTATGGGGGTGATCGCACTGTTTTTAATTCCCAACGGCGAAGGTGACAAACTGCTGGATTGGGAAACGGCAAACAAAATCCCGTGGGGCATGCTGATCCTGTTCGGTGCCGGTATTGCCATTGCCACTGCCTTCATAAACTCAGGTTTGAGCACGGTCATCGGTCAAAACCTGGAGCTCCTGTCGACCTTGCCATTGTTAATGATGATCGCAATTCTTTGTCTTTCGGTCACTTTTTTAACCGAGGTGACCAGCAATACTGCCACCACCACACTGCTGATGCCGATACTCGCAGCGGCCGCCCTGGGCGCGGGAACAGACCCGAAACTGTTCATGATACCGGCAGCGCTCAGCGCATCTTGCGCATTCATGTTGCCGGTGGCGACACCACCGAACGTGATTACCTTCTCAACCGGCCGCTTCTCCGTACGCACCATGGCGAGCGAAGGCCTGGCAGTGAACCTCATCGGCGTTGTCGTCATCAGCACGCTCACCTATCTGTTGCTGGGTTAGCGCCTGCGGCGGTTTGATAAGAGCCTGTGGCGGCTTACTAAGAGCAGTCAGCTCAGCAGCGCGCGCCTCAGGTCGTAATGCAGCCAATTCATCCACCGCCAGGTAGAACGTCGGCCACTGTCCATCAACACTGGCAAACAACGCGGCAAACCCAGGCAGCCAATCCGCGTAGGTGGAGACAGAGACCAGAAATGCATTATTGAATCGTTTCGCCATGAGTTGATCGTAGCGCCCACCACCGAGTGATTGCCGGTGCGCCTGGTAACACGCTTGAATCTCGGCGATGGCGTCTACTTTACGATGCTGCCGCGCGGATTCATCCAGCGGCAACGCATAAACTGTTTGCAGATGATTTTTCGCCTGCACCGCAAAGGCGCGAAAACTTCGCCAGGCACCACGTCGCTGAATCCACGCCTGCCAGGCATCTTCCTTGCCCTGGTGTTCGAGCCACGCCCGGCTGCCACGGTTCCCTACAAACTCAGCAAAACTCTCATTGAACGCAACATCGCCGTTCACCCAGACTTTGCTATGGCTCATTTCATGCAGCAACAGATTGGCAAGATCCGGCTCCGGCCAGAGGATGAAGGTGCTCAGCAGCGGGTCTTCGAACCAACCTAAGGTGGAATAGGCAGGCACACCCCCGACATAGGTCTCCAAGCCTTTTTCTACAAACCTCTGTGCCGCTTGCTGCGCTGCCGTTTCACTGAAATAACCACGATATGGCGCGCACCCCACCACCGGATAACACCATTGCCGGCCATCCAACTCGTAGGGCGCCGAGGCAAATACGTTCCAAACGACATATTTTCTCTGCAGATGGACATAACTCGTATAGCGGCCATCCGCCACAAGCCCCATCTGGTCCTCGCCGAACTGCAGAATCTGCCGAGCCAATTGCAAGCGCTCGCGCACCTCCGGGCTGTGTGTCTGTTGCGCATCGATATCAGACAGCGAAGTACGAGCGTGCAACAACTGCCATTGGCCCCATACTGCCTGGTGGTAAAATTGCAACGTGTCACAACCGGCCAGCAGGGGCGCAATGGCAATCAACAGCAGCAGAACCCTTGCAGGGTTTGGGCGGGTGTATTTTTTCACGCAATTCATCAGATTAATTTATAGCACACATCGGCAACCTGCCAGGCAGATGAAGTTGCCGCACGAGGCGCGCGGTGCGACCATGCGCACTATGAGTTTACTTAAAGGCACGCTTGCCATGGTGGCGATCGCCCTGAACACATTTTGGGTGTGGGTGCCGTTGACCTTGTGGATTATTCAGCTCAGTTGGACTCGCGGCGAAAATCGCAAACGCTTAAAACGCCGGATGGACAAGATCATCTGGTGGTGGACCTCAAACAACCGACGCATGATCCACGCCTTGGGCTTAACAGACGTGCAAGTCACCTGGCATCAACAGCAAGAGATGTCCCTGGATAACTGGTACCTGGTGATCTGCAACCATCAAAGCTGGGCCGATATCCTGCTCCTGCAGTCGTACTTGTACGGCATCATTCCACCGCTCAAATTTTTCACCAAACAACAATTAATCTGGGTGCCGGGCATCGGCCAGGCCATGTATGTGTTGGGTTTCCCCTATGTGAAAAGAGTGACTAAAGCACAGATCAAGGCCAACCCCGAACTGCGTACTGCAGACCGGGACAACGTCGCTGCTGCATGCGAAGGTTTCAAGAATCACCCGACCACCATCCTGAACTTTATCGAAGGTACTCGCCACACTACAGAAAAACACGCACGCCAACGTAACGAATACAAAAACCTGCTGCGTCCCAAAGTCGGTGGTCTGGGCTACGTTCTCGAAGACATGGACGAGCACCTGCACCGTATGCTGGATGTGACCATCGTCTACCCCTTTGGGGTGCCTACTTTCTGGGGTTTCCTGCAAGGTAAATGCCCCCGCGTGGATATTGAAGTGACACCACATGAAATTCCCAAGGAGATACTCCAGGCCAGCGAAAGTGAACGGCGCACCGCATTGGCTCAATGGATCAAGAACATCTGGCTGGCCAAGGATGAGCGCATTTCCACCGCGTTAAACGGCTGATGTATCAGCAACATTTCAGTCTCAATCAAGAACCATTTTCGATTGCGCCCGATCCAGCCTTTCTGTTTCTGAGCGACGCGCACAACGAAGCGCTGGCCCACTTGATGTACGGCTTTACCCACGGTGGTTTCGTGCTGATCACCGGCGAGGTAGGCACCGGCAAAACCACATTGCTGCGCAACCTGTTGAACCGCACACCGCCAGATCTGGATGTCGCCTTTATTCTAAATCCGCGCCTTACTGTCCGCGAATTGCTGGAAACGATTTGCGATGAACTTGGCGTCCCCTATGGCGAGCGCGAGTTGCAAAGCATAAAACAGTACCTCGACGTACTGAACAAACACTTGCTCAAGACCCATCAGTCCGGTCGCAGCACCGTTGTGATTATCGACGAGGCGCAAAATCTCTCCCCGGCGGTGCTTGAACAGATACGTCTGTTGACCAATCTGGAGACCAACGAAAAGAAATTGTTGCGCATCATTCTTCTCGGCCAACCAGAGCTGGGCGAAATGCTGGCTCGCACGGAACTGCGCCAGCTTGCGCAACGCATCACAGCCCGCTACCACCTCACGCCGCTAAGCAAAGCTGATGTACACGCCTATGTTGCCCATCGTCTGGCACGCGCCGGCGGTAATCCGAGCATTTTCAGCACCGCAGCGATCAATACTTTATACCGTTTGTCTGAGGGTACGCCGCGCCTGATCAATGTCATCGCCGACCGAGCTTTGCTCGGCGCCTATGTCGAAGGCAAGTATCAGATCACGCCCAAATTGATAAAAAACGGCGCCAAAGAGGTGCTGGGCCCCAGACCACGCAACAACGGCCGTTACTACTTGAGTGCCGTCGCTGTGGTCATAGCTGTTGCCGGGGTGATGGCGTGGACGTACCTCTCCAGGGAGCCACAAGGTGATATTCAGTCTGTCGCCGAATCATCGGCGGCCCAAATTGGCACCAGCACACCTGTAAAAGACAGCAACACTACCGTCGAGCAAGAGCCTATTGCTGAGGTAGGCGAACCAATCCTTGTCGCCGAAGTGGTAAGCGCCGCAGATATAGCTCGGCCAGCCGGTAATACTTACGAAATCCAACGCCGTGCATACCGGGCAGTGTTCGCCCAATGGGGTGCCGACTACGACGTTAACAGCTTGCAGATTCCCTGCGACTATGCCCCGAGCGTAGGTTTGCAATGCCTTTCCCGCAAGGGTAGCTGGAGTGAGATCAGTTCTCTCAATGTGCCGGTCATACTCGAATTATGGGACGAACAAGCTTCGCCATACTATGCAGCGCTATTGGCCAATGATGGCGCTCGATACCAGATTAGTATTGGCGAGCAGACGGTGAACGCCACACCCAGAGACCTGCGCGACAGTTGGTTCGGTGCTTATGTCGTACTGTGGCAAACCCCACCTAGCTATACAGGCAGTTTGCGCGAAGGGGATGATCATCCTTCTGTCAGCTGGTTGCACCAACGTCTGCAAGAACTGCGTCCTCAAGCCGACCTGACGGTGCCAAAGGAGTATTTCGGCACTGAACTTCGTGATGCTGTCATCGACTTTCAGCGCGACGAAGGTCTATTGGCAGATGGCATCGTCGGTCCGCTGACCTGGATTCGGCTGAGCGACCGACTCAATCTACCTGCACCCAAATTGCGAAGTTCCTGATGTCCTACATTCTGGATGCGTTGAAAAAGTCACAATCCGAGCAGGCGCAAGGCGGTGTATCGCTGCGCATCGAACCAGATCGATCCAAGCGCACGATACCGCGTTGGCTGAGTATTGGTTTCGGTCTCGTATTGGCTTCCAATGCAGGGTTGCTGCTGTGGATATTTGTCCTCAATGACCAGGGCGAGACCACACCTGTTGCCGGCCCCTATGTTGCGAGCCCGCCAATTTCCAGAACAGAACCGGCGACATCAGACCAACCGAACACTACCTTACCCAGGACGAATCCGCTTCGAGAACCGGTGCAGCCTGCTGCCAGGATAAGCCCCCAACCTGCCCTCGCCGCAAACAAAGTGAAGTTGGGCGAATTACCGGCAGACGAGCAATCGCTGTACAACAGTTTCACCTATACAACCCACATCTATACCGATGACCCGAGCTTGTGTGCAATCGTGGTCAACGGGCAACGTCTGATGGCAGGGGATCGATTCGAAGGTCTGCTGGTTGTGGCGATTACCGAGTCTGGTGTTGTTTTCGAGCAGCACTACAATGGACAGAGCCTGCAGGTTGAAGTCTCGGTACTAGAACAATGGGCAAACTAGACCTCTAGACAGCAACGGCAATCTGGTAAGAGCCACTGTCGATAAAGATATCTACCAGATCCACGTCGAGTAATCCGTCGCGGGCCTCGTCCTGCAGGATCTGGAAAGCAACCTCCATCGAAATGGCAGTTTTGTACGGCCGGTCCATAGCTGTCAGGGCGTCGTAGATGTCCGCAACCGCCATCACCCTGCTGGCCAACGGAATCTGTTCGCCCACCAATCCCTGGGGATAGCCGCTGCCATCATTGCGCTCGTGATGCGCGCCGGCAATGTTTGCAACATTGGCCAACTCCGGTGGCCACGGCAGCGCGCTTAAAAACTCTTTTGTGACAGCCACATGTGATTCTATGGCACGACGTTCCTGCGGTGTCAGGCTGCCTTTGCGAACCGACAATGCCAGCACATCTGCTTCATTGATGACGCCCGCTACAGTGCCGTCCAATTCTTCAAAAGCATAGTCACGAATCTGTGCGAGGTGTCCAAAATCCCCAGCTTCCAGAACGTTGGGACTATTGGCCATGGAGATCCAATCAAAGTACTCATCGAGAATGGATATTTGTTTTTCCAGGTGACGATGGACACGGCGGCGCGCCACTTCTTGATCCATGCTGGCTTGGTGCAACAGCTCAAGCTCCTGCTCTACTGCACGCCGACGTAACCGCTCTTTGAGCAATTCAAAACGATACTGAATCACCTCCAGGCGCTCTTCGCTCAGCTTATTGGCTTTTACCAGAATAGCTTCGGGCACACTCACTTTGCCAAAATCATGCAGCAACGCCGCATAGCGCACTTCGCGAATGTGTTCAGGCGTGAGCACCAGATTGCGGAACTGCATAACACCGGAGCGCGGCAATGCCTGCAATAGTGCCACGGTCGTTTCGGCAACTCGAAACGAGTGGCCGCTGGTGCTGGGGTCGCGCTGTTCAATGGTCTTTACACTGGCCTGAACAAAGCTCTCGAACAGTTGGTTGATGTCTTCCAACAACGCGTTTTTCTGTAACGACACTGCCGCCTGACTGGCGATGGCGCGTAGTACTTCCGCGGCTTCCTCACCAAAGGGCACAATCTCACCACTGCTGATACTCAGACAGTTGATGAACTGCAACACCCCCACCACCTGGTGACGGTGGTCGCGCATGGGCAGAGCGAGAATGGAACAGGTTCGATAACCGTTATCGTCGTCAAAGGAGCGATTGAATTGGTAGGGCAGGTCCGCCGACAGTTGGTAAACATCGCGTATGTTCAACTCCTTGCCGGTGGTTGCAACATAGCCGGCTATCGACTCGGCGGTCAACGGCAATCGAGACGCCACATAAGGGAATTCAAGTGCGTCATTCTGCGCCAGCTTGAACACTAACGCGTCGTCTTGATGCTTGTCGGCTTCGACCAGAAACAGTGATCCTGCTTCACATCCTGCTATGCGGCGCGCCTCAGTTAATATCGTGCGCAGCAATTCCTGTTGCGACATTTGTGCGGTCAACGCCAGCGAAATTTCATTCAGTTGGTGCATGCGCTGGCGGCGCAGCGCCACATCATGGGAAAGTTCATTGACCTTCAGGTTTTTACGCCAGAAATCCGTCGTGTGGGCAAACAATTGCGGGATGACTGCCGCATGGGTCGTCGGGTCAATGTCGAAATCAACTTCTGCTGCTGAAAGGTCGAGGGATGGACAGTCGATGGAGCAACTGACTAACAACGCCAGAGGATAGCACCGGCGCATCGCCACTGTGTCGGTGTCCGCGCTTACCTGCACCATGGCAACCTGATAAACGTCATCACCCGCCAGTCGTGCGGCTTCCACGACCTGCCAGCCGGCGTTCTGCGCAAATGGCGCAAGCTCGGATTGGCCTTCGTTATACAGGAAAATTGGTGTCAGGCGTGCTGCGCCCATGGGCTACCCAGGTACTTCACATGCGTAGCAGTATGCAGACTAATTCAACTTCTTCACGGACCTGGGTCACATTCCAGGCAGGGTGGCCTTGCCCGAATTTAGCGGCCTGCGGCACCACCAATGTTGCCTAACCGACGTTCTATATCCGCAAGCCGGGAATTAACCGCGACACGGTAGGCATCAATCGATTGAATGGCTTCCGCATTGTCTTCAACCTGGTTAGCCAGACCTGCTCGCAAACTGGCCACCGCCTGGCTGGCTGAATTGACTTTGTCCACCAGATCGCGTTGTCCTCGAACTATTTGCTGCATCTGCAATTCCAGGCTCACCAGGTTATCGATCATGGTCTGCTGTTGCGCAAAGGCAGAGTCATGGCGACCCACAGCGGCATTCAAATCCCGCGTCGAGGCCTGGATGCCATTCAATGTGCCGTTCAGTTTCTTAACTGCTTTCTGATTGCCTTCAATCCATTTTTTGTTGCGCTCATTGGCTATTGCCCAGAGTTTGCGAATCTCTGATTCCCACAAGTTAATAGACTGTTTGGTGTCCTGGCCACCTTGAGACATCGCGGTGTCGGTGGCTGACAATCGTTCTTCCAACACTGCCAACCGATCGTTAGCACTATCAACACGAGCCTGTTCGTCGGTCAGCAGTTGCTGTTGATTGGCTATGAACCACCCGGCTAACGCCAAGCCACCGATCAACACCGCCATGATCAGGTTCATGCCAATCTGTTTACCTACCCCACCAGATGATCTGGCTTCAGTCCGCCGCTTACCGCTGCGGCGATAGCCAGGCCCTGATTCGGTCGATAGTTCCGGTGGCTCGTGTTCGCTCATAACAACCCCTTAAAAACTCCTTATAAAGAGGCCTGCGTGATGCAAGGCCTCTAACAAATGCATCGATTTACTTAAACGTAGTACAGCACACCTGCCAGCACGACGGTCAATGCGACACCGCTGGAGATCACACCTCGCACTGTGGTCATCGGCCCTTGCTTGCCAAATATCGCATTCAACTCAATCACGCCGATGATAACCAGGGTAATGATGATCGCCGTCGTGTTTACGCCAATGCCACCACTGGAAAGGTGCGCACTGGATCCCATGAAGTACAACATGGGAAGTGAAAACAATGTGTTGGTTCGTGATGCCAGGCCTGCCTTCGGAGCAGCACCTGCCGCCGCAGGATCTGCTTCGCCACCGCCACCCACTGCCTGATTTGAGGCAATAATGATGCGCTGGTTCGGCCAGATGATGAGCCACACGTTCAAGAACATCAGCGTGCCCATCACAGCACCTACGGTAATGTCTGCAGTGACGTTCGCACCACGTATGCCCAGCAACACAACACCGGTCAGGAAGGTGAACATCGCACCCCAGCGGAACCACCACAAAGCCCGTGGAACCAGCTTGGAAAATGCATCTACGCGAGCATCACCCTCAGCTTCTTTGAAATATTCGCCCTGTATAAAATTGAAGTAATACAACAGACCGATCCAAGTAGTACCTGCCAGAAAGTGCCCCCACCGTGCCAGGTAATCTATAAATAGCATTTCCATGCTCACCCCTCGTAATTTTCGTTGTTAACCGCGGCAATATACTCAATGAGGAGCAAACAGGCTATAGCATTTCGATTGTTAACTGAGTTGTGGCCTGGGGAGAGAAAGAGGTTACGGGACCGCTGCGAGTACATCCCTGTATGCTGCGGCGGGGGCGTCCCTGCCCCCGACGCTCCCGTAACCTCTTTCTCTCCCCAGACCACCGCGATTTAAACATCACACTGCGATAGCGGCTGTTTAAGAGGGGAAAGTTCAGTACTGAACCGTCTTTGCCGCATCTTGGCGCGAAAATCGCCAAGCGGGAGCGTCGGTGCCAGGGATGGCACCGCTGCAGCGCTCCTATTTAGAAAGAGGATGTACTCGCAGCGGCCCGCTAGATAATTTTCTCCCTCGGAAGGCGTTCTACCTATCAACAACCCCCCAACCAAAAAAACCCGGCAAAAGCCGGGTCTTCTTGAACACAAAGCTTACGCTTCGATTTACATCATGCCGCCCATGCCACCCATATCAGGCATGCCACCAGGCATTCCGCCACCGGACTTATCTTCCGGCTGGTCAGTGACCATGACTTCGGTGGTGATCATCAGACCTGCAATAGAAGCTGCAGCCTGCAGAGCAGTACGAGTTACCTTGGCCGGGTCAAGAATACCCATTTCCAACATATCACCGTACTCACCAGTTTGAGCGTTATAGCCATGGTTCCCTTTAAGCGCAGCAACCTTATCGAGGATCACCGCACCTTCTTCACCCGCGTTAACGACAATCTGGCGAAGTGGCATGCTCATCGAGCGTATCGCGATAGAAATACCAATATTCTGGTCTTCGTTATCGCCCTTGACCTTCTCCACTGCAGCAATCGCGCGAATCAGCGCGACGCCACCACCGGCGACAACACCTTCTTCGACAGCCGCACGAGTCGAATGCAGAGCGTCTTCAACGCGGTGTTTCTTCTCTTTCATCTCAATCTCAGTCGCCGCGCCAACCTTGATTATAGCAACACCACCGGCAAGTTTAGCCAGACGTTCTTGCAGCTTCTCGCGGTCATAATCAGAAGATGTGTCTTCAATTTCAGCACGAATCTGTTTGATACGCCCTTCGATGTCAGCCTTGTCTCCCGCACCGTCAATAATCGTTGTATTTTCCTTGGTGCTCGAGATGCGCTTAGCGGTACCCAGATCGTCCAAAGTAGCCCCTTCGAGGGTCAAACCCACTTCTTCAGAAATGACTGTACCACCGGTCAAGATCGCGATGTCCTGCAACATGGCTTTACGGCGATCGCCGAAACCAGGCGCTTTAGCCGCAGATACTTTTACGATACCGCGCATGTTATTAACAACCAACGTTGCGAGAGCTTCACCTTCGATATCTTCAGCGATAACCATCAAAGGCTTACCTGCTTTGGCGACGCTCTCAAGAATCGGCAGCAAGTCGCGGATGCTGGAAATTTTCTTGTCGCACAGGAGGATGTACGGTTCCTCCTGATCAGCGGACATGGAATCCTGGTTATTGATGAAGTACGGAGAGAGGTAGCCGCGATCAAACTGCATGCCTTCGACAACATCTAACTCGTTTTCCAGACCAGAGCCTTCTTCAACCGTGATCACACCTTCTTTGCCAACCTTGTCCATCGCGTCTGCGATGATCTCACCCACAGCGACATCTGCGTTAGCGGAGATGGTGCCAACCTGGGCTATTGCTTTACGATCTTCACACGGTGTGGCCATTTTTTCGATGGCTTTCACCGCGGCAACGACTGCTTTGTCGATGCCACGCTTGAGGTCCATTGGATTCATACCAGCAGCGACTGACTTCAAGCCTTCCTGCAGGATAGATTGTGCCAGTACTGTGGCGGTCGTGGTGCCATCACCGGCTTCGTCTGAAGTTTGGCTGGCAACTTCCTTAACCATCTGTGCGCCCATGTTCTCAAACTTGTTCTCAAGTTCGATCTCTTTGGCTACAGAAACACCGTCTTTTGTGACCGTCGGGGAACCGAACGACTTGTCCAGTATCACGTTACGTCCTTTCGGACCCAGGGTCACCCTAACGGCATTCGCTAGGATGTTGACACCGTCGAGCATTTGGCTCCGGGCGTCATCACCGAATTTTACGTCTTTAGCGCTCATCGCTTATTTCCTCAAAATTTCTTATCGTTTGCTGTCAGGTCTATCCTTCCAGGACCCCAAAAATCTCGCTTTCACTCAAAATCAACAACTCTTCATCGTCAATTTTGACCGTACTGCCGGCATACTGACCAAAAATGATCTTGTCACCAACTTTTACATCTAATGCGTGAATCTCACCGTTATCGTTAATCTTGCCAGGTCCAGCTGCGAGGATTTCGCCTTGAGAAGGCTTTTCAGTTGCGGAGTCAGGTAGCACTATGCCGCCTGAGCTCGTGGTTTCCTCGTCCAACCGGCGCACGACCACTCGATCGTGTAAAGGTCGAATATTCATTACTCTTAATCTCCCATTGCTCCAAGAATTGGATCATCAGCGCCCACTTTATTAGGCGCGGTTAAGTTCTATTAGCACTCTCATAGGGAGAGTGCTAAAACAGAGGGCGCTATGATATGGCCGGTTTCTCAGGTTTCAAGGGCTAAGGGCTAAATTTTTACTCAAATAGCACAAAAATAGACAGTAAGTGGCCTGAAACCACCTGCTTTGGAAGAACCAGATAATTGCAACGGCTTTGCGACCCTGTCATCAAGGTTCCTTTTTTTCAAACTCACCCTCTAAAGTCACAGGTGCATCGTTTTGACCGGGGCTATTTTGGCCAGGTCTATTTTGGCCAGGGACGGGCGATCTCACCGAACCCCCCATTTGCGCCCGGATCTCCACTTTTTTTAACAGACTGCTGGCGATAACCATCCTCGACGGCGGGAATAACAGCACAAAGCCGACAAAATCGGTGATAAACCCCGGTGTCAGCAACAATGCACCGGCGACGGCGAGCAGAATTCCTTCAGCCATTTCTCGCGCCGGTACTTCTCCGGCATTCATGCGCGCCAAACCTCGGGTGAGGGTCGCTAAACCTTGTTTTTTCAGCAACGCCACGCCGATGATAGCCGTCAACATCACCAAAAAGATGGTTGGCCATGCATCGATGTAGCCAGCGACCTCTATGAGCAGGTACATTTCAGCAATGGGGGTAAGGACAAATATCAAAAGCCAGGGCATCAAAGCGCGCCGATTACACAATAGTTCTCAATCTGGGGGCAAAGACACCAATAATCAAGCCAATGACGCCAATGCGCCGGATCCGAAGACGCAGATCTGGCAAGTAATCGCGATGATCCCCAAAGGGAAAGTGGCCTCCTATGGCCAGATTGCCGCGCTCATTGGCCTGCCCAGCCATGCACGCTACGTGGGCGCAACCCTGCGGAACCTGCCAGCCAACACCAAACTGCCCTGGTACCGGGTGGTCAACGCCAACATGCGCATATCACTGCGCGGTGGCGGCGAACAGCGTCAGCGCCGCTTGCTCGAGGCAGAAGACATTACTTTTATCGGCGCACGCATCGCCAAAGCACATCGCTGGGAGGCGGGGATCGAATGAGCACTCAAATAGAAAAAGCCGAAGCATTTCAAAGCCTGCATAACGAAGGCACATTCATCATGCCGAATTTCTGGGACCCGGGCTCCGCGCTGCTGTTACAGCGGCTTGGCTTTGCGGCGCTGGCCTCGACCAGTGCGGGTTTTGCGCAAACCCTCGGGCGTATTGACGGGCGGGTCAGTCTGGAAGAAAAGCTGGCCCACTGCGCACAGGTGGCTGGCGTCACAACCGTGCCCATTAGTGCGGATTTTGAAAATGGCTTCGCCGATGAGCCCCGGCAGGCTGCACAGAATATCCTACGGGTTGCTGAAACCGGTGTGGTGGGTGCATCTATTGAAGACTTTTCCGGCAGCGGAATTTACGATCACAGCCTGGCGGTGGAACGGATAGCCGCTTGCGCAGAGGCTGTTGCCACCCTCGACTTCCCCTTTACCTTAACCGCCCGTTGCGAAAACCTCATTCGCGGGGTGCAGGACCTGGATGACGCCACTGCCCGGTTGGTCGCCTATGAAGCTGCGGGCGCGGATGTGCTTTACGCGCCGGGACTCGCGAGCAACGAGCAAATTCAGGCGCTGCTGGATGCGGTGACAAAACCCATCAACGTACTGTTTGTGTTCATGCCGGACAAACCGTTGAGTGAATATATTGAGCTCGGTGTACGCCGTATCAGCCTGGGCGGCGCGTTGGCCAACTACGCCATCGGGGCCACCCTGGGTGCCGTAGATCAGATGCTGGCAACAGGGGATTTCAGTTGGGCGCTGGATGCGGCGCCAGCAAAGATAATCAATCAGCTATTGGGCTAGCCTCCGCGGGATCGCCGGGCCTGCGCCATGGGGCCACCCAATAAAGCAACACCATACCGGGTATCGCCAACACCGCACTGAAATAAAAGAAGGTTGTCCAGCCGATGCTCTCGACCAACAGCCCACTGAAGCTGGAGGTGAGCACCCGGGGAAGGGCAGCGATGGCGGTAAACATGGCAAATTGTGTGGCCACCGCGAGCTTGGATGTCTCTCGCGCTATGAAAGCGACAGACGCAGCAGTGCCCAAGCCCACCCCCAGATATTCCGCGCCGATCACCAACCCCAATAGCCAGGGGTTTGCACCCACTTCGGCCAGCCAGGCGAAACCCAGAATAGTCACCACCTGAACCACGCCAAATACCCACAATGCACGATTGATACCGATCTTCACGATCACCAGCGCGCCGAGCAGGCCACCGATTATCGCCGGCCACAGCGCAGCATTCTTCGCGATATAGCCAATTTGCTCGGTGCTGAAGCCCAGATCGAGGTAGAAAGGCGTTGATAGCGCCGTGGCCATGCTGTCACCCAACTTATACAAAAACATAAATGCCAACACGGCCAGTGCGGGTCCAAAAGCGCGTCGCGCGAAGAACTCCTGAAATGGCGTGACCACTGCATCGAGCAGACTAACGGGCAGCACTGCCGGAGACTTGGGTTCACGAATGACCAGGGTCAGAACGACGCCAAATAACATGAAGGCGGCCATGATGGGAAAATTCACCTGCCAGCTAACAGACCCCGCGAGGATCAGCCCTAACGAGCCAGGCACCAAACCGGCAATGCGATAAGCCTGCACATGGATCGTATTACCCATCGCCAGCTCACCTTCTGTATCCAGAATCTCCCGACGGTAAGCATCGAGCACAATATCCTGAGTGGCGCTGAAGATTGCGATGGCAACAGACACCAAGGTGATCATCATCAGTTGCGAACCGGGTTGCCAGAGCCCCAGGGATGCGATGGAACCAATCAACAACAGTTGCGTGAGCAACATCCAGCCGCGTCGTCGCCCCAAAAATGGTAGCGAGTACCGCTCTAAAAAAGGCGACCAGAAAAATTTCAGCGTGTAGGCATACTGTACCGCTGTGAAGAACCCGATCGCAGTCAGGCTCACACCCTCCAGGCGCAACCAGGCGGGTACAAGCTGAATCAGAAGATACAGTGGCAGGCCGGACGCGAAACCCGTACCAGCACAAATCAGCATGCGCCGGTTGAAGATATCCTCGTACTTGAAGTCGGCCAATATCGCCCTGCTAGTCGCGAAAATTATCGAATTGGACCGGGGTGTCGAGCTCGGCCTCTTTAACCAACGCCATCAGTTGTTGCAGATCATCACGCTTCTTACCCTGGATGCGCACTTTTTCACCATTGATCTGTGCCTGCACTTTCAGCTTTGAATCTTTGGTCAGCTTGGTGATTTTTTTGGCGACCTCACGGTCAATGCCCTGGCGCAGTGCATATTGCTTACGTTTAACCTTGCCTGCGCCCTCAACCGTACCGGGTTTCAAACACCGGGTATCTACCCCCCGAGCCGAAATTTTGTCGCGCAGGATCCCCTCGATCTGTTTGATCTGAAATTCTTCCGGCGCACAAATCTGCACTCCGGAATCTGCAAGTTCAACGCTCGCCTCAACATTCTTGAAGTCAAAGCGGGTGCCGAGTTCTCGCGTCGCCTGGTCGACAGCATTGCGGATCTCTTGCATATCTATTTCGCTGACAATATCAAATGAAGGCATACTTCCCTCTCCTGTTGCGTAGTGCTAATCGGATAATGGTTCCTTGACATGCGGGCGGGGGTCGCCTATCAAGATTGACCAGTAATACAAAGCGTGAAACGCACGATACATGTCCGATTCAGACATTCCAATCTTAGTGGTAGATGATGCCAAGTTCTCCAGCGCGATCATCGCCAAAGTCTTACGCTCGGGTGGCTTTAATAATGTCCGCTTTACCAACAATCCATTGGAAGCCTTGCGCTCTATCGAAAAGCGCCCGGCTCAGATCATCATCGCAGATTGGTTGATGCCGGCAATGGATGGCCTCGAACTGACCACACGGGTAAAGAAGCTTGACGAGGCAAACGGCAATTTCACCTATGTCATGCTGATGACCGCCCGGGACGATTTCGAACCCTTGAGCCGGGCCTTTGCGGTGGGGGTTGATGATTTCATGAACAAGGCAAGCCTGCGCACCCAGCTGCTGCCCCGGGTGGTTGCAGCGGACCGCATCACGGCGCGCCAGAACGCTCTGATGAAAGAAAATAAATATTTGACGCGCAAGGTCAAAGAACTCCAGGTCACAGACCTGGTAGACCCGGTAACTGGTCTGGGTAATCTGAAATTTACCATGGAACGCCTCGACGCGACGCTCAAGGAATCTGAGGCGCGCGGCGGGGCTGCTTGCTTGCTGTTGGTAGGCGTGAACAACCTGGAGATCATCCAAAATCAGTATGACCAGGCCAGCATTGATGAACTCATGTCTGGCATCAGCGCCAAGATCCGCCAACTGGTGCGACCATTGGATGTGGTGACCCGCCCCCACGACAATATATTTGCCGTCACCACGCTGCAGCAAGAACTCAGCAACTGCACCTCGCAGAGTTTCAAACGCATTTTTGACAGCCTCTATATGCACTCATTCAAGACCTCAGAGGGTTACATTCCAGTGGTGGTCGGCGTCAGCATCAGCGCGGCGGATGCCAGCACCGGGCACCCGCTGGCAGATGCGATGATGAGGTTTGGCGATGAAGGCCTGGCCAAGTCGTTTGAGACCGGCATTATCAATGTGCGGCCTTACGATGCCGAGTAAGCATCGTATCGGCAGAGTCACCACCCGGACCGGCGATGGTGGCAACACGAAGCTGGCTACCGGTCGCAGCATCGGTAAGCATGAGTCGTTGATACGTGCTATCGGCAGCGTCGATGAATTGAACAGCCACATCGGTGTACTCACAACAGTGATCGACGAAGACCACCAATCGATGTTGAAACGTATCCAACAGGCATTATTCGACATAGGCGCGGTGTTTGCCATGGAGGGAGAATTCCAACCACCGGATTTAACAGAGCTCGAACAGTCAAGTAATGCATTGAATGAGGAGTTGCCGCCACTGACCGAATTCGTCCTGCCTGGTGGTGGTGTCGCCGCGTCGCAAAGTCATGTCTGCCGGTCTGTGTGCCGGCGGGCAGAAACCGAAGTGTGGTCTATCGTGCACGAAATAACCGATGCGCCGGTAGCCTACCTCGGTGTGGCGCGTTATTTAAATCGGCTGAGCGACTACTTCTTCGTGCTGGCCCGTACCGTCACCCTCAGTGATGAAGAGCAATGGCACGGCCCGCAGAGAGATTAGAAGGGTTGGCTTGTTTTACCCGCTATAGCGCCAAACGGCGGATGTCACTTAGTATCGCTGTTAGAAAAACCATAAAACGACCACCGTCAGCGCCATTGATAACCCGGTGGTCATAAGACAGAGACAGCGGCAACACTTTACGCGGCTGAAAAGCACTGCCGTCCCACACTGGCTTGGTTTGCAGCTTAGACACACCCAGAATCGCCACTTCCGGTGCATTCACGATGGGTGTAAAGCCGGTACCCCCTAACGCCCCCAGACTCGATATGCTGAAGGTACCCCCCTGAAGATCGTCTATGGCCAACTTCTTAATCCGCGCCTTCTCCGACAAGTCGGCGATCTCGGCGGATAATTGCCAGATATTTTTTTTGTCCGCATCCTTTATAACCGGCACCACCAGACCTTCCGGGGTATCAACCGCCACGCCGATATTGATGTAGTGCTTGACCACCAGATGTTGCCGGTCTTCATGCAGGGACGCGTTCAGGTTTGGATGCTCCGCCAGGGCATGGCAACAAGCCTTGATGAGAAATGCCAGGGGTGTGACTTTGACACCTTTGCGTTCGGCCTCCGCTTTCAGCGATTGGCGGAAATCTTCGAGATCGGAAATATCCGCCTCATCGTGCTGGGTGACATGAGGCAAATTGACCCAACTGCGATGCAGGTTATCGGCGCCGCGTTGTTGGATGCGGGTAAGGTCGATGGTTTCCACCGGGCCAAACCTGGCGTAATCCACCACTGCCACGGCGGGTAGTCCACCCGTCCCGGCCGCACCCGACGCCTGACCTTGCATGTGCGCCTTAACATGTGTTTTAACATCGTCTTTGGTAATACGATTTCTATTTCCCGTGCCTTTGATACCCACAAGCTGCACACCCAATTCCCGGGCAAGCCGCCTGACCGCGGGACCGGCGTAAACCTTAGCCGCCGCCGCCACCTCGACCTCAGGCGTAACTGGCTGGTCTGGTTGGCTCGCTGGTGGAGATAGATCAGGTTGCGGGGCGGACACCTCAGCCTGCGGCTGAACAACCTCACTCGCATCACCTCCGGCAACTTCGGGCATGGCAACTTTAAGGGTCGCGATCAGGGTGCCTTGCTCAACTTCGGCGCCTTCACTGACGGCAACAGCCAGCACCGTACCGGCATATTCCGCCGCAATTTCCATCGATGCTTTATCGGACTCCAGAACCACAAGCAGATCATCCACTGCAATTTCGTCGCCGACCTGCACCGCCACTTCAATGACCACTACATCTTTAGCATCGCCGATATCCGGCACCAACACTTCGAGGTCCTGACTATCCTCCTGTGGTTTTGTCTCCGCTTCTGTCTCTTCTTCAGTCTCTTTTTCTGGTTGGGGTTGCTCTGCACTGCGAGCTTGTATGATCGCAATCACATGGCCCTCGGCGACCCGATCGCCTATCACGACCTGCAGCGATTCCAGCACGCCGGCCACCGGTGCAGGTATCTCCATGGACGCTTTATCTGATTCGATGACAATGATCGGGTCATCAACCTCCAACGTATCGCCAACTGCCGCGCAGAGCTCTATGACTTCTACATCGTCGATGTCACCAAGATTTGGAATTGATATGTCCATCGGCTCCTGCCTAACTCACCCGCGGGTTGGATTTTTCGGCATCGATGCCTAACTGTTCGCGCGCGTCCTTCACTTCTTTGCTCGACAGCACTTGCGCCTGCACCAGCTTCGACAAGGCCGCAAGGGTGACGAAGTTGCGATCAACCTCAAAAAATTCGCGCAGCTTTTCTCGCGTATCACTGCGTCCGAAACCGTCGGTACCCAGCACATGATAGGGCGCATTGATGCAGCCGCGCAGTTGTTCGGGGATGGCTTTGACATAGTCCGTCGCCGCGACGACTGGCGACTCACCCGCCAGACACTCCGATACGTAGCTGATCTGTGGGCTTTCATCCGGGTGCAGCATGTTCCAGCGCTCGACGTCCTGATTCTGTCTGGCCAATTCGGTAAAGCTGGTCACGCTCCACACCTCGACACTGATGCCAAATTGTTCATGTAGTGTTTCCGCCGCCGCCTCAACTTCGCGCAAGATCGTCCCACTGCCCAGCAAACGCACTCTTTTGAGCGGGTCGTCGCCCAAAGTTCGCAGCAAATACATGCCTTTAACGATGCCCTCTTCAACGCCCTGGGGCATGGCAGGATGCTGATAGTTTTCGTTCATCACGGTTATGTAGAAATACACGGACTCTTGCTCAACAAACATACGGCGCAGGCCTTCGACGATGATCACCGCGAGTTCATAGTTGTAACAGGGGTCATAGCTGATGCAATTGGGCACCGTCGAAGCCAATAAATGACTATGGCCATCCTGGTGCTGCAGACCTTCGCCATTGAGCGTTGTACGCCCGGCGGTACCGCCCAGCAGGAACCCTCTGGCCTGCAGATCACCGGCGGCCCAGGCAAGATCACCAATGCGCTGGAAGCCAAACATGGAGTAAAAGATATAGAACGGGATGAGGGTATAACTATGGGTGCTGTAGGAGGTGGCTGCTGACAACCAGGCGGCGAAGGCACCCGCCTCATTGATGCCTTCCTCCATGACCTGGCCTTCCTTCGACTCCACGTAGGAATTGAGTTCGTCGGCGTCTTCAGGCTCATACAACTGACCCACGGAAGAGTAGATGCCGAGCTGGCGAAACATGCCTTCCATACCGAAGGTACGTGCCTCGTCCGGCACGATTGGCACTACCCGCTTGCCGACTTGTTTGTCCCGTATCAAGGTGGCGAGAATACGCACGAAGGCCATGGTGGTACTGATGGTGCGCTTACCGCTGCCTTTCAACTGCGCTTCGAAGGCCTTCAGTTGTGGCACCTTGAGCTTGGTAGGGTCGGTGACACGATGCGGTATCGGGCCACCCAATGCGGCTCGTTTACTCTTGAAGTAGACCATTTCCGGTGAGTCTTCGGCGGGCCGAAAGTAGGGTATATCCTCGAGTTCTTTGTCTGACAGCGGCACGTCAAAGCGATCTCGGAATTGCTTCAACTCTTCGAGGCTGAGCTTCTTAACCGAATGAGTGTCGTTCTCAGACTCACCGGCATCGCCCATGCCGTAACCTTTAATGGTCTTCGCCAATATCACCGTTGGCTGGCCCTGGTGATGGGTGGCCGCGTGATAAGCCGCATAAACCTTGTACGGATCATGGCCGCCACGGTTCAGACGGTAGATGTCGTTGTCAGACAGATTCTCAACCATTTCCAGCAGTTCTTTGTCTTGCCCGAACAGCTTTTCACGGACATAGCCACCACCTTTGGCTTTGAAGTTCTGGTATTCACCATCTACGGTTTCATTCATGCGCTGCTGCAACAAGCCAAGATCGTCTTTGGCGAACAGCGGATCCCACAAGCGACCCCACACAACCTTCAGAACATTCCATCCTGCGCCACGAAAAGAACCTTCCAACTCCTGAATGATCTTGCCATTGCCACGCACCGGCCCATCCAGGCGCTGCAGATTGCAGTTAACGACAAAAATGAGATTGTCCAACTTTTCTCTACCGGCAAGTGCTATCGCGCCCAGGGATTCCGGCTCATCGGTCTCCCCATCACCGAGAAACGCCCAGACCTTGCGATCGCCCATCTCCACCAGGCCGCGGCTGTCCAGATACTTCATGACATGGGCTTGATAAATCGCCTGCAGTGGACCAAGCCCCATGGACACCGTCGGAAACTGCCAGTAATCCGGCATCAACCAGGGATGCGGATAGGACGAAAGCCCCTGGCCGTCTACTTCCCGGCGAAAATTATCCATCTGCGCTTCACTCAAGCGGCCTTCCAGAAAAGAACGCGCATAAATGCCGGGTGCGGAATGTCCCTGGAAATAGATGAGATCACCGGGGTTATCGCCACTGGGACCACGAAAAAAATAGTTGAAGCCAACGTCGTACAAAGTCGCCGAGGAAGCAAAACTCGATATGTGGCCACCAAGCTCACCCGGCCGCGAGTTTGCCCGTACCACCATGGCAAGCGCATTCCAACGAATCAGGCTGCGAATGCGTCGCTCCATGAACAAATCACCGGGCATGAAAGCTTCTTTTGAAGAAGGGATGGTATTGCGATAAGCCGTGTTCATTGTGTACGGCAGACTCACACCGGTCTTGGTCATGCGCGCAGACAGACGCTCCATGAGAAAATTAGCCCGGTCGGTGCCTTCATTTTCGAGAATGTACTCCAGCGAGGCTAACCACTCGCGAGTTTCATCTGCATTGGTATCTTCGAATCCTAGATTTGCCATTGATGTCGTGCCCAGTAAATTTCCCTATCTGACGATCAATTATCACTGCCGTGTTGGCGGTGCAGACCAAGTAACACCCCGCGCCAATCGAACAAAAAACCAGGGTCTCGTTTACGCCCTGGTGCTATCTCATTGTGGCCGACTACCGCATCTGTACTCAGACCTGGATAGTGGTGCAACAAAGCGCTGACAACATCAGCCAGAGCATCATACTGGGCTAACGTATAGGTTGCATTGATCGCACCTTCCATCTCTATGCCAACGGCAAAATCATTGCAGTTTTGACGACGCTGCCAAATCGACACACCTGCATGCCAGGCACGCTTGTCGAAACGAACAAATTGATGCACAGACCCCTGCCGATCAATGAACAGATGTGGCGCAACGCAAACGCCGTCAAGATCGCCGAAAGTTGGATCGGCAGTGATATCCAAGGTGCCAAGGAATAGCGCTTGCGGCAGGCCCGTGCCAAACTGACCTTCCGGTAGTGAGATGCAATGCACGACGATTAGTTCCAGTTCCGCCCACTCAGGCCGTTCATCCCAATGCGGGCTGGGGCTCCAGGTAGCCTGCTCTAGCCGGTGTTCAGCATTGACTCGCAAATGTATCGCGTCCTGTTCTGTCAAAGGGATTCGCGTACTACAATTATAGGCATGATAGACAAAGAATTACTGCGACAAGCAGTGGCAAAAAATGTTACCGACGCCCTGCAAGAAGATGTTGGCAGCGGTGATCTTTCAGCGGCGTTCCTGCCTGCGGATCACCGCGCTCAGGCTCAGATAATCACCCGCGAGGATGGGGTCTTTTGCGGTAAGCTTTGGGTTGACGAAACCGCCCTGCAGGCAGACCCGCAGATTAATATCGAATGGCAGGTCGCCGACGGTGACAAAGTCACAGCTGAGCAGGTGCTGTTCACCCTGACGGGTCCTGCAAGAAGCTTGCTGACCGTCGAACGTACCATGCTTAATTTCGTGCAGATGCTATCCGCTACCGCCACCAGAACCGCTGCCTATGTCGAACTGATTGACGGCACCAACACCGTGCTGCTGGACACACGTAAGACCATACCCGGGTTGCGAGTCGCACAAAAATACGCGGTGACCAGTGGTGGCGGCGAAAATCATCGCATGGGGCTATATGACGCCTTCCTGCTGAAAGAGAACCATATCGCGGTAGCCGGCGGCATTGCCGCTGCGGTGGCCATGGCACGACAGGCTCATCCAGATATGCCGGTGGAAGTTGAGACGGAAACATTGGATGAGCTGAATCAGGCCATCGACGCCGGCGCGGAACTTGCGATGATTGATAATTTTTCGCTGACAGACACTATCGCTGCCGTAGCGCTCGCCAAAGGCAGGATCAAACTCGAAGCCTCCGGTGGCATCGATGAGAAATCCATCACTGACATTGCTGCCACGGGCGTAGATTATGTTTCAATCGGTGAGCTGACCAAGAAGATTGATCCGCTCGATTTATCCATGCGCTTCATATAAGCCAGTTTTTCAATTCAAGGATCGATTTGAATAATGAGTAGATACTCGGCCTTCG
>Ga0114950_10000492_pt1 | contig 27173 bp, 23 predicted proteins | sample N075metaG_FD_83503 | JGI IMG/M metagenome (GOLD analysis project Ga0114950, IMG submission 83503) | Deep subsurface microbial communities from Kermadec Trench to uncover new lineages of life (NeLLi) - N075 metaG | ecosystem: Environmental > Aquatic > Marine > Ocean trench > Sediment | place... | reverse complement strand
TTTGTTCTTCCGAACGACGCCTACCATCCTTGCATTTCCGTAGGCAAGGCCGTTTAATTTCTCAAGAAACTCATCTGTCTTGATAAACTCATCATAGTCTTCAAGAAGCTCCGCTGCCGCCAGGATCGCCTTCCTGTACCGGGTATCGTGATCCGGGTGAGTCGAAAGAAAACCGTGATAGACCGCTGGTTTTCGTTTCTCGATTCTCGCCTGCTGAATCTCAATACGATCTTTCGCCTTCAGAATCTCGATCGTCTTTAACATCGCTTCAGGCGAATAACCCGCCTTGGCCATATACTTCGCGCCAACCTCGTCGGCTTCCAATTCAAACTCCCTGCTGTAACCCGTCAGCAGCACGCCACCAAACAGATCACCCAGCTGATATAATCCTGGCTGTCCTGTACTAATGGCAAGAATCGTATTAAGAATATTCATTCCCTTCTGGGTATTCTGCCGTTTGATCGCATGTTTCTCAGTAATATGGGCAACCTCGTGGCCCAACACTGCGGCGAGCTCCGACTCTGAATTCATATGTGTCAACATGCCGCGAGTGATATAGACATAACCGCCGGGTAGTGCAAAAGCATTGATTATGTCGTCGTTAAGTATAGTGAAGTGGAATTCAAGGTCAGGTCGGGTACTCTCCTTCGCCACCCGCTTGCCCACCATGGTGATGTATTCCTGCAAATCCTTATCCCGATAAACACCATATCGTGAAGTGATCTTCAGATGTTCCTGCTGACCCAGCTTTATTTCCTCTTCCTCTGACAGCGCCAGAGCCTGGGTTGAAAAACAACCCACCAGGAGATAAAGGTAAATGTTATAAAACGTTTTTCTGATCAATTCGTCTCTCTTTTGCTCTCTTGCTGTACACCTGTTCCATCCCCGATCATTATCCCTGAAGTGACCAGCACAAGCTAAAATTCAACCATACCAAATTCTATTCAACTTCAATCTATTATCAAAGTTATCATTGCCCACACCAAAATAGTTCTGATTACGACCCTTTTCGTTCACCCACCACAAGAACCACGCCTGACTGGCTTCTTTCACCCCATTGTCCAATCCAAACCTGAAGCTAAACTGAACCTTGCCTTCCACCGGTTTAACTCAGTTTTACAGCGGACCCTCCCTGCACGATAATGTTTGCGTGACTACGAAGATTTAATGACCATTGATATGCATAAACAACTACTCATCCTCTCCATCCTTCTGTGCTTTCTGCCAGTTTCTGCAGAGGGAGACCTGGCGACTGACGTAGATTCAGCTAGTGCCGAAAGTGCGCTGGAGAACGACATCATGGGCGCACTGCAGGTAGCTGCAGAATACGAATCAGACAGGGACTACGATAGTGCGCTGGATGAATACTTGTCACTGGTTGAGGTTGTTGCCCAGTCTAAAGGCAATTTCTCAGACCAGCTCCTGGAACCGCTTGCCGGACTCAGCCGTACTTACATCGCCATGGGTTATATGGAGGAAGCCGAATTGTCGTTGCGCCGGGCGCAGCATATTACCCATAGAAACGATGGTGTTTATTCTCCCAGGCAGGTTGAATTCATCGAAATGATGGTGGAACTGGCGCTAAAGACCGGGGAGCCACTAGATGCAGATAAACAGCAACAATTCCTGTTTTTTGTCAGCTCCCATCATTTCACTGGTCTCGATAGCATCCATGCTTACACCGGGCTTGCGAACTGGTACACCGCAACCGGGCAGTATCGAAAAGCCCGGAAGATTCTCGATGAGGTAATAACCCTGATCAAGACGGATGCCGGAGAGCATGACCTGAGATTGCTGGAGCCACTAAAACTCATTTCACAAAATCGTCGCCTACAGGGAGCCTGCTGTAGTGAAAAGAGTCTTGAACTCGCTATTGAAATCCTGAATCAACATGATGATGCACCAGCAGATATTATCGCTGATATCTATGCTGAACTCGCCGACGCCTATACATTCCACCGAAAGGCAGATGTTGCCGCTGGACTGTATGCGACGTCCTACGCGGCAATGAACACAGGAGTAAACCAGCCACCAAAAATGATTGCCATGTCCAGGAAAATCGGCGCCACCAGGCACAGTCAAAGTCAGATGTTCCGACTGGAACGGGATTCGTTCGGTGGCTATAGCCGAATGAGAAGAATGTCGCTGGATGAACAACTGGAAGCGGATTATCAGTCTCCTCAAATTTTTACCGTTCCCTTGCCCGGAAACAGCTACGGCGTAAAGATCAAAGACAGCTTGACGATGAGCCCGACTGCCCGAAGAACCGAAAGAACCGAGACCTGGGTAGGTGCTCCTTATCAGTTCATCTTCCGTCAACTTCAAAATATATTGCCAGTCGCGCTGCGCGACGAGGCCAGCGTCGCCTCCATCTTCATTCAACTGAATTTTACAGTGAGCGAGACGGGCGCTGTTCATGACATTGAGTTCACAAGCACCAATGCGCCGGTCAAATTAAACAAGCTAATGAAAGAAGTTGTCAGAAAGACCCGATTTCGTCCGGGGTTAGTTGAAGGTCGACCCGTGATTACGCACAATGTGACTTTGAGTCAATCATTCGAACCGAATCAGAAGTTCCCTGGACGAGAGGTTTAGCAAGCAAAATCATGCAGGCAATTCAGTCTATCCCTGGAAGAGCTTTCATTCTGATCACTCTCCTGCTGATGAGTGGGACGTTGATCGCTGCAGAAGATGCACTGGATTACTATTTTGCTGATCTCACATTTCGTGATGACATCACGACCCGTCAATATGAAACAGTTCAACTTAGGTTGCGCAATGATCAGTTCGATCAGGCCAGGGACGCCGCAGAAATACTGATAGACGATAATCTTGATCTAGCAACCAGCAACCCGGTTTTGTTCGGCCAGTTACTTGCAAACCTGGGAGTCATTCTTGCTTACCAGGAGAAGTATCTGGAAGCCATGCAGGCACTTGATACCTCCTTGCAGACCATCGAAGAATTTTCAAACCCTTTCACATTCACGTTAAAAAAGATTTCGATGGCCAGAGGTCTGGTGCAGATGCAGCTCGGTCTGTTTGAAGAGGCAGAAGAGTCATTCCGGAGAGCCCAGCACATTACACATCGAATTGGCGGCGTCTATTCACCGGACCAGCTCGAGGTTCTCAGACACCTGACTAAATTAAACCTGAAACAGGGAAAGCTGCCGGATGCCGACCGGGAACAGGAATTCAGCCTGAGGGTCACCGAACAGGTTTACGGCGAAAATAGTGAGGAACTATTGCCCATACTGCAACGGCTCGGCGCATATTTCGCGTCACGTGGGAATATGTTTAGCCTGGTGGACGCTCCTGATTATCGTTACTTTCGGGATCGGATGTTCAGGCAATCCATCGGTTATTACAACAGGTCTATTGAGATTGTCGAGGATAATTACGGCGTTAATGACCCTCGCCTGATTGAACCTCTACGCGGACTGGCACGTGCCCGACTACTGCAGATTACAAACCGCAGTGCTGCAGAGGCTGCATTGGAACGAGTCCTGCAAATCGTCAACAGTAATCCGGAAACAGATGTGCCTGACCGGGTCAAGGCGATGATTAGCCTTGGCGATATATACACCATTACGGGTGACCGGCGGGCAGCACAAATCTATCTTAATGCGTGGCAGCTGATGCAGGAAGATCCGGCCTATCTTCAGTTAAGTGCCGAAATATTTGGTACCCCGACAAGACTGCACCCCGAGATCACGGGCATTCTATATCTTAAGAGGAAACCCGATGCCGCAACGGAGGAAGATGTCGAGTTGTTTATAGACGTTGCTTACTCGGTTCAACTCAATGGCCGGGTCAACAACATCGTACTCATTGATAAAAATGTGCCCAATGCCCAGGTCAGGTATATGCGTTCTCATCTTGCTGACGCTCGTTTCAGGCCGCGAATTCTGGATGGAGAACTGGTGGCGACTGAGAACCTGATGATCCACCAGACTTTTGAAGTCATTGGCAAGGCCCCACAAAGCACCAAACTTTCAGTCGGGCAGGGTCCTCAATAGGGGTCCTACAGTGCTTCCTGGGAAGGTGCCTGGTCACCCAGCACAAATGCCCTGAGCTGACTCGCCAGGCCTTTGCAGGCCGCATTGTCCGGTCTTGCCAGGATGGGTATGGGGATAATCAGGCCAGCAAGATAGGAAGTACCATTCGCCACAGCACTAATCTGACCGACAGATGTCAGGTTTTCCAGATCCCAGATGGTTGCCTCGTATTTGGAATCCTGTTCCCAGTAGCTCATGCCAAAACAACCGCCACCGAAGGTCGTCAGCGTGCAACTCATTGAACCTCCCGAATCGACAGTAATGGTGTCGCCCTCAATCCAGGCAAGGTAACGCAATTTTGATTCATTGATGCGAGCCTGCACACCGGGCTGTGCAAATAGCTTCGCCAGATCATCCGCCGATGTAGGCGCCGTTCTCGGTTCAAACCAGGGATACAGGCTGTCTTTGAATTCCGCCTCGCTGATCAGCCGGATTGGGGTCGGACCTTTCGAAAGAATTCCGGAGAGGCAGGAAGTGAAGCTATCGTCCGTCTCATGTTCGTTATAGCTGGCTCGGCTTAGGATGACAATGGCTTCATCCGGGTTGATGCCAGTGATAGCCTCCCTGGATTGCTCTATTCGCGAAGTGACGCATCCCACCAAAGAAATCACCGCGAAGTTCACGACCAGGAATCTACAGGATGGTTTGAAAAAACTCATTTAAGTTTCTGATCCCCACGAGATCTAAGCGTACCCAGCCACTCAATGACTTCGGGCTGTGTACTCAATTCAATGGCGATTCGTGCGCCACCGTCCCTGATCGCCAGCATACTTGCCTCACCCAGGGCATCATCAGCCCCGAAAATGCCCGCTTCACTCTTCCCGTAACCCACTATGTTCCAGTCACCGATCACTTCACCACCACGATTGTACAGCAGGATCTGGTACTGGATGGATGCCGAATAGAAATTAAGCCCCGAAATTGAAGGTGTCAGAAAGCCATATTTAACAATCCTGGGCACAATCACACCATCAAGATGCTGCATCTCGCCCAGCTTAAAGGGAGGTTCCGGTACTTCCTCGATAGAATTGAACATCGTTGTCAGCAGTTTCTGGAAAAAACCCAGATTCTGGCTACCCAGATTAATCTTCCAGGTACCGGTATCCCGCATCACTTCCTTATACTGGAAGGTCTTAAACTCATTTGAATAGTGGACACCAATATTGGCTGGAATCTTTTGAACCAGAGGCGTTGGAATCGTCCCCTCGACATTGACACTTGTCGTACAGCCGACCAATAACAATGTTACGAATACAGCGATACCCTGTATGCAGTATCTCAACTTGATCATCGACTCGTTAATTTCCCCTGATAATTAGTTCTTTATGACCCGCGCGAGTTCATTTCGGTTTCCAATTCAAACTTATTTAGAACAAGAAATCATGCACATCGCGCCCAGGTCATCCGCAGACGCCCAAATCAACATGGAAGATCAATACTAAACCTATGCATTGAACATTTCCCACCGAGTTCGGGTCAAATACATAACCAGGCCAGATTCTCTGCTCGCATAGCGTTATTCAGTTAAACTTCAGGTTGGATTTGAGAGAATAACGCCATGTACACAGATTGCCGACGAGTTAAGCCTTTGCTACCTGGGACTCACCGTTTTACGTGCTGGCGTGAAGGATCAGGAATTGAGACGGTCAAATTTACGGGTATCGATTAAGATGTTTGCCAATATAAGCCACAACAAGTCGAAGTTCCTGACTCTGATCCTGTGTCTGGGCGGAATTCTGTTAATCCAGGGTTGCAGTAGTCCAAGTCAGCCACCGCCACCGACGAGTACACCGCCATCGAGGTCACCGCCAGCCAGCTCGCCACCACCGAGTGCCCCCTCAAAGCCAAGTGAGTCATCGAGTTCATCGCCGCCACAACAATCTCCGCCGAGCGAGTCCCAGAGTCAATCGCCGCCGTCACAATCGCCACCTCAGCAGACATCCAAATCAGACCCCTCAATGTCTGACCCCGATTCGCCACCTTCTCAATCCAGCGACAAGAGAGAAGCCGGTGCAGAGGCACGGCAACAAGCAGCGGAAGCCCTGAAGAAGGCCGGCCAACGTGTCGCTGAATCTAGCCAACAGGTGGGATCAACCAGTTCTGGTGGAGAGCCTTCAGCCGACTCTAGTAGAGAGCCTTCAGCCAGTTCTGGTGAACAGACCTCACAGAGTTCGGCCTCAGCCGGAGATGGACAACCCCCTGAGCTACCCCAGGACCCAATGATGCCACCTGAACTGGGACCTTCCGGAGAGATTGATCCACTCATGCCTGAGAGTGAAGATTCCAGTCAATCTGAATCCGCTGTATTTGCTGATAGCGATGCAGAGCCTTCATCCGGGAGTGGAGAGCCTTCCGCTGGCGATGATGAGCCTTCAGGAGACGGCCAACCACCCGCCGGTGATGGACAGCTGGCCCGCGAAAGTGGCGAACCGGGTCGCGAACCAGGTTCACTGGGTGATGAAATCAGGGCTGCACAGGAAGCCATGGAGCAAGCAGGAATTGCCCTGCAGACTGCAGGCGAAACACTTGAAAATGCGTCAACAGAAGGAGAATTGGCCGCTGCAGAAGAGGCATTGGCCAATGCCCGCATCGCCATTATCGTTGCCGGACAGGTTCTAATCTCAGCAAGAGACGAGAGCCTGGAAGATCTGATTGCAAGAGGAATATTCGACGCAGCGGAAGACGCTCTAAATGATGCAAACGTCGCAATTGTCATCGCGACAGATACATTACTCTCGAGTCGCATTGAAATACCAGACCTGCCACCCATGGTCGGCGGTCAGGGTGATGGCGAGGGAATGAGCGAACTCGACAAAGAACTCAGTGAGTCACTGGTCATCTTCGAGGGCGAACTCATGGATGCACGCCAGGCAGTCATCAACTCAACACCACCGCCGACATCAAACGAGTCAATTCCTGGTGCGATTATCATGGGCGGTTCTTCACGGGGTGAAGATGAACCCGCTGAGGATGACGGCATGATGTCTTCCTCCGGAGAGGTTCAGCAAGGCCGGATGCCCGAGGGGAAAGAACTGGTGACAATTGCCTCCACCCAGACAAAAAATGTTCCAGAAGATATCCCCAGTGCTCAGGGAGACGACATTGTCGCCAAGCAGCTCCGCGAATTGGCAGCCGCAGAGACTGACGCTGAATTGCAGGCCAAACTCTGGGTAGAATACAAACGCTACAAGGCAGGACTATAAGCAGCGAAGCATGATGAAGAGTCGATCACTACAAAATCTGGCACAAATGCTGGTTCCAGCGCTTGTCCTTCTTACCCAGGCGTGCATAACGACCGAGGTCGTTACAGCCAATTCAAAACCAGCGGTTCAGTCAACAGAACAGATCCCGTTTGAGCTCCTTATGGACGTCGGCATCCTTCCATTTGATCCGAATTTACCCGAGGAAAAAGAGGACGAGAGTAAAAACGTGGTGGTCGCGGATGTTCGAAACGCAGAATCACGGTTCCTGGCTTATCATCTCAAAGATACCCTCGAGCTGACCGGAAACTGGGGCGCGGTTCGAGTTATTCCGGAACGGTCAGACGCAGTTGATATCCAATTGTCCGGCAGAATTCTCGTGTCAGATGGCGAACAGCTCAAGGTGAGAATTCAGGCGCTTGATTCCACCGGGCATGTCTGGCTGAAAAAGGACTATAAAGATATCGCGAGTAAGTACTCTTACAAGACACCAAAGGAAGATCCTTTCCAGGACTTATATAACGACATCGCCAACGATCTGCTGGCAGCCCGCAAAAAATATTCATTTGAGGATATGGCAAATATCCGCCAGGTCTCCGCCTTAAAATATGCCCGAAACCTGTCACCGGAGGCTTTCGGTGGATATATTGTCGAGAACCGCAGAGGCCAGGTGGATATTGCTCAGCTGCCTGCTAAAGATGACGCCATGCTCACCCGGGTCAATCGGATCAAGGAGCAGGAATATCTGTTTGTGGACACCCTGGATGACTACTACGGGAGATTCTACCGGGACATGAAAGCCTCCTACGATGAATGGCGATTTGCTACCTATGAAGAAGCCTACCGCCTGCGGCAGATGGAGAAAAAGGCACGTAATCGGCTTATCATCGGTGCTGCGTTAATCGCCGGGGGAATATACGCCGGCAGCGAATCCGGAACCTGGGCCGGGGACGCCGCCGCCGCTGGCGCTGTTGTGGGTGGTATCAGTGCTCTTAAAAGAGGAATGGACCTTCGCAAAGAAGCAGAAATCCACGCAGAATCACTACGAGAGCTAAGCCAGTCCCTTGGCGCAGAAATCACCCCTTATGTCATGGATATTGAAGGCCGGACAATAGAGCTAACCGGGACGGCAAATTCACAATATCAACAATGGCAAAGGATTTTAAAGGAAATCTACATTGAAGAGACGGCGGTTCCTGTAGAATAACGCTGATTTTGCCAACGCCCACAGAACATAAACCTCGAGCTAACAACCACACTTTCATCTATGACTCTTGAACTCCAAGAAGGGGAAGATTTCTCTTCCCGCTATTCCCTCCTACACCAGATTTCGGCACACGAATCGGCCCAGGTCTGGCTTGCACTGGATAAAGAAAATGTTGAGCGGGTATGCTTAAAAATCATCGAAGGAGAGGCTGACAAGGTCCAGGAGACTGACAAGGCAATCAACTTGTCCCGGGGCCTGGTGCATCCAAATATCACCAGAAACTATGAATGCGGAGTGGAAAACGGAAACCTTTTTATCGTTTCAAACTATGTCAAATCCTCCCGGGCTTTTAACCCTGGCTCTGCAAACAACGATTCTTCTAGTCAGTTAGGCAACAGTTTCAATGCCAGCTGGCCAATCCTCTCCCAGCTATTTGATGCACTGGAGTTCGCCCACAGCCTGAATATCACCCATGGTCGGCTGCACCCGGGAAACTTACTGGTGGATGATCAAAATCACCTGTCCATTACAGGCTTTTCCTTACCGACAAGCTTGTCCAGCCGGGACATGGGCTTCCTGTCGAGCGAGGTGCAACAGGGACAAGTGGCCGACCCATCGGATGACATCTACTCCCTTGGTTGTATTCTTTTCCTGTTGCTCACCAATCGAAGCTGGCACAAGGGTGAAACCTTTGAAACCAATTCCCCCATTCCGGAAGAGATTCAGACAATCGTCGCCTCCATGCTTGATCCCTCACCCTACAAACGGCTTGGGGACTTGAAATCGGCGAGGGAAACCTTGGCGAACTATGCCAGCGGCATCGTCGGTCCTAAACAAATCGAAATTGAACACGCCACTTTCAGCAGGGCAAGCAGCGCCCCCAATCCGGAATCGACAAGCGCAGCTGCACACAGCCTGCCACGTGAACGTCATCAGATACCCACAACCCTGGTCTTCGGCGCCCTGATCGTTCTTCTGCTTCTCGCAGGGTTTGTCTTCTTCGTTTTGCCTGGTGAACCGGGGGCAACACGAGCGGTTCAGAATCAAACAGCACCTCCGAATCCGGTGCCGCAGGCACATGAAAAATCCACGCAGCCAGAAGCAGAACAGGAAGCCGTTACTGAACCTCTGGCGCCCTTCGAGATTGCCCGGCTCGCTTTCCTCAAAGATGAGGGAAAACGTATCGCCTCAGCTTTATTGAGAAAGCAGGTGGAACTTGAAGATCTGGGTGTACTTCTGTGGGCTGCCGGGGCTTACGAACAAGTCAGCGAACTCGCCGACACAGGTGACCAGTTTTACCGGGATGATGAATACCAGGCGGCGATAGATACTTATGAAGCTGCAACGGTCCTCCTTGAAGATCTGTATGAAGAAATGCCTGCCATCCTTGAGGACAATCTTGCGTCAGGTGAGGCTGCCATCAATGGCAGCGACCCGGTGACGGCGCTGATATCCTGGTCCATTGCCCATGCCATCCGGCCGCTTGATGCAGAAATCAACAACCAACTGCTAAGGGCTGAAAGTCTCGAAGAGGTCCTGGCGCATATCAAATTGGCAGAGTTTCACGAAAGGGAGCTGGCCCTGCAGGAGGCCCTGAAAGCCTATCGGGCAGCCGCCAGATTAGACCCGGCATGGAAACCTGCGAACCAGGGTGTTTCACGTATCCGCACCGAAATTGCTAAAAGAGAATTTACAGACGCAATGTCCGTGGGTTTCACTCAACTCGCAACTAAGAATTACAAGGCATCAAGGCAAGCTTTTAATCTTGCTCAAAAGATATTCCCGGACTCGGGTGAACCTGCCGATGGCATTTTACAAATCGACCTTGCCGAACGCATGGACACCATCGAAGGCCAGCGACTCGCGGCTGCAGAATTCGTTAAGGCAGAAAACTGGCCAAAAGCTATTCTGGAATTCGAATCCGTGCTGGCCATTGATCAAAGCCTGGTCTTTGCCAGAGAAGGGTTAGCAGGGGCAACGGCAAGACTCGAACTGGATAGCACGCTCAACAGGTTTTTGCAGCAACCCACGATTATGCGCACGGACGATGAACTGGCTGCGGCCAAGAAGGCCCTGGTACAGGCAAGCCGCGCCAGACCAGCGGGTCCGCGGTTGGAAGATCAGCTCCTGACACTCTCACGGTTGATCAGCGTGGCTCGAATTCCAATCACCGTAGAGCTTAGTTCTGACAACAAAACCGACGTGACCATGTACAAGGTCGGAAATTTCGGCAAGCTGGACAACAAGTCCCTGCAACTGTTTCCCGGCGAATACACGATTGTTGGTACCCGCCGTGGTTACCGGGATGTCCGGCTAAAACTGGTGTTGTTAGCCGGTGAAGCCGTGCTGCCTATCTTCATTAGCTGCGTTGAAAAAATTTAAGATGGTTGAAGAAGACAACTCCAACATTGCCATCGAAGCCACTCCATTTGCCCGGGCGGACACCAACGGTAAGAAGAAAAAGCTGGTCCTGAAACCAATTCCTATCGTGCTGGGCATTGTCTTCATGCTGCTGTCAATATCAGCCATGTTTATGTTCACAGCCAGGGCAGTTCGATTCAATATCTCACCGCCCCCCGAATCTTTCGTTATCAGCAAAGGATTCTTCACCTATCAGTTAGGTGAAAGATTTCTGATGCGTAGTGGTGAATACGAAATTACGGCTCAACTCACAGGCTACAAAATGCTCAGGGAAGTCGTCATCGTTGGCAGCGATGCTGACCAGGATATTGATTTCCAGATGACCAGGCTGCCTGGGATCCTGTCTTTGACCACTGAACCCTCCAACGGTGCAGAGGTCTTTATCGACCAGGTTTTAGTCGGCATTGCACCGATAGTCCTTGATGAAATCGAACCTGGCTTGCACGACATATCCATCCGCTCCACCAGGTACCTTCGCTATGAAACTGAAATCCTTATCGAGGGTATGCGGCTTGAGCAGGAACTCATTGCGACCCTGGAACCCGCCTGGGCGGAAATTACCTTCACCACCCTGCCCCAGGCAGCTGAGGTATACGTTGATGAACGCACCTCTGGCGCAACACCGGTCACCATCGAAATACTTGAAGGCACTCGCCAGCTCGAAATAAAAAAACCGGGTTACAAGATCTGGCAATCCGAACTCGATGTGGTTCACGGCCAGCATCTTGAACTGGACCAGATCACTCTCATCAAATCAGATGGCAAGGTCGCCATAAAAACGAAACCGCCAGGAGTGAACGTTACCATTGGTAAACAATATCGTGGCCAATCACCCTTATCTGTCACGTTGGCGCCAGGACGAGCCTACGAAGTGTTTTTATCAAAGGCCGGTTACGAGCCAATCACCAGGACAATCCGGGTCGAACCCGATCAGGATGTGTCACTAAACCTGACCCTTAAACCAATTGTCGGCGTCATTCGGCTGCAGGTCCAGCCATCTGGTGGAGAATTATTCCTCGATGGTGAACCCGCGGGTGAACCTAGCCAACAACTCACCCTGACAGCCAGCAGGCACTTCATCGAAATTCGTAAACAAGGGTTTGCAACCTACAAGATGACCATTACACCGCAGCCCGGTCTTTCCCAGCAACTGTTAATCACCTTACTGACAGAGGATGAGGCAAGGGTGGCCGCCATCCCGCAAGAAATTACCAGCAGCAACGGAGATACTTTAAAGCTCATCCTGCCTGGAGAGCTAAAGATGGGAGCTGGTCGCCGTGAACGTGGCCGGCGTTCAAATGAAATTCAAAAGGATGTTGTTTTAACCAGGGCCTACTATCTCGGTGCTCGAGAAGTCACCAACAAACAATTCAAGACATTTAAACCGGCACATGATTCAGGTGTGTTTGGCCGGGCCCTGCTCACCGAGAACGATCGTCCGGTCGTCAATATCTCCTGGTATTCAGCCGCGCAGTATTGCAACTGGCTGAGTGAACAGGACGGGCTGGAACTGGCATACGAACAAACTGGTGGCAAATGGAAGCTCCGTTCCCCGGCGACTGCTGGATATCGCATGCCCAGTGAAGCCGAATGGGCCTGGGCGGCGAGATATGCTTCAGATTCAGCACCACAGCGATTTCCCTGGGGTGACTCAATGCCACCGGTCGCCGGGGCCGGTAACTTCGCTGATGAAGCCGCAGCGGGCATGGTTCCCTATCATATTGTCGGCTACAAGGATGCCTTTCGCGGCCCTGCACCTGTGGGTACCTACAGCAGCAATGAATTGGGAATATTTGACCTCGCCGGAAATGTTTCAGAATGGATTAGCGACTACTATTCCGTGGAAATGGAGCGTGAACAACTTTACGATCCACTGGGTCCAGAGAACGGCGACTACTATGTGATTCGAGGCTCGAACTATACCAACGGTCGGTTCAGTGAGTTACGCTGGACATTCCGTGACTACGGGGCTGAACCCAGGCGAGATGTGGGCTTCAGAATTGCCCGTTATGTCGAACCGGTGGAACAGGAATAATGGCAAATCAATTGAACACCAAGATATTTAGCGTCAGCCTGCTGACATTTGTGCTGTTATTCAGCTTCTCCAGCATGGCCGAACAAGGAACAGCAAAAGAGAGCCCAGGCGCAGAACCCGGTAGTGAAAACGGGGAACCGATACCAAAAGGCGAACAGCAGGCAAACGAAGAACCACCGGTCCAGTAAGGCTCACTTGCCAAAACCCCACGGGGAGAAAACCTGAAGACCCGGGACCTGGGCGCCGCATTCAGAACGTTCAGGCCATCTGAAGAAATCAGTGCTGACAACGCCGTCGCCTATCCTGTGGATATTTAGTATTTAAGGAGTCCAATGAAAAGACAGTTACCCGTTGAATTCATCTTCCAGCTTTTTTCCCTGATCATTTCGATCATTATTGTGCATGCAGTATATGTCTCAATTATCAGGCCAAACGCCGCGGCTATCCTGGAGGAACAAGCGATTCAGATAAACGCCAATCCCAGTTATGTCCCCGAGCGCTCGGGTTACGTGGTGATGAAGGATCTTGAACAGGAAGCCTGCTTCATTCTAATGTTCTGGGCTATTTCGCTGATGGGTTACAAGACGATGCTGGCCGTACAGGAAAGACGGATTCTTCAGCTGGACCTGATTCCACTCAACCAGGGAACCAGCATACTGCCCGAGGATACCCGGGAATATTCAAGGCCAATCCAGGCCCTGCCGGAATCCCAACAGAGGTTCCTGTTACCCAGATCGTTACTCACTGCATTGCATCGATTTCGCTCCACCAGGAACATTCAGGATGTTTCCAGCGCCGTCAGGGCCATTATGGATTCTGAATCCGACAGACTCGATTCGGAACTCTCGATGATTCGCTACATTGCCTGGGCGATCCCTTCAATCGGCTTTCTCGGCACCGTCCGTGGAATCGGTCAGGCACTCGGTCAGGCGCATAAAGCCGTTCAGGGCGACATAGCCGGTGTAACACAAAGCCTGGGGGTGGCATTTAACTCTACATTTGTCGCACTGCTGATCAGTATTCTCATCATGTTTCTGGTGCACCAGTTACAGCTGTCCCAGGAAAGGTTGGTCCTTGAAGCGGAAGATTACTGTGACGATCGACTCATTCGTCATCTGCAAACTTAATGATCTGGTCATGATAGGACAAACTGCAGGCTCTCTTTCATAGGACACTCTTTACAAGGCACACTTCACAAGGCAAGTTTCACAAGGCACATTGACTTTGACTCTAGGAATAATTGAAATCAACGACGCGGGCATCCAGGTCGCCACGCCGGGCAAAATCATTGCCACCAGCCCCGGCTTTGCGGTCATGGATGGTGAACGTCTTATGGTCGGCAGTGAAGCCCTGGAAAATGCTCGTCTGCTGCCGAGATGGACGAATAACCGCTTCTGGAACAAGCTCAATACCGATCCCATTGCCAACAGCACTGATGTGGTGCGGCATCATGCCGACCTGGCACTTGCACATCTCGAATCCTTGTGGCTTCCCCTGAAGAAAGACGTCGACAGTGTCATCTTGTTAGTTCCGGCATTCTATACACAGTCCGAGCTGGGGTTGTTACTTGGAATCGCCAGGGAATGCGGCATTCCAGTCAAAGGGGTAGCCGATTCATCCCTGATGGCAGCCAGCGACCAAATCCTGGAATCTTTGACTCTCCACCTCGATATCCACCTGCACCGGATTACGCTGACAAATCTTTCCAGTGGCAAAACCCTGAACCGGAAAAATGTAACCACCGTCACAGAGACTGGCATTTTCACCCTCTGGGATCGCTGGGCCAATATGATCGCTGATCAATTTATACAGACATCCCGATTCGACCCGATGCACCAGGCTATAAGCGAACAGGCACTGTTCAATCAACTGCCACTATGGATCAAGCAGCTGGGGGATTCCAGGGGTAAAACGTTTGAGCTGAATCTGGCCGGGGTGAATCACACTGTCTCTGTATCAGCAGATCAGCTCATGTCCGCCTGTGCACAGATTTACCCGCAAATTGTTCAATTTATTCGCTCAGAAGCAAAGAACAGAGACTCTGTGACGCTACTCTTGTCCCATCGCTTTGCCGGGTTCCCGGGGCTCAAAGACTCGCTTGGCTTGATTCCAAACCTGGGCCTCATTGAGCTGGACCCGATGCAATCAATCACCAGTGCCTTCGCTCATGCTGACAAGATTATTCCGGATGGCAACGCCATAACCCATATTGTCAATTTACCGATTAGTCACCAGGCCGATGAGGATCAGACGCTACTGCGAGTGAGCAACAATTCGCGTGCGACACATCTTCTCAAGGGAAATCATGCGACCGCTATCGGTAAAGCTTTTCAATTGTCCAAAGACCTTGGCGATGGCATCAGACAGGATCCCCACAACCCTGTCTGCACACTCTATTACCGGGGCAGCGAACTTTACGCTGATGTTCACATGGCGGATATCCTGAAGATCAACGGTGAGATGCAGGCATCGCAATCGATTCTAAAATCAGGTGACATCCTGAGTATCGGTGAACATAACATCACCCTCATTTCGGTTGCTTAAATATGGCCAGGCGTCGAGAGCTTAATACTTCCAGTCTCGCATTCCTTGACATCATGTCTTGTGGTTTTGGCGCGGTCATATTGATATTCATCGTCATCAATCATGCGTCGGAGACGGTACCCCAGGAAATCAACGCTCAACTAATGGCAACGGTGAAGAAAATCGAAATTGAGATCAGGGAAGAAACCCTCAACCTGGTCGAAATTAAAAACACCCTCGATGAAACTAATGACGAAATCATCACGACAGAAAGCCTGGTTCTCGAATTGATTAAGTCCATCAAGGAGCTGCAGGCAAAAATTATTGAACTAGCCGAGTCGGGTGTCAGCCAGGAGGATGCCATTGAGGCCTTGAAATCTGAACTTAAGCTCCTCGAAGAGGAAGCCGCAAGTCTCGAGGGAAGTGTAGCCGGGGCTGAGTCCAGCGGTTCAAGCCTTCGCAGTATCGTTGGTGAAGGAGACAGACAATACCTTACAGGATTGAATGTAGGTGGCCAGCACATACTGATTCTGCTGGATGCATCAGCAAGTATGCTGGATAAAACCATCGTTAATGTGATCCGTCGTCGGAATCTTCCAGATGAGCAGAAGATCAAGTCAAAGAAATGGCAGCGGGCAATCTCTACCGTTGAGTGGATTACCGCCAACATGCCGGCCGACGCCAACTTTCAACTCTTCACTTTTAACACCAAAGCAACACCTGCAATTAAAGACACCGAGAATGAATGGTTACGGGCGATAGAGAAGACAGATACCGATCAGGCCATGGAAAACCTGAAGAAGGTCATCCCAGCCGGTGGAACTTCACTCCATTCTCCTTTCGCCATCGCCAGGAAGATGCAACCACAACCAGACAACATCTGGCTTATCGTTGACAGCCTGCCGACCCAGGGCTTTGAGGAGCCCAGGGGCTCTGCTATCAGCAGCAAGGACAGGGTTTCACTATTCAGTGATGCACTCGAGGAACTACCCAATGCAAGCCCGATCAATATCATCCTGTTCCCCATGGAGGGTGACCCGATGGCAGCGCCGTCCTACTGGCGGCTGGCGCAAATAACCGGCGGGTCATTCCTGGCACCACCCGAGGACTGGCCCTGATGAGAACCTCGTTATGAGAACCTCCTGATGAGAAAAAGAAGGCGAGAAATCGAAGGCGTCAGCCTGTCCTTCCTTGACGTAATCAGTTGTGGATTCGGCGCCCTTATCCTGCTGTTGGTGCTAACCAAGGTGTATGAACCGGTGATTCTTGAAGACACGGTTGAGAATCTTGAGGGCTACCTCGCTTCCCTGCAGGAACAACTAGTTGACATCCGCGGCGAAGCCAAAGCACTCAATCGGGAAATGGTGCATAAGGAGGATAAGCAAAAAGATGAGCTGGATAGACTTGCCCATGTAAAGGCGGATCTTTCGGCGCTGCAGTCAAAATATGATGCCACCATCGATAAAAGCAAGATCAGCAATATCATTGAAGGCCGGCTCGCGCAAGCCAGGCAGTCCTTGACAGAGGAAATGGAAAGGCTACTGGCTGACTACAAGAAGAGTATCGACGATGACAAGATCGGTGGTATACCCGTCGACAGTGAGTATGTCATTTTCATCATCGACACTTCCGGCAGCATGTACAACTATGCCTGGCCTCTGGTATTGCAAAAAGTTTCTGAAACACTGGATGTCTATCCAAAGTTAAAAGGCATTCAGGTAATGAATGATATGGGGAACTACATGTTTACCCAGTACGCAAATGACTGGATACCCGACACCTCTGCCCGGAGACGCGCAATTATCGAACGCCTGCGGTCGTGGAACGTCTTTAGTAATTCAAGCCCTGTAGAAGGAATTACCAAAGCCATTTCAACTTTCTATCGTCCCGGAAGAAAGATCAGCCTATTTGTCTTTGGTGATGAATTTACCGGGCGCTCTATTCAACGAGTCGTTGATACCATCGACAGGATCAACCATGAGGATGAAGATGGTAACCGCCTGGTCCGGATCCATGCCATAGGTTTCCCCGTCCAGTTTGCCAATCCTCCCAGATACCAGGACACCGGCATCAAGTTCGCCATATTGATGCGAACCCTGTGCGAACGAAATGGTGGTACTTTTGTCGGGCTCAATGACTTCAGGTATTAAAAACCAGTCATCGCCATCACTCACATCAAAAGTCGCATGTTGCCTACATGTTTATCAGGCAGCTAACGATATAATGTCGGCCCGTGGTAAAAGCCTTCAATTAAACTCATATGAATGAACCCGTCATCAGCCAGCCGCTTTCCCTTCTTCAGACAACGTTTGGTTTCGACTCATTCAGGCCACCGCAGGAAGAAGTCATAGAAACACTGATAGATGGTCAGGACGCGTTGGTGCTGATGCCAACGGGCGGGGGGAAATCTCTTTGTTATCAAATACCTGCAATCATCAGGAAGGGCTGCGGCATTGTTATCTCACCGCTGATTGCCCTGATGAAGGACCAGGTTGATGCCCTGCAGACGATAGGCGTTCGCGCCAGCTTCCTCAATTCAACGCTCACGGCTGAAGAGATTTACCAGATCGAGTCTTCACTCAGGGACAACCAGATGGACCTGCTGTACATCTCCCCGGAACGGCTCACCCAGGCTCGTACACTTGATCTTTTACAGGCTATCGACATCAGCTTGTTCGCCATTGATGAAGCCCATTGTGTTTCCCAGTGGGGTCACGATTTTCGCGCTGATTATCTGCAGCTGAACCTGCTGGCCTCCGGGTTCCCGGATATTCCACGCATAGCATTAACAGCCACTGCCGATGCACGAACCCGGGAAGAGATCGTCACCCGTCTCGAATTAAACGGTGCAAGACAATTCCTCGCTGGTTTTGATCGACCCAATATCCGTTATTCCATCGCCCTGAAGACTAACCCACGACACCAGTTATTAGGCTTTCTGAAGGATGAACATGCCACCGATGCCGGAATCATCTATTGTCTGTCACGCAAGAAAACGGAAGAGACCGCAAGCTGGCTACAGGGACTTGGATTTACGGCCCTTGCCTACCATGCAGGATTAAGTGCCGAAATCCGCACGGATCACCAGTCACGATTCCTGCGAGAAGATGGTGTCATCATTGTCGCAACCATCGCGTTCGGTATGGGCATTGATAAGCCTGATGTTCGATTTGTCGCCCACCTTGATCTACCAAAAACGATCGAATCCTACTACCAGGAAACCGGTCGTGCCGGTCGAGATGGCCTGCCCGCTGATGCCTGGATGGTTTACGGCCTGCAGGACGTCATCAAACTGAGACAGATGTTAGAGACTTCCGATGGCAGTGAAGAACACAAACGAATCGAGGCGCACCGGCTGAATGCCATGCTGGGTTTATGCGAAATCACAACCTGTCGCAGGTATGCCATGCTCATGCACTTTGATGAACATTCCGCGGAAGAATGCGGCAATTGCGACACCTGCCTGACCCAGGTAAAAACCTGGGACGGCACCGAGGCTGCCAGAAAGGCATTGAGCGTTATCTATCGTACCGGTCAAAGATTTGGTGTCACACACCTCGTCGATGTCCTGCGTGGCGCTGAAACTGACAAAATATTCCAGTTCAATCACCACCATCTTGCCATACATGGCATTGGTGCCGACCTCAACAAGAACCAATGGCGTTCAGTATTTCGCCAGCTGATAGCCCGGGGCTATATCAGTGTTGATATCGATCAATTCGGTGGTCTTAAACTCGAGGAGAAATGTCGAGCTCTATTACGCGGCGATGAGACCATTGAATTACGATTGGATGAAAACCCCAGCAGACCCGCGGCAAAGCTTTCAAAGGCACCCGTTTCAGATGATATCGACATTGGAACCTGGGAGGCACTCAGGGAATGTCGCAGGGGTCTGGCTCAGGCACAGGGCGTTCCACCCTACATCATTTTCCACGATTCAACCTTGCAGGAAATGGCGGCGTTAATGCCACGTTCACTGGATGAATTCGGAACGCTCTCCGGTGTGGGTGAGCGAAAACGCGAGAAGTACGGTCCGGCATTTCTGGAACTCATAGAGACGCTTCAAGCCTAGGCTCAGTTTTTTACCGCGCGCCTTCCCCCTATGGGCGAGCAACAATGACTTCAATTTCAACCAGCATGCCGGGAGCCGCCAGATCTGCTACCTGGACAGCGGATCTGGCTGGTAGATTGGGTTGTGCTTCGGTGCCGAAGTACTGTGTGTAGGCTTCCATAAAACCGGTAAAATCCATTCGGCCGCCATTATCGGGGACACCGACAAGGAATACCGTCATCTTAATGACATCACCCATGCCAAGACCCTTGTCTTTCAAAGAATCTTCGATTCGACCTAAAACCGATAGTGCCTGGGTTTTGGTGTCCCCCCAGAACTCGTCACTGAATCTTATGGCGTCGGGGTTGGCAGGGCCGGGAACTGTACCGCTGTGATAAACAATGGTTGTCCCGGCCTTAACTTCAACGGCCTGGGAAATTGGGAAGGTGGAATTATTGGGTAACGGATATCGCTGCACATCGGCAAAGGTAACAGCCGTGAACATCAAAACTACAATTGCAATGACATATTTCATAACGAGCTCCTCTAAGAAAACTAAACTCTATTCATTTAGGCATGGCCATGTGAGCAACGACCTCCAAGTCTGGCATGGTCCGCTGTTCAATGGGGCGACTCGCCCTGAACGATTGAGTGAAGGCGGGATAAGCAATTCGGACAGATTCAATAATTGAACCTTGCAGTATACGAGACTGTCTGCTCTTCTCCCTTTTGCAGCTTAATTTGATATACCTGGGTCATACTATCGCGTCGTTCACCTTTCCGGCTTTGTTGGGTGATGACCCAGTCGCCGCGAAGTTTCTCAAGCAGGATCACTTCAATCGCCTCATCCTTACTGTTTTTGACTTGAATCGAATAGCTTACCTCTGCGCTACGATCGCCAAGCCTGCGATACGACGTCTGACGTCTCTTTGCGGTGACATCAAATGCACGACCCAGCTTCACCTCAACCATTGAATTCACCGGGGTATGCACAATCGAATCTTCACCAAGAAACTGATACAGGCCATCATCATCAGCCATATTCACTCGAATCCTGCCCGCTGGGAGTGGTACTTTCAGGTTATTCTTACGATTATTGTTAAACTCAAGAACAACATCAGCATTCATTTTCTGCAATCCCTGCGCTTGATGCTGCAAGGTCTCATTCTCAAAAGAATAGATCTTCTTAAACCTGATTTTTTCCGCTGCGAATAACTTGATCTGTTTTACATCATTGACTGCTAGTGAAATACGCCGGGGGAAATCATAGAGGTGATACTCAAAGAAGGCTTGCTGACCCGGGACACTGTCAGCAACTACGCTCATCGCCATAGATTCCTGCATCATGCGTTTTGCCGTCGGTCGATTTCGAATCTTCCGAACATCGCCCGCCATCAATTTTAGTCTTGCATCCGTATAGCTTGCCCCACTATGGTTTTCTACTGTGACCCAGGCACTAAGATCAGCCAGGGATTCATCCCTGTTTAAAACCAGAACATAATCGGCGGTCCATGACATACCGTCCGTCAGGTAGGAAACCTGTATCAACTGCTTACCCCGGGCTTTGTTCTCCACGGACCACAAAAGTGTCGGTGTCGTCTTTAGTTCATCCGGAATATAGGCGAGAGAAATAATGCCTTCCGGCTCTATCTCAATTTCATCACCAAACTGAACCACTTCCGGGTTGATGGATAACAACCTGCCTTCCCGGAGCACTTTTTCAAAATGACCTTGTTCTATCACACTTCTGGAATATTTCACCTTCCGACCGATGAATCTTTCGAGTAATGCTGTCTTGTTCAGTAAATCAAAGCGATAACTTTGCTCAAGCACTTGCAGGCTATCTTTTCCTCTACTGGAACTGACCAGCACTGAAGAAGGTTCAATTCGACTGGGCACATCCCGGAATTCAACCTCAAACCTGCCGGAAGGAAAAACGACTTCCCGCTCCTCGTGTATCAATGCAAAATTCCCGTTATACACGGTAACGGTCACATTGCTCTGCTCTTCCTTGCCGACCATCAGCCTGAGATCCCCCGGGAGGGGTTCCTCACTTTCCTGTGCGAGGGCTGGCACCATCACACAGCAGAGCAACCAAACACTAAACTTTCGAACCATGGAGGACTCACCTGAATTTCATCAACTACCCTTAATCGAAAGAGTACCACAGTTTCACGCCATGGCTTTTACCCTGCGAACCGGTAGAATACCCGCTTCAATTTTCCAAATAGAGACCCATGGCCAACGCGAAAAAGAGAAGAAACAAATCTACCAGAACCATGCCTCGAACCAAATCCAGAACCATGCGTCGCGCCTTCGGCTTAAAGATCCTTAATGCAAATCACAAGGACATACGCCGTCTGAAACGTGAAGGACACCAGGCTGAACTTCATGGCCACAAGTTCTGGAATTCCAGCTTTCTGATCATGGATTACCTGAAGAAGCATCCGCCAAAAAAGAAAACCCGTGTCCTTGAAATTGGCTGTGGCTGGGGGCTACTCGGTTTGTACTGTGCCAAGATCTTCGGCTGCAAAGTCACCGGTATTGACGCCGACCGCAACGTCCTTTCCTACCTTCAGCTTCATGCTGATTTAAACAGCGTGAAGATGAAGGCAGAGAAAAAATCCTTCCAGCAACTGAGCGTCGACTATCTCAGTCACTTTGACCTTATCCTTGGTGCGGACATTTGCTATTGGGATGAAATGACAGGCATTCTCGTAAACCTCGTCGCACGTTCGAAACGGGCTGGTGTAAAACAGGTCATCATTGCTGACCCCTGCCGCCCACCTTTCACAGATCTCGCAGAACTCTGCAAGAACAAGTACGACAAAGTTGAGATCGTGGAAAAGTTCTTGTCACGGCCGGTGAATGCCTCCGGTGAAATACTGATTATTGGTTAACTGACTCATGCTAATATCAAAAAAACCTGAGTAAACGAGGTAAGCCCGGGATGATCATCACCACCACTAACCAGGTTGAAGGCAAGAAAGTGACTCGCTATCTCGGTATCATCACCGGTGAGGCCATACTAGGCGCGAACATCTTTCGGGATATGTTTGCTGCCGTAACAGACATCGTCGGTGGCCGATCCTCTTCCTACGAGAAGGAACTGGGCAAAGCCCGTGAAATAGCGCTTGATGAACTCGAGGACTGGGCAGAAGAACTTGGAGCCAATGCTGTCATTGGCGTCGATCTAGACTATGAGAGTTTCGGTAAGACCAACGGCATGATGATGGTCAGCGCTACCGGGACGGCCGTAATAATCGAAAACCCTTAGATACCCGCCAAAGAATCACGCCTGAATTTTCTTCCGACCCTCATTGACATAAAGATAAAGCGGCAGCGCACAGGAAAGACCAATCGTTAGATTCACCAGTATGTAAATCCAGGTTTTTGATTCACCTTGCGAAAACATAAATAGCCAGAACACAAGTGATGAGATGAGTAGGTCGGCGGTGAACCCGGCACTCGCGCCATTACTAAATAGCGCCATGGCAAATGCCGGAACATCAACACCATGTGCCAGGAAGAACATCGCAAAAAATACATAGGGTATGACTGCACCGGCAACGGCGAGGAAAAGATAGACATGCTTCATAAAAAACTCCTTCTGTTTTACCTGTTCAGTTAAATGCAGGTCATGCAAACCACTCATCCGGTAGTGCATCACGAATAATCTGGGATAGACCAAATGTGTGAATACCGGCTGCCTCACAAACGGCATCTGAAAAGTGAGACGGCCGTGCCGTGCGTACCATGATGTAGGCATCCGGATACTTTTTCTTCAGCCACAATCCTGTTCGAAGGTTTTCCTGGTCCATTCCTGTCGCCAGCAGCACTAACGGACTGGAGCTGCTTAGATCGACCTGTTCTTCTAATTGCTGCCAGACTTCAGGATGACCGATATCCCCCTGGTGAACCCGCAGCCGCAAACTGCTGCTCATTGCAGACTGTTCGTTCGCCACCAGGATGCGGCGATCGGCATCGACATCGAGAATACTGATCTGGTAGATCTCACCCAGCGCCTTCATCTGCAACTCTTCAAATACTGTCTGGCCAAATCGCCCGAAGCCTGCAAGAACGACGACATCCAGATTTTCTGTCGAATTGAAATGATCCATCATTTCAGTTTTAACAAGATGCCGTGCAGCCAGGTTGTACTTGTTAAAGACGATACAAGCCCGCACCACATGGGAGTTACTGATGGATCTCATAAAACGAAGCTTATTGCAGTGCACCAGCAACCGGCTGCCAAGCTCAGGTCTCTGCTCCAGGATTTTGCTGGCTGCCTCGAAATTATCAAAATCGTTATCGCTGGCCAGAATGACCCTCTGGGCACGAGACAAACGTAAGGTCGATAGAAAATACTCATTGGTGAAATCCCCCACCAGCACCCTGGCCGCATATCTTTCTGTAAACTCCGAGGCCAGGGAGGCGCTGATCTCGCGTCCGATTACCACGACTTCACCTTTGAGCCCAAGCTCTTCTATCTTCTCCAGAATACTGTGCGCCAGGTCATCGGTACCGACCAGCACAATATGGCCGCTGATGCCCTTCAACCACCGGTTCTGGTCACTGACCACCTGTTGCACCCAGTCAATGATAGTGGAACCGGTTAAAAGAGGTGCACCAAAGTAGCCGACCCACAATAGTAATTGTCCCCACCATGGACCTGAAATGGGCACACCAAGATCCATTCCGCCAAGAATAAACAAACCCATTGTGTAGTAGATTTTTGTCGCCAGATCAACGCCGTCAAGATCACGCTCACTGACCTCGACGCCGGATAGAAAACCCGCCAGCCCACAGGAGAAAACGACAATCGCAAGCAACCCGCGCCAGTGACGCACCGAGCCAAAAACTTCCTTTACCGCATCGATAAGATACACAGGGCTAAACCAACAAGTGCAAAAGCGATATTTTACACGCTATTGCCTGATTCGATCACTCACGGAGGGTAATAAACCATCGAGGACGATAAGCATTAACATGATGAGCCCACCACCAAGCGGTAATAAAAAGGACGGTGACATCGACAAGCCGCTGATGATCGGTAATTGAGTGTAGAAAGAGTGGAGCGCCAGTAAACCCATCCCCAGCAGGCAGGACAGTAAGGAAATAAGAACTGACTGTGACAGGGCGCCCGACCTGGCGCGTTCCACTTTCAACTGGATAATTTTCTGCACCACCAGATGTGAAAAGTTACTGGGTAGCCTGACAGGTGAACTGCCAAGATTCTGATAAAGGGTAATATATTCATTACCATCTGCCGGTAATGGCAGACCGCTGCTAATCAGTTGATCCAGCACATCCTGATTCTCCGTTTCCCTGCCATCAACGTAAAGCTTAATGTCTCGATCACTCATGCGACTCCCTCGTTCAACCCGGTGCGGACCTGACCGGGCTCTGCCAACTCTTTCAGCTGGGTTTTCAATTTATGCCTGACACGGTGCAGTATACTCTTGATTGTACCGGCAGGCTTTTCAACAATTTCTGCAATTTCTTCAATGCCGAGTTCCTGAAGATGAAACAGCGTCACAATGGAACGCTCATCAGGCTTTAACCTGCCTATTTCACGCTCAATAATCAGCCTGATCCGTTCTTCATCAGAGACAGATTCAAGATCCTTCTCTCCTGAGGCAAACTCATCAATCAATTCATTGCCAATCGAAGACATCGACAGACGTTTCTTGCGCAGGAACGTCAGCGCGGTGCGCCAGCTGATCTTATAAAGCCAGGTTGAAAACTTCGAATCAAAACGGAACTTGTTGAGGCTAAAATACACCTTCACAAAAACATCCTGACATATCTCCTCCCTGTCCTCGGAAGATGGGATCAGTCGCCAGATATATTTGGCGACCGAATCCTGATGCCGGGCAACCAGGAATTCAAATGCACGGGTGTCGCCCAGGAGCGTCTGACGCACCAGTTCTTCATCCGGTTCCATTGAAGTCACCACATTGCCTTTGAATGCTGAGTCACCATACATACCAGTATGACGGCTGCTAGCGGCTTTGGGTTGCAAAAACCTTAAGAAAAATGCAACCGGAATAGAGATGGAATCATCTAAGTGACTGTCACTACTCAATTTGGAAGGAAAAATGCTTGAAGAAATCATACCACTGATCGTCATGCCCGCTCTCTTTTACCTGATCGGCTTTATAACCAGAACCCTGTCAGACAACCGCGTTCGACGAGAACTGATTAACGTTCATGCCGACGACGCCATGATTGAAAATCTGTTCCTGAAGACCCGCTCCGAAAATCCGGAAAATAGCCTGAAGTGGGGAATTGTCGGCGTTTCAATTGGCATCGCGCTGGTTTTTATCGAAATATTGAACCTTTCAGGTGAACAGCCAATGACCTATGGCATCATCTTCGCCTTCGGCGGGGCCGGGTTACTGTGTTTTTACATGATCAAAAAGTATCGCGACGACGATCCGTTGTGAGATGGGTTAAAGATCAGGCGTGCAGATGACAAGAATCCGGTCTGCGTGACTTAAATTTCACTCATATTTCGCAGACCGTGTTCTCTGCTGATCTGCATATGAGAGAGCGTTTTATCAGTTGTCTGCATCCGCCAGCTTAAAAGCTTCCTGGCATACAGGGCGACGATCGCGGGGTTATCCGGCGCAATGTTGTTCAGCTCCTGCGGGTCATTTTCGAGGTCAAACAGGAGTTCAGGTAAATCAGCAAAATGAACATACTTGTACCGGTCATCCCTGATGACATTCAGGCAGGCATTTTCCATGCCCAGGGAAAGCGCATTTTCAGCGTCTGAGTGCCGGAAGTCGTATTCAAAATGAACACTGGTTCGCCAGTCATTGAGCTCGCCACCATTCAACTGGTCTACGAGAGAGTAGCCGTCACACTGGCGCGGAATTGAATGCCCGGTCAGCTCCATGATCGTTGGAAAAATATCCACGTGTTCCGTGAACTTTTCACACACACCCGGTTTTGCATCCGGAGAATGTATGATCAAAGGAATATGGTAAGACTGATCAAAATAACCCGCCTTGCCGTACATCCAGTGATCACCCATCTGCTCACCATGATCCGAGGTGAAGATGAAGATCGTATTCTCCCACTCACCGGCTTTCTTCAGGAATTCGACCAGGCGACCAATATTATCGTCCACCTCACTCATCAAACCATAATAGCCAGCCTGTAGCTTTCGGTGCTTTAACAGATCCTCGTGGCTTTTATTTCTGCCCTTTCCAAGGTGCTCTGCCAACCACGGATGCGCCAAAGCTTCCACCTCTGCTGACTCATGCCTTAACGGCTCGGGCAAGTTATCCAGTGGGTAACGATCCAGATAGGGTGCGGCTGCAACCCAGGGTGGGTGTGGTGCTCGAAGAGACAGGTGTACACACCAGCCCTGACTTGCCATTTCATTGCCGGCACTAATGTGTTCGATTACACGATCAGTCAGATAGTATGTGTCGGTATGGCTGGCATCAATGGCAAGCGGAATGGGTAGGTCCTTGCTGGCAGCATCGATATCACGCAGTGCATAGGTTGCACCATGAATCTCTGGCAATTCATAACCCCTCTCTGCCAGGAATTCCCGCCAATCCGGGCAAAGCGTGCCCATATCAACAATCGGCCTGATACCAGGCAGGATGCCTTCATCATTTTTCAGCCCAGGGTGATCTGCGGCCACGCTTCTCGGGTCCATCGA
>Ga0114950_10000491_pt1 | contig 27185 bp, 21 predicted proteins | sample N075metaG_FD_83503 | JGI IMG/M metagenome (GOLD analysis project Ga0114950, IMG submission 83503) | Deep subsurface microbial communities from Kermadec Trench to uncover new lineages of life (NeLLi) - N075 metaG | ecosystem: Environmental > Aquatic > Marine > Ocean trench > Sediment | place... | reverse complement strand
TTGCAGGACGACCTCATGCGGATCTTCTATCGCGACTGGGTGACCAACGCGATGGAGAAGCTCGGCATGACGGAGGGCCAGCCGATCGAGTCGGGCATGGTGAGCCGCGCGATCGCTCGCGCCCAGAAGAAGGTCGAGGACCGTAACTTCGAGATCCGGAAGAGCCTCCTCGAGTACGACGAGGTGATGGACTTCCAGCGCAAGACGATCTACGGCGTGCGCCAGGAGGTGCTCGAGAAGAAGGGCACCAAGACCCGCGTCCTCGCGATGATGGTCGCCGAGATCGATCGCTCCGCCGAGGCGCACCGCGATGACGCGAAGGGCTACGCGGAGTGGTGCTTGAAGCAGTTCGCCTTCGAGCTCGAGGAATCGCTGGCGGAGGAGGCTGTCGACAAGGAGGGCAGCACCGAGCGAGTGGTCGAGGCGATCACGGCCAGGTACGACGAGCGCGAGCAGGAGCTCGGCGAGGAGCTCATGCGCAAGGTCGAGGCGTACCTGCTGCTCAACGCGATCGACTCGAAGTGGAAGGACCACCTGCACGCGCTCGACGCGCTCAAGGCGGGCATCGGTCTGCGCGGCTACGGCCAGGTCGATCCGAAAGTCGAGTACAAGCGCGAAGGCCAGATGCTCTTCGAGGATCACCTCTTTCCGTCGATCGAGGACGAGGTCGCGAGCCTCGTCATGCGCATCCAGGTGCGCCGACCCGAGGCCCCGCCCGAAGGCGCGGGCGGCCGTCTCGAGGGCGGGGGCGATGCCGGCCTCGTGCCGCGCGGCATGGGCAGCGGTTCGGGCACGATGCAGCAGCCTACACCGGCGCAAGTCCGCGCCTACCAGGCGCACGTGCGCCAGGTCCAGGCGCGCCGTGCCATGGGCGCGCGCATCCCGGCTTCCAGCGCCTTCGACGTCATGAAGCGGCAGAAGTCGCTGGCCGCCTCCCAGGGGCAGAAATCGGGGGGCGCGCCCGCGGCGGCGGCTCGACCCGCGCCGGCGGGTGGAGCGGCGCAGACGACCCGTACCGCGCCCGCGAGCAAGGTGGAGTCGGCGTTCGCGGGCGCCGCTCGCAACGCCCCCTGTCCGTGCGGGAGCGGCAAGAAGTTCAAGAAGTGCCACGGGGCGTGAGCGCGAACGCCGCCGGCGGCTCGGCGGCCGTCCCGCCCCCGATCGTGGTCGATCCCAATCCCGGGCTCGTGCGCTCGGCCATCCATCTGGCCTACGACGTCCTCTGGCTGGTGGCGATCGTGCTCGCCTCCCCCTGGTGGGGAGGGCGCTCGATCATCGACCGCGACTTTCGCAGGAACGTGGCGCGGCGGCTCACCTTCGGGCTGCCCGCCGGGGCGCCGCGCGGCGGCCGACGCCGGATCCTGATCCACGGCGTCTCCGTGGGCGAAGTCAAGGCGACCGCCGGCCTCGTCGACGCGTTGCGCGCCGACCATGCGGAGCTCGAGATCGTGATCTGCACCTCCACGAACACGGGCGAGGAGTTGGCTCGCAAGCTCTATCCCGACCTGCTCGTCGTGCGTCTGCCGGTGGACGTCTCGTTCCTCGTCGCGCGCTTCCTGCGCAGGATCCGACCCGACTGTGCCGTGCTCGTCGAGCTCGAGATCTGGCCCAACCTCCTCCGGCAGGCAAACCGCCGCGGGATTCCGGTCGCGGTGGTGAACGGCAGGATCACGAACTCGAGCTTCGGGCGCTATCTCGTATTCCGCAGCGCGCTCCCCCAATTCAACCGCATCTCCCTCTTCTGCGCACAGAGCGAGCAGTACGCCCTGCGGTTCGCGGAGCTGGCGCACTCGAGTCACCGGATCGTAGTCACGGGCAACCTGAAGTACGACGGCTTCGCGACGGGGCCCGCCGATCCGGCGGATGACCTGCGCCGCGTGGCGGTGGTGGGCGCCGAGCGGCTCGTCATCGTCGCCGGCAGCACACACGAGAAGGAGGAACGGTGGGTCGTCGGCGCCTGGCGCGCGGGTGCCCCGGGCGCTCGGCTCATCATCGTGCCGCGCCACCCCGTCCGTACGCGCGACATCGTGCGCGAGCTCACCGCGCTGGGCGCGCCGCCCCAGCTCCTCACGACCCTGCGCGAGACCTCCGAGGCGCCCGATCCCGACCGGCCCCTGATCATCGACACGATCGGCGAGCTCGAGCAGGTGTACGGGCTCGCCGACCTCGTGTTCGTGGGCGGGAGCCTGGTCCCGCACGGAGGCCAGAACGTGCTCGAGCCCGCGGCCCTGGGCCGACCCGTGCTGCACGGGCCGCACATGCAGAATTTCAGGGAGGAGGCCGCGCTCCTCGCCGAAGCGGGCGCCAGCCGGTGCGTCGAGAATGAGCGGGAGCTCGCGGATGCGATCCGGGCGCTCGCCGCGCGACCGGAGGAGCGCGAGACCATGGCGCGCGCGGGTGTCGCCGCGGTCACGGCGCACAAGGGGGCCTCCGCCCTCACCCTGCGCGCGCTCGAGGCGCGGTGCTTTGCGCGTCCCGGGGCGTGAGCCTGGGGCGGAGATGGTGACCCCCGTGAGGCTGGGGTATGCTTGTCCGGGTGAAGTCCGCACGGCGACTTGAGTCGCAGCGGGCTTCTCGACGAATGGGAGCCCATCGGGGCGCTCCCAGTCGCCCCGGCCCGGTCCCGGGTACGCTATTCCGGCGAATTCCGCCGAGCAGGCACGCAGCTCCTCCAGACCCCTACGACGATCCCATGGCCCGCAACCTGTTCACCTCCGAGTCCGTTTCGATGGGCCACCCCGACAAGGTGGCCGACCAGATCTCGGATGCGATCCTCGACGCTCTGCTGGCGCAGGACCCCGACAGCCGGGTCGCCTGCGAAACTCTCGTCACGACCGGTCTGTGCCTCGTCGCGGGGGAGATCACGACGAGAGCGACCGTGAACTACCAGGAGATCGCCCGCAACACGATCAAGCGCATCGGGTACACCTCCGACGAGTACGGGATCAATGGCGACACCTGTGCCGTGCTCGTCAGTGTCGACCGGCAGTCGCCCGACATCAGCCAGGGAGTCACCGAGGGCGAAGGTCTGCACTCGGAACAGGGCGCCGGCGACCAGGGTCTCATGTTCGGCTACGCCTGCAATGAGACGTCGTGCTTGATGCCGTTCCCGATCCACTACGCGCACCGGCTGGTCGAACGACTGGCCGAGCTGCGTCAGAACGGCTCCCTGCCGTGGCTGCGGCCCGACAGCAAGAGTCAGGTCACGGTGGAGTACGAAGACGACAAGCCCATTCGCGTCCACACGGTCGTCATCTCCACTCAGCACGATCCCGACATCGAGTGGCAGACGATCCACGACGAGGTCATCGATAAGGTGGTCAAGGCCGTGATCCCGGCCGAGTTCCTGGACGCGGAGACGATCTACCACATCAACCCGACCGGGCGCTTCGTGCTCGGCGGTCCCCACGGGGACTGCGGCCTGACCGGGCGCAAGATCATCGTCGACACCTACGGCGGCATGGGTCGCCACGGTGGGGGCGCGTTCTCCGGCAAGGACCCGAGCAAGGTCGACCGGTCCGCGGCCTACGCCGCGCGCTGGGTGGCGAAGAACATCGTCGCCGCGGGGCTCGCCGATCGCTGCGAGCTCCAGCTCAGCTACGCGATCGGCGTCGCGCGACCGCTCTCGGTCCGCGTGGAGACCTTCGGCACCGCGAGCGCCGACGAGCAGGCGATCGCGAGCGCCGTGGAAGAGGTCTTCGACCTGCGCCCGGCGCGAATCATCGAGGCCCTCAATCTCAAGCAACCGATCTTCGAGCGCACCGCCTACAACGGGCACTTCGGTCGCGACGAGTTCGCGTGGGAGCAGACGAATCGCATCGCGGAGCTGCAAGAGGCCGTCGCCGCCCAGGCGACGGGCTCGCCCGCCGTGTAGGCGTAGGGGAGCGGGGAGGGGACAGCCACCGACCCCGAGTGGTCGGCATCGCCGCCAGCCCAGGGCACGGGCACGCGGGGGCGCCGATGCCCTACGCCAAAGGCCTCGCCCCCCGCGTGACTCCCCGCCGGTGATGGGTTAGAAAGGACCGTGGCTGTCCCCAAGTATCGAACCGTCATGCACATCCAACCCTCCCGCCTCCTCCTCCGCGGCGCCCGGGCCGGCTTCACGCTGATCGAGCTGCTCGCGGTCATGCTGATCATCTCGATCCTCGCGTTCTTCCTCCTGCCGCAGATCCCGGCCGCCCTCGATCGCGCGAACGTGACGGCCTGCAAGGCGAACATGGGCGCGATCAACCAGGCGCTGCTCATGTACCACATGAAGTACAAGCGGATGCCCAGGGAGTCGGGCGTCGGCTTCTTCGCCGCGCTGATCGCCGACAAGGTGTGGGAGAGCACGCCCACCACCGCCCGCCGGCTCACCTGCCCGGGCGTCGAGATCGAGTCCCTCCCTGGCATCGCCGGTATCCCCGAGGAGGAGTGGTACATCGACCGCGATCTGATCGACGGCAGCTACTCCGCCTACGCCGGCCGCAACATGCAGGAGTACGCCTTCCGCAAGTTTCCGATCAGCGGGATGCAGGCGCTCGTCGCCGACGACAACGATCCCGAGGGCAACCACCGGACAGCGACCGTCGTGCTCTGGGGCGACGGCTCCGCCCGCGAGTACCAGCTCGTCGAGGCCGAGCAGGACGGCTTGATCGACCGCGAGGCCGAGTTCATCATCGTCGGTCCCGAGTCCCCGATCGAAGCCCTGCAGAGGCTGAGCCTCGACTGACGGGGTTCGCACCGGTGGCGTGAGCCTGCCCGGTGCTTGGGAGTCGCTCCCCCGGCCGCTATTCTCTGCGGCCTTCAGCGTGACCGGGAGATCGCATCAAGCGGCGCGCCGGCGCGTCCGATAGGCGCCTCTCGGGCAGAGCCGCCGATCCCGCCATGAGCCCCTTCGCCATCCTGCGCGCCATGCGACCCCATCAGTGGGTCAAGAACGTGTTCGTGTTCGCGGCGCTCGTCTTCAAGTGGGGCGAGCACAAGGACCCGTTGGCGGACCTCGACAGTCTGTGGCGCACGCTCCTCGCCGTGGCTGCCTTCTGCATCGGCTCGAGCGCGATCTACCTCGTCAACGACGTCCTGGACATCGAGAGCGACCGCCGGCACCCCACGAAGAAGCTCCGGCCGATCGCCGCCGGCCTGCTCCCGATTCCGACGGCCCTCGCCGTCTCCGTCGTCTGCGTCGTGGCCGCTCTGGCATTGGGCCACTTCGCGAGCACGGACGAGGGTTCGGTGGCCCTGGTCGTCGCCGCCTACATGGGGCTGAACCTGCTCTACAGCCTCTGGCTCAAGCACATCGTGCTGGTCGACGCGTTCTCCATCGCCGCGGGCTTCCTGCTGCGCGTCCTCGCCGGCGGCTTCGCGGTCAACGTGCTCGTGTCGGACTGGCTGATGCTGTGCACGCTGTTCCTGGCACTCTTCCTGGCGCTGTGCAAGCGCCGCGCGGAGATCGACCTGCTCGGCGAGGATCGCGGCAGCCACCGCAAGATCCTCCTGGAGTACACACCCGCGTTCCTCGACCAGAGCGTCGTCGTGCTCGCGGCCTGCGCGATCATCAACTACACGATGTACACGGTCGCGGAGGACACGGCCGAGAAGTTCGGGGAGCACAACGGCCTCGTGTGGACCGTGCCCTTCGTCGTGTTCGGCCTCTTCCGGTACCTGCTCCTCGTCCAGACGCAGAAGGGCGGCGGCAACCCCTCGCGCGTCCTGCTCGGCGGCGACGTGGCCTTCGTCATCAACGGCCTGGTCTGGCTGGCCGTCGTCGTCTTCCTGCTGTTCTGACGGGGCGGCGTCAGTCGCCGGCGGAGAGGAGCTCCGCCAGGCGCAGCTCCAGCTCCGACGCCCGGCGCGCCCTCCGCGCGCGCGCCTCCGCCGGCGTGTGGATCACGCCCGGGGCCGGTGCCGCGGCGCTCCACGCAGCCCACGCCTCCTTCGCAGCTGGGGAGCGTCCCTCGTCCGCGCTAGCGCCGGATGCCAGCCACTCCTCGAGCGCGACCTCGGCCCCGCCCGGGTCGCCTGCCGTGTCGGTCAGCTCGCGCGCGAGGAACGCCGCGACGACCTCGCCCGACTCGAGGCGCACGAGCGCCGTCGCGGCCGCCATGCGCAGGTCCGTGGGCTCGCCCTCGTCCGCGAAGATCGCGCGCACGCGCGGCGCCGCCGCGGGGTCGTGCGTCCTGCCGAGCCCGCGCACCGCTGCGACGCGCAGCTCGTGCTCGCGCCCCGGTTCAGTGCACGCGAGCAGTGGCGCGAGCGCGGGCGAGTACCCGACGGCCCCCAGGGCCTCGGCGGCGGCTGGGGCGACCCGCGGCTCACCGAGCGCCCCCACGAGCGTCGGCCCGGCGGCGCGCGCGTGCGGCCCCATGCGCCCGAGCACCTGCGCGCAGTGCAGCCGCACGTAGATGTCGGCGTCGTGCAGCGCTTCGGCGATCGGCTCCGCAGCCCAGGGGCCGAGCCGCGCGAGGACGTAGCGCGCATCGTCCACACCCCGGAGCTGGAAGTGGTCCTCCGACAGGTCGGCCGCGAGCGTCCACAGGGCGAGCTCGAGGCGCTGCGAGGGCGTGGGGCGCGGGAGCTCGAGCGCGGCGGCCGAGTGCCACGCCTGGACGAGCGCGGGCCCGTCGGTGAGGCCGGCCTCGGCCGCGATCCGACCGAGCTCCGAGGCGGCGAGCGCGCGTACCGCGTCGCTCTCGCCCGTGGCCGCGATGTCGGACAGGGCATCGACGCCCGCGTAGCACAGGAAGTGGGCGAGCGTGCTCGCGAGCCAGATGAAAACCTCGTGATCCTGCTCGTACTTCAGGCGGAGGACGAGCCGCGGGACGACGCGGTCCTGCGATGTCCGGCCGAGGCACCACGCCGCGTACCGGCGCACCCACGGCTCCAGGGCCGTCTACGTGACGAGGGCGAGCGCCTCGGCGGCCGCGGGGTGGTCGAGGGCCGCGAGCAGGTCGGCGGAGCCCGTGCGGCTCGCGCTCGGGCGTTCGGGGTCCGCGAGTATCGCGGCGAGCACGGGCACGGCGCCGGCTCCGACCTCCGTCACGCTCCCGAGCGCTGCGGCGCGCATCTTCCCGCGCGCGCTCGCGAGCATCGACAGCAGGCCGTCGAGCTCCTCCCGCGCCTCCGGGCCGAGCTCAGGCACGGGTGCCTCCGGCCCGAGCTCGGCGCGCAGGGCGGCGAGCCTCGCTTGCACGACGTCGCGCAGGACGAAGGGCGCGACCGGCGCCTCGCCCGGGCCGCAGGCGAGCGCGCACAGGGCGGCGAGCGGAGCGGCCGCCCGGACGGCGCGCTTCACGGCGCGAGCACCACGCGGTGCACGAGGATCGCCTCCCGCTCCGGATCCATGCGCCCCTCGTCCTCGTAGTACGGCGTGTACTTGTAGAAGAGCGCCACCTCGACGGCCCCGGACGCTTCGGGGTCCGTGAGCGCGATCGCGCGCGTCTCGCCGTAGGCGATCAAGGTGCTCGGGATGCCGACCTCGTAGCGGTAGGGGTCGCGGATCCGGTACAGGTGGCGCCACTCGCCGGGGCCGACCTGCGCGCCATCCGGGACGGGCCGCCAGAAGACGTCCGAGCGCCGCGAGCGCTCGTCGGTCGGGTAGTGGTGCCCCGCGCCGACGTTCTCGACCTCGATGCGCCACCCGTCGCCGACGCGCACCCCGCGCAGCTCCGTCGCCTCCTCGAGGAGCGCGAGGCTGTGGCCGCCGAGGCTCCGGTGGTCGCGCCCCTTCGCCGGATCGCCGTCGCGGTACGGCATGTGACAATCGATGCACGAGCGCTTCTCGGCGCCGACGCCGGTCGCGAACGGCGTCGCGCGCCACTGCTGGACCGTCTTGTGCTGATCGTGGCACACCCCGCAGAACTCGGCCCGGCGCAGCTCGCGCCTGACCTGCGGCCGGCACGCGGCGCTCTTCGACTCGATCGTGCCGGCGACGCCGCCTTCGGGCAGGACGTGGCAGGCGATGCAGTCGACGCCCTCGCTGCGCCGCGACGAGCGCGGCAGGACGCGCTTGCCGATCCCCGTCTCGAACACGGGCCGCGGCGCGTGGCAGTCGATGCAGTCGGTGTTGGCGAAGTCGTTCGAGAGCGCGCGGACGTCCTCGTCGATCCACGCGCGGGCGTGCCACGAGTCCTGCCACTCCGCCCACTGCACAGGGTGGCACGCCTGGCACTGCTGCGAGCTCGTGAAGGCGCGCGCCGCCGTCTCCTCGCGCGTGTTCATGAAGACGGACGTGAAGAGCCAGCCCGCGAGCGCGAGCACGAGCAGACCGGCGACGCTGCGGATGATGCGGTACTCCTTCACGGCAGGGCACCTTGCGCTTGGTCGCCCGCGACGATGCGGCCGCGCTCGAGGGTCATGACGCGGTCGGCGACGGAGCGCGCTTCGCCGGGGTCGTGCGTCACGTGGAGGATCGTGAGCCCGAGCTTCGCCTGCAGCGCGGCGAGGCGCTCGAGGAGGCTCTGGCGGCGACCGGCGTCGAGCGGTCCCAGGGGCTCGTCGAGCAGGAGGATCCGCGGCTCGGCGGAGAGCGCGCGCGCGAGGGCCAGGCGCTGCTTCTCGCCGCCCGACATCGTGCCCGGCTTGCGCTGCTCGAAGCCCAGGAGGTCGACGAGCTCGAGCAGCTCCGCGACGCGCGCGGGCCACGTGCCGCGCGGGACGCGGCGCGCGCGCAGCACGAACTCGATCGTGCGCCGCACCGAGAGGTGCGGCCAGAGCGCGCCGCCCTGGAAGAGGAAACCCAGGCCGCGGTCGCGTGGCGGCACGAGCTCGCGCGGGCCCTCGGAGTCCGCCTGTCCGTGGATCGCGACGCTGCCCGCATCGATGCGCGCGAGGCCCGGGATCGCGCGCAGGAGCGTCGTCTTGCCCGCGGCCGAGGGCCCGACGATGAGGATGTGCTCGCCTTCCTCCACTTGGAGGCTCACCGGACCGAGCAGCGTCCGACCGTCCGCGCGCACGACAAGGCCCTGAAGACGAAGCGCGGACACGTTCACGGCAGCACCTCTAGCTTGCGGCCGCCGAACAGCGTCCACAGCAGGCCGGGCAGGACCGCCACGAACACGATGAGGAGCGCGAGCGCGGCGACGAAGTCGTCGCGGCCGAAATGGACCTGGTTGAAGATGCGGAACATCGCCGTCCCGTTGGCGGCGGAGACCAGGATCGTGGCGTCGAGCTCGCGCATGGCGAGCACGAAGACGAGCGTCCAGCCGCCGACGAGCGAAGGCCAGAGGCTCGGCGCGACGATCCGTCCGAGGCGCGCGATCGGGCCGGCGCCCGCAAGCTCCCCCGCTTCCTCGAGCTCGCGATCGAGTGAGGCGACGGCCCCGGAGCTCACGAGGAAGGGGTAGGCCAGGAAGCGGCCGACGAACATGAGCACGACGAGACCGCCGCCGCGGAAGAACGAGCTCGTCAGCGGGTGGTTCCAGAGCACGATGTTGCCGATGCCGAAGAGGATGGCGGGCACGGCGATGGGGAGGATCGCGATCCATTCGAGGAACCGTCCGTAGCGGGCGCGCTCGGCCGCGTGCCCGAGCACGAGGGCCACGGGGACGCAGATCGTCGCGGCGGCTACGGCGTAGAGAATACTGGCGCCGAGCTGATCGCGGCTCTGGTCGAGCGTGGTCGCAAAGGCGCGCTGCATCGTGGCGAGCGAGAATCCCTGCGCGCCGCCGCCGGCCTCCCATGCGAGGCGCCCGAGCGGTGCCGCGGTCGTGGCGGCGACGACGGTCAGGCAGAAGAGGAACGCAGGGAGGCGCCAGCGCCCGAGGGCGAGCGGGGCGGGGCGCTGGAAGTCCGAGCCGACGGTGGCGAGCGCGCCCTTGCGCCGTAGGGCGAGGGCCGGGAGGAGCGAGAGCAGGGTGAGCCCCACGAGCGGCAGCGAGGTCGCCACCGCGCGCCCCTCCCGCTCGTCGATTCTGTCGATCTGCCACGTCGCGAAGATCTCGTCCGCGTACACGTTGAACTTCTGGCCGACGAACCCGACGAAGTCGGGTACGGAGAAGTCGTTGACGGCGAATACGAACGCGAGGCAGGCACCGCACAGCACGGCGGGCAGGACGAGCGGCAGCTCCATGCGCAAGACCGCGGGGAGTCCACCGACGAGGTACGCCGCCTCTTCGCGCCGCGCGTCGATCCGCCGCCACGCGCGCCCCGCGAAGAGCGCGACGATCGGGAACGTGCCTACGCCGAGCACGAGGATCGTCATCGCCGCGCCCGAGACGTCGAGGAACGACGTGAACGTCATCGCGAGGAAGAGCGGCGGCAGAACGAGCGGCACGACGCCGAGCGGTCGCAGGATCGCGCTGCCGGGGACGTCCGTGCGCGATGTCAGGAACCCGAACGGCACTCCCACGAGCACCGCGATGAAGACGACGCCGACGCCGAGGAGCACGGTGCGGCCGAGGAGCGCGAGCGTGCGCCCGTCGAGTAGGGTGGCGAGATCCCCCGGCGAGAGCCGGGCGAACATGAGCAGGACTGGGGCGAGCCCCGCAACGAAGAGCACCGCAAGCGCGAACAGGACCAGCGTGCGGCTCAACGGAGGAACATCTCCCGGAACTTGTCCGCCCGGAATGCGATCTGCTTACCGAGTGAGACGTAGCTGACCTGCATCGTCTTGAACCGGTCCGGACCGAGCACATATTTCGGGCGCGGGACGTCCGCGCGCACGGGAATCTGAGCGGAGCGCGACGCGGCGAGGCGCTCCTCGATCTTCTTCTGGAGGATCCAGTCCACGAAGAGCTTCGCGTTCTGAGGGTGCGGCGCGCGCTTCAGGATCGCGATCGTGTTCGGAATGAGCAGCGTGCCGATCGTCGCCTGGTCCGGGTACACGGCCACGACGGGGTAGCCCTTCTCGACCGCCACGTTCACGTCGTCCGTGTCCGTCCAGCCCCAGGCCATCTTGCCCTCGCCGACGAGGCGCATCACCTGTCCGTTGCTCGAGGCGAGGCGCACCGTGCCCTCCGCCCCGGCCTTCGCGATGCCGGCGACGTACCGCTGCGCCTCCGACTCTCCGAGGACGTCGTAGAGCGCGGCGAGGTGGGTCAACGTCGTCCCCGTCAGCGGCTTCGCGATGGTGACCTTTCCCGCCCACTTGGGGTCGAGCAGGTCCCACATGCTCGTGATCTCCGCGGGGTTCGCGAGGTCCGTGTTCACGATGAGCACGCGCGCGCGCGCTGCGAAACCCGTCCAGGTCCGGTCGACCGCCCGGAAGAGCTCGGGGATGTCGCGCGCGCTCGGTGAATCGTAGGCGAGCAGGAGCCCGGCCTGGGCCAACCGCACGGTGTGCGCGATCTCGTTGTTCCAGAAGACGTCGCACTGTGGGTTGCGCTGCTCGGCGAGAATCCGTCCGACGAGCCCGACGGTCTTGCTGGCCTCGACGTCGAACTGCGCGGACACGCGGAGCCCGGTCTCCCGTTCGAAATCCCGGAGCAACTCCTCCGAGAACACCGAGTCGAGGGCGCAGTAGACGACGACATCCGGTTCGCCGCCGCAGGCGCCGAGGGGGAGCACGGCGAGGAGCGCGAGCGGGGCGTAGAACGGACGCGGAATCCGGAGGGTGCTCATCGCAATAATCTATCGCGGCTGCACCTCAGACCCTACGAGGCATGCGGCCGGGATCGTCCCTCTCCGTGCCTTCCGTGCCTGCTCTCGTTCCTCCCTAGCTCTTTCGGCCGGTCATGACGGACCGGAAGAGCTAGGGAGGAACGAGAGCAGGCACGGAGTGGGAGGACGTGCCGGGCGCGGCCTCAGTACGGAAGCACCGCGTGGAGCACCGTGCTGTCGGGGCCCACGTAGGGGACCTCGCCGGGTGGTTCGTCGATCCCGCCCATCACGAAGACGAGTTCTCCGCCCGGTTGCAGGCCCGACGGGATCGGAATGAAGAAGTGGGCGGTCCCCGTCGGGCTTCCGATCCAGGTCTGTCCCCGCGCCAGGAACTCCACGCCGGATGGCGTGACGTAGTACAGGCTCGCGTTGAGGCTGTAGCCCATGACGGGCATGTCCCCGCCACGCATCACCAGTACGCTGGCGTGCACCTTCTGCGGGGCGGTGCCTACGAGCTGCAGATGGATGTTCTCCACGCGCACCGGCGTGGGAAAGTTCGCGCCCGTCGTCTCGAAGTCGAAGGTGACGATGCGCGAGTTTCCGGCGGGATCGTCCAGCGACATCTCGAAGTGGTAGGTCGTCGCCGCTTCCAAGTCGCTGATCACGACGGAGAAGACGTCGTCGAACTTGGGTTTCAGCGGCGCACGCAGGACGGGTATTCCGCCGTCGTAGGAGATGAGTGCGCGTGCTTGCTCGTCCGTCGCGAACTCGAACTTGATCGCGTGGTTCGTCGCGTAGACGAGCATCGGCGCGGCGAGCATCGTGGGTGGCACGCTGTCGGGCATGCCCGACTGTGGCGTCAGGGGGTCCTGGACCCACTCGACCTCGTAGCCGTCCGGGAAGCCGTCGCCGTCCGTGTCGTTGTTCTCGGGGTTCGTGCCGCGCGCGATTTCGTCGAGGTCGAGGAGCTTGTCGTTGTCGCGATCGATCCCCATGGGATGACCCATGAACACGGGGACGCCGAAGAACGTGACCGGCATGCCGGAGGCTGCCTTCTGCATGAGGTCGGTCGTCGTGAGCTGCGGAAGCTGAAAGGAGGCCTGTTGGAACTTGCCGGTCGTGGGGTCGTACACCCCGCTGAAGTAGCGCTGCTCTCCGAGAAAATCCTCGGGGCCGTACCGATACACGACGTCGCAGTTCCCCTTGTCGGCCTCCGCGACGAGGAACGCGAGCTCGCCATGGCCGAAGTCGAGGGTATTCCCCGGGTGCGCGGTCGCCTGGTACGCCGCTGCCGGAGCCACGCCGGTGTCCAGGGCCTCCAGGAAGGCGGCGAGCGCATCGGCCTGACCCTCCGTGAGGTCGAAGCGGTGGCCGATCTGTTCCGGATCGGTTCGCCGGATCACGGCCTGGAGCGTGGGCATCGAGCCGCCGTGCAGGAGCCCCGCGCCGAGCTCGGTGCGCGTTCCGAACAAGCCGCCGATCGCGAAGGGCGGAACGAGCTTCGTGGCCACGGTTCGAAGTTGGGGCACGACGCAGAAGGGCGCCAGGCCGCCGCCCAGGGTGTCGATGATCTCGCCGTTCGTTCCCAAGGGGAGGGTGTGGCAGTCGTTGCACGAGAGCCCGTCGAAGACCGGTTCGTTCAGGAAGAGCTCGGCGCCCGCGAGCTGCGCGGGGGTGTACTCCCGGTCCAGTGACTGGTTCGGGTTGGGGAGCAGCGCCAGGTGTTCCAGGTACTGTGTGAGGTAGAAGAAGTCGCCCGCGAGGCCCTGTGTCACCCCCTCGGATTCCCGCTCCAAGAGGTCGGGGAACGTCCCGTCGAACGCCGCCAGAGCCTTCTTCTCGCCCCGCCAGTGGTAGGGGCCGACCTCCTTCGGGCGCCGGAGGCTCTGGGTGACGAGCGGCCCCTTCACGTCGAGCCCCATCGCCAACTCATCGTCGGGCGTGCCCTCCGGCTCGAGGTACTTCGACAGGTCCCACGCGAGCCCGTCCGTCCCACCGTCGACGTGGCAGGAGTTGCACGACGAGGTCTTCGAGAGGGAGTTCTGGGTCCGGATGAAGTGGATTCGCCCCTGGTTGATGTCCACTGGCGTCGGATCCCACCCGAGGAGCTGCGCTTGCGGAGCGTCGAACACGAAGTCAGGTCCGGGGGGCAGATCCGCCAGGACGATGCGCGTGATCGAGCCATCGCCCTTGCACACGACGACGAGCTCCTCGTCGTTCCGTCCGACGCGGCAGTCGCGCGGTCCGGCGCCGTCCGCGTACACAAACGCCTGATGGATGCGGATCGTGCCCGCCCACGTCACGTCGGTGCCCTCGATGTCGAGCACGGCGATCGTGTCGGAGCCGTAACCGACGACGAACGCCCGGTTCCCATTGGAAGTGAAAGCGATCGCGGTCGGGGTGCCGCAGTTCAGCTCGGGCGCGGGCGAGAGCGCGTCGAGGTCGATGATGGAATGGGTCCCCGATGCTGTGTCGACGACGGTGACGAAGTTGCGGACGACCTGACCGGCGACGTAATTGGTCTCGCCGCGATGGACACCATTCAGTGCATCCGTGGCCGGAATCCAGACCTCGTCGGTCCAGGGCCGCGCGTGGACATTGTAGAGCGTCGTGCCGAGTCCGCTCCTGGTGTCCGAAGCGATGAGCTGGTGGCTGATCGTGGAGATGGCGAAGAGGTCCCCGTCGGGCAGCGGGGTCGCGCCCTCGAACTCCGCGACGTGCCGCACCTCGACGATATCGTCCGTCGCGCCGGTAGCGGCGTTGCCGAGCGGAGCGGTTCCGTTCCCCGAGCGCATCGGGACGACGTAGACGACCTCGCCGATGCGCGCCAGCGCGTGGGGCATCCGCGCCGGAATTGGAATGGATGCCACGACCTCATAGGAATCCGTCAGGACTACGTCGACGCGGTCGACGCCTGCGCAGGCGACGTAGGCGTGGCTGCCGTCCGCGTCGAACTCGATGTCGCCCGGCTGCGCGCCGACCCGGATCGTCCGAATGATCCGCTCCGTGGCGGCGTCGATGACCGATACGCTCGAGGTGACCGAGTCGACGCACCAGAGCTCGGTTCCCTGCGGGTTCCAGACCACAGCCACCAGGCCCGGGCCGACCGGGATCTCGACTCGCACGGCGAGGTCCGTCGCGCTCCGGGCCGAGAGCCGCATTCCCGGCTGACTGATCACCCAGACCTCGTTGCCGGTGGGTCCGAACGCGATCAGCGCCGTGGGCGAGGTCTCGTAGTTCATCCACCGGCTCCGCATCCGATCGAACGGGAGATCCGAAGTGGAGATCGTCTGGCCCGGCGCGGGGAGGGCGGCCAGGGCGACGATCAAGGGTGTCAGTCGTGAGAGCATTGCCTGTACCACCTGTCTGCCGAAGGGGGAACGCGGACGCCGTGTGTAGCATGGTGGGCCAGCTATCCCACGGTGCTCGAGCCCGCTCGATCATAAGCGAAGACGGGGCTTCATGCGCCCGGCCCGCCAGAGGGATTCCGGACGCCGGCCCGGCGCGCGTCGAGGGGCCGGAGGAGAGGGCCGCCGCGACTTGACGCGCACGGAAGGTCGGGCGTAGCCTGCCCTACCCCACTCGCCGGCCTCAGGCGCAAGAAACCCGACAGGAGATCGCCCTTGCAGCTCGCCCACAGGATGTCCGTGCTCGGGACGGAGACCGCCTTCGAGGTGTTCGCCAAGGCCAAGGCGCTCGAGGCCCAGGGCCGTGACATCGTGCACCTGCACATCGGGGCGCCCGACTTTAGAACGCCGGACAACATCGTCGAGGCGGGGATCAAGGCCCTGCGCGACGGCTGGCACAAGTACACGCCGGCCAACGGGCTCCCGGAGCTCCGGGAAGCCGTGTGCGAGGACATCCTGCGCCACCGCGGCGCGACGGTGCACCCTGACGATGTGCTGATCGCGCCCGGCGGCAAACCGACGATGTTCTACGCGATCATGATGTTCGGGGAGCCCGGTAAGGAGATCCTGTACCCGAATCCGGGTTTTCCGATCTACGAGTCGGTCATCCACTGGTCCGGCGCCACGCCCGTGCCGATCGAGCTGCGCGAGGAGACCGGTTTCTGCTTCGACGCCGAGCGCGTGCTCGCGAAGATCACGCCGAACACGAGCCTGCTCATCCTCAATTCACCCGCCAACCCGACGGGGGGCATCGTACCGCGGGCGGAGCTCGACGCGCTCGTCGCCGGGCTCGAGCAGCACCCGCACGTCACCGTGCTCAGCGACGAGATCTACTCGCGCCTCCTGTACGACGGCGAGGAGCACGTCAGCATTCTGCAGTACGAGTCCCTGAAGGACCGCGCCATCCTCCTGGACGGGTGGAGCAAGACGTACGCGATGACCGGTTGGCGCCTGGGTTACGGGGTCTGGCCCGCTTCGATCGTCGCGGATGCGGAGCGCATTCAGATCAACAGCACCTCGTGCCCGAACGCAGTGACCCAGGTCGCGGCGATCGAGGCGCTGCGCGGTCCCCAGGACGCCGTCGAGGAGATGCGCTCGGCCTTCGACGAGCGCCGTGCGATCATCCACGAGGAGCTCAACGCGATCCCCGGCTTCCGCTGCACGATGCCCAAGGGCGCGTTCTACGCATTCCCCAGTACCGAAGGGACGGGCATCTCCTCGCGCGATCTCGAAGAGCGGTTCCTCCACGAGGCCGGCGTCGCCTGCCTCTCCGGCACGAGCTTCGGCGCCCTCGGCGAGGGGTACATGCGCTTCAGCTACGCGAACTCCATCGAGAACATCCGCGAGGGGCTCCGGCGCGTGAAGGACAGCTTGCAGCCGGCGTGAGCACTTCGGATTTTCGCAGCGACACGGTCACGCAACCGAGCGATGCCATGCGCGAGGCGATGGCGCGGGCCGTCGTGGGGGATGATGTCCTCGACGGAGATCCGACCGTGCGCGAGCTGGAGGACGAGACGGCGCGCTGGCTCGGCAAGGCGCGCGCGCTGTTCGTCCCGTCGGGGACGATGGCCAATCAAGTGGCGCTCGGCGCTTGGACGCGACCTGGCGACGAGATCATCGTGCAGCGTCACGCGCACGTGACGACGTACGAGGCGGGGGCGCCCGGCTATCTCCACGGCCTGCAGTCGATCACGGTGGGCGGGATCGACGGCGCGATGGACCCCGCCGAAGTCGAGGCGGCGATCCGTCCCGATTACGTTCACTGCCCCAAGACGGGCCTCGTCTGTCTCGAGCAGACCCACAACGTGGCGGGCGGTCGCATCGCGCCGCTCACGGAGCTCGAGGCCGTCGCGCGCGTCGCGCGCGAGTCCGGCGTCCCCGTGCACATGGACGGAGCGCGCCTCGCGAACGCCGTCGTCGCCACCGGCATCCCCGCCGAGCGCTGGGCACAGTCGGCGGACTCGGTCTCGGTCTGCCTCTCGAAGGGCCTCGGCGCGCCCGTGGGCTCGCTCATCGCCGGTGACGAGGAGTTCATCGAGCGCGGAATCGTCGTCAGGAAGCGCCTGGGTGGGTGGATGCGTCAGGCGGGCGTGATCGCCGCGGGGGGCCTGTACGCGCTGCGCCACAACCTCGAGCGCCTCGCGGAGGACCACGCGCTGGCCCGCACGCTCGCATCGCGGCTGAACGCACTCCCCGGCCTCGCCGCCGACCCAGATAGCGTCGCGACGAACATCGTCATGGCGGAGGTCCAGACGGACAGGTTCGACGCCGCAGCACTCGCGGCGCGAATGCGCACGGAGGGCGTGCTCGTGCTCGTTTTCGGCAAGCGCGTGCTCCGGTTCGTGACGCACATGGACGTCGGGGCCGAGGATGTCGCGCGGGTCGAGAGTGTCTTGCGTGGCATCCTCGCGTAGCCCAGGCCATACGACTCCAGGACATCACCTACACGCCCGCGCAGTTCCTCACTACCACCGACCCCCGCAGACACACGCTCCTCATGGGAATTTTCAAAGCCTACGACATCCGCGGCCTCGTGCCGTCGGAGCTCGATGCCGGGCTCGCCTACAAGATCGGCAATGCCTTCGCGCGCTTCCTCGGAGCCGGGCGCCTGCTCGTCGGACGCGATATGCGCGTCCATTCGGAGGAGCTCGCCGGTGCGGTCATCGAGGGCATGCGCGACGCCGGGACGGACGTCGTCTCGATCGGCCTCGCGTCCACCCCGATGACCTACTTCGCCATCGGTTCACAGAGCGTGGACGGCGGCCTGTGCGTCACCGCCAGCCACAACCCCGGCGAGTACAACGGCATGAAGCTCTGCGGCCCGGGGGCCCGGCCGATCTCCGCGGCGAACGGCATCCTGGACCTCGAGCGCATGTGCGCGGAGTCGATCCCCACGCCGACCAAGCTGCGGGGCAAGCTCGAGGAGCTCGAGCTCCTCTCCGCTTACGCCGACCACGTCGCCTCGTTCGCGGATATGGACGGGGAGGTCAAGCTGGCGATCGACGCGGCCAACGGCATGGCCGGGTACACCCTGCCCGCCATTCTCGAGCGCGTGCCGAAGGCCCGGGCCACGACCCTGTTCATGGAGCCCGACGGCACCTTCCCGAATCACGAGGCGAATCCGATCAAGGAGCGGAACCTCGATCCCGTACGCGAGCTCGTCCTCGCGCACGGCTCGCACCTCGGCGTCGGGTTCGACGGCGACGCCGACCGTTGCAGCTTCGTCGACGAGGCGGGACACACCGTCCCGCCCGACCTCATGACGGCGCTGCTGGCGCGCGAGATCCTCGCTCACTGTCCCGGTAGTGCGATCGTCTACGACCTGCGCTCGTCCTGGGTGGTGAAGGAGGTCATCCGCGAGGCCGGCGGCGTCCCGGTCAAGGACCGCGTCGGGCACTCGTTCATCAAGGCGACCATGCGCGAGCGCGACGCCGTGTTCGCCGGCGAGCTCTCGGGCCACTTCTACTTCAAGGACAACTTCACGACCGACTCGGGCGTGATCGCGATGGTGTCCGTGCTCAACCTCCTGGCCAGCGACGCGAACCGCGGCCGGCCGTTCTCCGAGCTCGTCCAGGATCTGCGCCGCTACCACGCGACGGGCGAGATCAACTTCGTGGTCGAGGACAAGGCGGCGGCGATCGCGCTCCTCGAGCGGACCTACAGCGACGGCCGCCAGGACGACCTCGACGGGATCACGGTCGAGTTCGGTGAGCTCGGCGACCCGGAGTGGTGGTGGTTCAACGTGCGGCTGTCGAACACGGAACCGCTCCTGCGCCTGAACCTCGAGGCGTCCTCGGCCGCGCTCCGGGAAGCCAAGAGGGACGAGCTGGTCGGGCTCCTCGGCGAGCCGGAGGCCTGATCGCGCGCGGAAGCCCGCCGCCGCGGCGGAATATTCTTCCGTCCGATAACGGTGCCCCGCCAGATCTGGCTTCGCATCCCCTCGCGCGCGAGACTATAGGGGTCCGAGTTCCGGACCCCGCTGCCGATAGGTAGGGCGGTTCTCCCCATGATGGCGTCCCCGCGATTCTTCCCGACCGACTCGCTCCCGATCCGCCTGCCCGCTCTGCTCCTCGCCGCGCTCCCGATCGGCGCCCAGGAGCCGATGGAGGCGGCGGCGGATACCGAGCCGACTTCCGAGCTCACCTGGCAGGAGCGCGTCGCGCGCGACGGCCGGATCGGATTCACGACGAACACGGTCAGGGAGGCCCGCGCCGTCCTCGTGGACCCGGACGCAGCGCCGGAGCACCGCGCCACGGCGCTCCTCGCCCTCGGCGCCGCCGGCGCCATCGGCGAACGTCCGGCGCTCCAATCGGCGGCGCTCGAGGGTTCGCTGGACGAGCGCGTCGCGGCCATCCTGGGCCTCGGCGAGATGGACCGCGCAACCCGGGACCGCTTCGGCGCCTCGGACCACCTGCTCGAGGAGCAGCTCGCGAGCACGGACGAGCGGATCGCAGCGAGCGCGCTGTGTGCTCTGCTCAGATCCGGCAGCCCGGAATGGCGGGCGCGGGCCGTGAGCCTGGCCGCGGCGCCGGAGGAGCGTCTCGGTTCGGCGGCGGCTGCCATGCTCGATTTCGTCCTGCACCCCGAGGCCAGCCGGTACCACCCTGTGCTCGACGAACTGCTCGAGCTGCGCTGGGACGCCGCCCGTCGATTCGGGACGGTCGACGGCCTGGCGTGGTCGGCGGCGCTCATGGAGGAGCTCATGCGCGAGGAGACCTTCATGGACGAGGTCGTGCTCCTCTCGTCGACCGGGTTGCGCTTCTCCGGGCTCCGCGACCACCTGCTCGAGATCCTGCTCGGCGGCCACGGGCCCGCGCGCCTGCGCGCCGCCATGCGCGCGATGCCGAACAAAGTCCAACTCCTCATCGCGTCGGAGCTCTGGCTCCCGGCGAACGACGCGGAGTGGCGGATCATCGTCGACGAGGCGATCCGCACGGGCGGCGCGCCGCTCCTGCCCGAGCTCTTCGAGAGCGCCGTGCGCGTGCGCTGCGTCGCTCCGACCGCGGCGGGCGTACTCACGCGGATGGGCAGGGACCACGGGGATCTCCTGGTCGCCGCGCTCACCGTGGAGGACGAAGAGCTCCGCGCCCGCGCGGCGTGGGGGATCGCCGAGGGCGGGCTCGAGCAGCACGTGCGGCTCTTGCGGAAGCTGAGCGACGATTCGAGCCCGACGGTGCGCGCGAGCGCGATCGTCGCGCGGATCCGGCTCGGGGACAAGGACGCACCGGAGGAGGCGCGCGGATTCATCGAGGACTCGCGGGGCGACGACGTCGGGCGCGGGGCGCTGCTGCGGGCCCTGTGCACGGCCCGCCGCGTCCCAGGCGTCGTAGGGCTGCTCCTCCAGGTCGAGCCCCTGCTCAGTGGCACCGACCGCGCCTCCGTGCTCGCGTGCCTCCACGCCAGCGGACGGATCGCCGGCACGGCTGAGCTGCGCGCGGCCTTCAGGGGGGTGGACCCCGGCTCGGAGGCGGGGCTGGCCCTGCTGCACGAGATCGGGAGCTTTCCCAGCTCGGAGGATCTCGATTTCCTCGCCGGGCTCTACCCGCTCGAGGATGAGCTCGCGGCGAACGTCGAGATCGCCATCGCGCTCGTACACGAAGGGCACCCGAAGGTCGATGCGCTGATTCCGCGCGCGGTCTGGCACGAGCCCTGGAACCGCAGCGTGCTCGCCGCGGCGGTCGTCAAGGACAAGGCCGGGATGCGCCGGCTGATCCAGATGGTCGACAAGCCGCCCGGGTACGCCACCTCGGAGGACATCCGCCGGCTCGGGTTTGCGATCGGCGAGCTCGGTGGACTCGACGCGGTGCGCGATCTCGCGCGCAACCTCGGGGCCGGCGCGGACCGCCCCGCTTTGCAGGGTGCGCTGCTCGGAGCGCTCGCGGCGCAGACGCACTGAGGGGGGAGATGGAGCTCGACCCGAGAAGCGCAGGCGCGGAAGAGGGAGCGCCGCCCGTGTGGAGGCCGAGCGGTCTCGTCACGTTGACGACGGACTTCGGTCTGCAGGACCCCTACGTCGGGATCATGAAGGGCGTCGTGCATTGCGCCTGTCCGGGCGTCACGTGCATCGATCTCTCGCACGAGATCGCTCCGCAGGACGTGGCGACCGCGGGTTTCTTCGTCGCGCACTCCTGGAACTATTTTCCAGTCGGGACGGTGCACGTCGCGGTCGTCGATCCAGGTGTGGGTTCGAAGCGCGCGATCCTCGTCGCGGAGGAGGCGGGGCACGCGTTTCTCGCTCCGGACAATGGTCTCCTCGACGCTGTGCTGGGCGCGGATGCGCAGGTCTTCACGCTCGACGAGGATCGCTTTGCGCTACCGGAGCGCAGCAGCACCTTCCACGGCCGCGACGTGTTCGCCCCCGCGGCCGGAGCGCTCGCGGGCGGGCTCGCACCGGCGGCAGCCGGAGAGCCCCGCCCAGGCTGGCTCCCGTCCGAGCGGGACGATCCTGTCCGCGGGGTGGGCACGGGTGGTTCGATCGAGACCGAGGTCGTGCTCGTCGATCGCTTCGGAAACCTCATCAGCGGGCTGGACGTGGGCCGGCTCGCGCTCGACCTCGGCGAGTGGACCGTCGAGGCGGGCGGACGCCTCATCCCGTGTGCCGGGACGTACACGGAAGTCGCGCCGGGCGAGCCGCTCGCTCTGGTAGATTCCTACGGCCACCTCGAGGTCGCCGTGCGCGACGGCGATGCGGCACGCGAGCTGAACCTCGGCCGCGGAGCCGTTCTGACCCTGAGGAGACGCATGTGACGACGGATCGCAATGTTGGACTGCTGGGCGTGCCCATGGACCTCGGCGGCGGCCGTCGCGGCGTGGACATGGGCCCTAGCGCGATCCGGATCGCCGACATCGAACGACGCGTGCGCGAGATGGGCATCGGCTTCACGGACTACGGCAACGTACACGTGGCCGAGCCCGAATCGATGGAACCCGTCGAGCAGAAGGCGCGGTTCCTGGCGGAGATCGCCGAGTGCTGCGGCCGGCTGCGCGCGCGCGTGGAGGCCCTGCTCGTCGAGGGCTGCCTGCCGCTGGTCGTCGGGGGCGACCACTCGATCGCGTGCGGGACGGTGGCCGGGATCTCGTCCTACTACCACGGCCGGGACGAGCGGATCGGACTCGTCTGGTTCGACGCGCACGGTGACATGAACACGCCGGAGACCACCGAGTCGGGCAACATCCACGGGATGCCGCTCGCCGCGTGTATCGGATTGGGCCCGAAGGAGCTCACGCATCTCGGGACGGTCGCGCCGATGGTGAGCGTGGAAAACACAGTGCTCGTGGGCGTTCGCTCGCTCGACGAGCGGGAGCGCCGGCTCGTGCACGAGTCGGGGATCCGCGTGTTCACGATGCGCGACATCGACACGCAGGGCATCCACCGGGTGATGGAGCAGGCGCTCGACGTCGCGTGCTCGGGCACGGCCGGTTTTCACCTCTCGTTCGACATGGACGGCACGGACCCGTCGGTCGCGCCCGGGGTCGGGACGCCCGTCCGCGGCGGTACGACGTTCCGCGAGTCGCACGCGGTCATGGAGCACGCGGCGGACACGGGCAAGCTGCTCGGCCTCGAGATCACCGAGATCAACCCCATCCTCGACACGCACAACGCCACCGCGCAGGCCGCCGTCGAGCTCGTGCTCTCCGCGCTTGGGAAATCGATTCTCTAGACCCTGCCTTGTTCGAGCTCATCGGATCGATCCGGCGCAACAGGCGCCTCCTCAAGGACTTCGTGGTCCGCGACCTCAAGGCGCGGTACGTCGGGTCGAGCATGGGCTTCTTCTGGTCGGTCGTCTTCCCGATCATCAACCTGTTCGTCTACATGTTCGTGTTCCGGATGGTGCTCAAGGCGCGCTGGAGCGACTTTCAGGGGCCGTACGAAGTGGCCATCGTGATGCTGGCCGGGATCGTCGTCTGGACGACGTTCAGCGAGACGATATCGCGCAGCACGAATACGCTCGTCGACAACTCGAACCTGATCCAGAAGGTCGTCTTTCCCTCGGAGCTGCTCCCGCTCTACCTCACGATTTCGTCGATCATCAACATGTGCATCGGGATGCCGGTCGTCATCCTGTGCGTGCTGTACTTCGCCTATATCTCGCCGCCGGACGCGGAGCTCGGCGCCCCGTACTTCGCAGCGGAGGGTCCAGGGGCACCCGCCGATGTCGTCACGGAAGGGGCTGGAGCGGTCGCCTTCCCCATCCGGATCTCGCGCGGCATGAGCCACGACGTCGAGGTCCCCTTCGAGCTGTCGGGCACGGCAATGCGGGGGACGGACTACCGCCTCGAGGCGAACTCGGTCCGAATCCTCCCCGGGCAGCTCCAGGTCGCGGCGCTCCTCTACCCGCTCGCGAACTCGGACGGCGAAGGGGAGAAGACGGTCGTCTTCACGCTCCTGAAACCCGATGGGGCGGTGTTGGGTGGGACCACCGTGCGGACCGTACGGCTCGTCGACGGGGGGCTGGAAGCCGGCGCCGGGACGGGCGCCGGTGCGGAGTTCCCGGCCTTCGCGCCGGGTCCCATGGACGCGAGCTACCATCCGCTCGCGATGGGCTGGTCCCTCGTCTGCCTGCCGCTGCTCTTCGTCCTTCAGATCCTGTTCACGGTCGGGCTCGGGTACTTCCTGTCGACGTTCAATCTGTTCTTGCGGGACACCTTCCATCTCGTGGGCGTCGGCATCACCGTCTGGATGTTCGGCACCCCGATCTTCTACCCGGCGCAGATGGTGGAGAGCGCCGGCTTCGGCTGGCTCCTGCAGATCAACCCGATGTACTGGCTCATCGACAGCTACCGCTCGGTGCTGCTCTTCGCCGCTTGGCCCGACTGGTGGCTCCTCGGGCGCTTCGCGCTCGCCGGTCTCGTCACCTTCCTCGTCGGTGGCAAGTTCTTCATGTCGCAGAGGCGGCGATTCTCGGACCTCCTGTAGATCGATGAGCGCTCAACCCGCAACCGACACGTCGAGCGGCGGCCAGGACACGACGTGCGCGATCCACGCCGAGAACCTCTCGAAGGCGTATCAGATCTACGACAAGCCGATCCATCGGCTGTGGGACTTGATCCTGCCCGGCGGGCCGCGCTACCGCGAATTCTGGGCGGTGAAGAACGTCTACCTCGACATCCCGCGCGGCTCGACGGTCGGCATCATCGGCGAGAACGGCGCCGGGAAGAGCACGCTGCTCAAGCTCCTGACGGGGATCAGCCCGCCGACGACAGGCACGATCTCCGTCCAAGGCCGTGTCGCGTCCCTGCTCGAGCTCGGTGCGGGTTTTCACCCCGACTTCAGCGGCCGTGAGAACATCTACCTCAATTGCTCGATCCTCGGCATGTCCGACGAGGAGATCGATGAGCGCTTCGAGTCGATCGTCGCGTTCTCGGAGCTCGGCGACTTCATCGAGCGGCCCGTCAAGACCTACAGCTCCGGCATGTACGTCAGGCTCGGGTTCGCCGTGGCCTCGAGCGTCGACCCCGACATCCTCCTGATCGACGAGGCGCTCTCGGTGGGGGACGAGCACTTCAAGGGCAAGTGCATCAACCGCTTGAACGAGTTCCGCGAGCAGGGCAAGACGACGGTGTTCGTCTCGCACGACATGGGCGCCGTCAAGTCGATGTGCCAGTGGGTCATCCTCATGGACAAGGGCGAGATCATCGAGCAAGGGTCCGCCGACAAGGTGGCCGATGAGTACCTGAAGCGGGCGCACGAGCGCGGCAACGAGCGGCTCTCCACCCTGAACAGCGCCCCGAGCGAGTATCCGCGCTGGGGGACCGGCGAAGTCGAGACGCTGGCGATCGAGCTCTCGGGCGCCGATGGCAAGCCGAAGCACGTGTTCCAACCCGGCGAGCCCTTCCGCATCCGCGTGCCCTTCAAAGTGCACGAGGCGTGTCCGAAGCCCGTGTTCGGGATCGGGCTGTACCGCTCCGACGGCACGTACATCAACGGCTCGAACCACCTCTGGCGCGAGCACCCGATCCATCTCGCGAACCTCGCGGCCGGAGAGGAGGGCGAGGTCGTGATGGAGCTCCCGAGCCTGCCGCTCTTGCAAGGGCAGTACTACCTCACTACCTTCCTCTACGACCATGCGAAGGCCGCACCGACTGCCATCGACCACCGCGAGCATGCGGCGACGTTCGAGGTGATCGACTCGCGCCAGCGCCAGCACGGCATGCTCTTCCTGCCGATCCAATGGACCGTGCGGCGCAGCGGTGCCGCGGATGAGGTGTCGGAGTCGTGAGAGACGTGCTCAGCCTGCCGTTCGATCAGTACCAACGCTATCGGCTGGTGGCCGACCTGATCGGGCAGATCCGCGTGGAGCAGCAGCCGTTCCACATCCTGGACGTGGGCGGACGGACGGCGCTGCTGCGCGAGTTCCTGCCGAAGGATCGAGTGACGCTCGTCGACCTCGAGCCTTCGAGCGAGCACGCCCTCGTGCTGGGGGACGGCAGCCGCCTGCCCTTCAAGGACGGCACTTTCGACATCGTCACCGGCTTCGACACGCTCGAGCACGTGCCGCCGCCGCATCGTGCGGCCTTCGTCACGGAGTGCGCGCGCGTCAGCCACGGCTGGGTGTTCCTCGCCGGTCCGTACCAGGCGCCCGAGGTCGACGAAGCGGAGGAGCTCCTCGTGGAGTTCCTCGCCCAGAAGCTCGGCACGCGGCACCGGTACCTCGCGGAGCACCGCGCGAACGGACTGCCGTCGCGCGCTGACGTGGAAGCGACCCTGGAAGGACTCGGGGGCGAAGTTGCGAGCTTCGGGCACGGCAACCTCGAGCGCTGGCTGACGCTCATGTGCATGGAGCTGTACATGGACGAGGACCCCGGCCTGCGACCGATCGCGGAGCGCTTCTTCCGGTTCTACAACCGCACGCTCTACGCGTCCGACCACGCCCAGCCCGTCTATCGGCACGTGGTCGTCGCTGCCCTCGGCGGGGCGCCGCTGCCCACGGGAAAGGGCACTCTCGCCGCACCCGTGGCTCCGCCCGGCATGCTGAAGGTGGTCACCGAGATGGGTCTGGAGCTCATCGCGTTCGACCGTGAGAAGGACGTGCGGCAGGTCGAGCTCGACCGTCTGGCCGCCGTCATCGAGGGGCTCGAGGGGGACCTCGCCGGCCACCGCGCGCGCCTCGCGGACCGGACCTCCGACCTCACCGAGCACGAGGCCGCGCTCGTGTCGACCCGCGCCGAGCTCGCGACGGCGCGGAAGGACCATGCTGCGGAGCAGGGCGCACTCGAGAGCGATCTGCGCGAGCACATGCGCTCGCTCGCCGAGGCCCACGCCCTCGCCGCGAAGGCGGCATGCGAGCACGCCGAGGTGCGAGCAGCCTCCGAAGCGGAGCTGCGCGAGCATGCGCAGGCGCTCGCGGACTTGCGGCAGCTGGAGACCGAGCTCCGCGCGGTTGCGCTCGAGACGTCGGCGGGCGCGCGCGCGATCGAGGCGGAGCTGGGCGCCGCACGCGAGGAGTGCGCGGGCATGGGCCGCCACATCGAGCACCTGGACGGCGTCGTCGGCGAGCTGCGGGCGACCCTGCGGAACCGCGCGGACAATCTGAAGCGCGCGTTCGGCAAGCGGCCGGAGCTCTGAGGCGGCCGCGGCGCGCTCAACCGCAGGCGAGCCGCTCCGGCAGCCCGCCCACAGCCTTCAGGCATTGTGCTTGGAATCGGCGCGCTCTTCTGGCTGGTGAATGCGAGTGACTGATCGGCGCCGTCGAAACGGCCGGCGCCATTCGCGCCCGCGCGCCGTGCCCGCTGCCGGCAGCGCGTTGCCGACGGCTGTGGCGATGTGGTGATCCACGAGACCAGCGATGGCAGGAGCGCAGGAACGGAGAGGCATGGACCTGCTACCCGAGGCGCCCGGTGGCCGAGGGGGGCGGTGGCGCACCGCGCAGGCTGGAATTTGGATCGTGGATTCGATGTTGCGCTCTGGCCGTCTTCGTCTAGAAAAGGAAAGCGCCACTCCTCTCCTGGTTTTCTTTTTCTCGTTCTCCTCTCCCTGGGTTCCCAATGATCTCGCAGCGCCTCTCGATCCCATTCCTCGCCCTGACGTCGCTCGCCGCAACCGCGAGCGCGGACGTCGTCGTGCTCGTGCCCTCGCAGGACAACACCCTCTACGAGGTGCTCTTCGGCGACGTGAGCAACGGCCTCGGTGCCTACATTTTTGCCGGCAAGAACGCGCTGGGCGACCGGCGGCGCGCCGTCCTGGCGTTCGACGTCGCCGGGCAGGTGCCGGCGGGCGCGACCATCGATTCGGTCACGCTCACGTTGCACGTCTCCCAGACC
>Ga0114950_10000489_pt1 | contig 27243 bp, 29 predicted proteins | sample N075metaG_FD_83503 | JGI IMG/M metagenome (GOLD analysis project Ga0114950, IMG submission 83503) | Deep subsurface microbial communities from Kermadec Trench to uncover new lineages of life (NeLLi) - N075 metaG | ecosystem: Environmental > Aquatic > Marine > Ocean trench > Sediment | place... | reverse complement strand
TCAGTCGATGGAAAAGCAGGTAACCGCGGAAAGAAATCGGCGCGCCATCGTGGCAAAAAGTATCGGCGAGAGGCAATCCTTGATTAACACCTCCGAAGGCCACATGCGTGAAATGATCAACCAGTCAGAGGGGGAAAAACAAAAGCTGATCAACGAAGCCGAGGGGGTATCCAGCGAAATATTGGCCCTGGGAGAAGCGACGGCAGAGTCTATTACCAAGGTCGCCGGGGCATTAAACGGGGTGGGCGGGAAAGAGGCAATGAAACTTGAGCTAAGCCAAAAATACATCGGCGCGCTGTCCAACTTAAAAAACGACCAGCGGGTGATTCTCTCCGGCAACCTCACCAATATGAACGAAATGTTGAAGGCCATGGATTTGGAGTTCTGACGCACGCTATTCGAAGGCTCTGACAGCGCCCCGGGCGTTCAATAAGCTGGCACTGGATGTCCTGTCGGGCATTGCTGCTGTTAATGGCTTACCTGTTGAGGTGTCAGTCCTCCGACACCTGGATGTCGCCGCTGATTATCAGCAACAGTATCAATCCAATACCACCCACGCCAATAGCGGCCAGAATGTAACTGCAAAAAAGCACGATATCAATCATGGTGCACTCTCCCATTGTCCAAAGGATGCAAGACAGCGTAGTGAATCCCGCCGATTGATGTGTTGATCCATGTCAATCACGCTAAACTAAGGGAAATAGGGGACGGACCACGGTTTAGTCCCCTATTTCCTGGTCTGTCCCCAAACCTACAGCGAGAATGCCATGAAATCACCACTACTGTTGTTACTGCCTCTATTGGTGATCCCTGCCGTTCACGCGGCCACACCGCAACAGAGCAGTTATTACACCAAGCCCTATCAACAGCAGGCGTTGGAGATTCACCGCAAATCTGTGAGCTTTAGAAGCGCGGCTGGCCACGGCCAGGTACCAGCGCTGGCAAACTATCTTGCACAGCAATTTCTACAAGCTGGCTTCCCGCCCGCAGACGTACATGTGCTGCCGTTCACCCAGCCCAGCGGTGAAAAAACCGCCGGTCTGGTAGTGCGTTATCGCGGCGATGACTCCCTGGGCAAGCGGCCCATCATGTTACTGGCGCATATGGATGTAGTTGATGCCCTGCCCAAAGACTGGGAGCGCGACCCATTTACGCTGATTGAAGAGGATGGCTATTTCTTCGGGCGCGGCAGCCTGGATGACAAGTTTGGTACCACCCAGTTAACCAGCGTATTTTTGCGCCTCAAGGCAGAGGGATTTGTACCGGGACGCGACCTGGTCATTGTCTTCACCGGTGATGAAGAAACGCTGATGAGCACCACCCACAAACTTGTGACCGACCATCGCGATCTTACCGATGCCGAGTTTGCACTTAATGCCGATGCTGGTGGAGGCCACCTGGATAAACATGGCGTAGCCACCTTCTACAGCGTGCAGACCTCGGAAAAGTCTTACGCCAGTTTCGAACTGACCGTGCGCAACCCTGGTGGTCACAGCTCCCAGCCGCGCACCGACAATGCCATCTACGAGTTAGCAGATGCATTGAAGGCGCTGCAGGACTACCAGTTCCCGGTGCGTTACAACGACACCACACGTAAATACTTTAAGCTCTCCGCGGCGGTAACGCCGGGGGAAATGGGCAAAGCCATGGCCAGATTTGCCAGCAAGCCTGGGGATGCCCGTGCGGCAGCGGTGCTTTCCGCAGATCCTGCCCTGGTAGGAATTGTGCGTACCACCTGTGTGGCGACTTTGTTGAGCGCGGGACATGCTGAGAATGCCCTGCCTCAATCCGCCACCGCCACAGTCAACTGCAGAATATTCCCCGGAGTCGCCATTGAGGATGTACAAGCGACGCTGGCAAGGACAATCAACAACAGCGCTGTCGAGATATTGGTACTGGGTGAACCCGTGGCTAGCCCCGCCTCACCGCTACGCGACGACGTGATGGCTGCCGTGACCACAACCGTACACAGGCAGCATCCGGGTATTCCCATCATTCCCTACCAGTCGTCCTACGGTACCGACGGCAAACAAGTCCGAATCGCTGGCATTCCCACCTACGGGGTGATTGGTTTGTTCATCAAGCCCGATGACATGTTTGCCCACGGTCTTAACGAGCGAGTGCCCGTGCAGTCCTTCTACCAGGCCCAGGATCACTGGTATGTGCTGTTGAAGGAATTAGCCGCACCATTGTAGGGGAATAGGGGACAGACCACGGTTTATCCTGGATGGTTCGGATAAACCGTGGTCTGTCCCCTATTTCCCCTGTCCCAAACCTAATAGGTACTTATCTTTATGTTTTCAGAATTGAAGCAACGTCCGGCCGACCCTATTCTGGGTTTATCGGTCGCGTTTAACGCCGACAGCAACCCTCACAAAATCGATCTTGGTGCTGGCATTTACAAGGATGAAACCGGTCATACGCCGATTTTGGACTGTGTGAAGGCCGCCGAAAAACACCGCACTGATAACGAAACCAGCAAAACCTATATAAATTCCGCCGGTTCAGGCCTGTTCAATGAAAGAATCGCCGCGCTCAACCTGGGTGATCATAAAGTTATTAGTGAAAACCGTATTCGCACCATATCCACTCCGGGTGGTACGGGCGCCCTGCGCATTGCGGGCGAATTTATAGACACCTGTAGGCCGGGTGCCACTATCTGGGTCAGCAACCCAACCTGGGCCAACCACCAGGGCGTATTTACAGCCGCTGGTCTGCAGGTAAAAACCTATCCGTACTATGACTATGAAAACAAGTGCCTGGACTTTGAGGGCATGGTTGAAGCATTAAAGAAGGTATCTGAAGGCGATGCGGTGTTACTGCATGCCTGTTGCCACAATCCCAGCGGTATGGATTTGAGTAAAGAGCAATGGGGCCAAGTGGCTGAACTCGCCAAGGAGATTGGATTTCTACCGGTTATTGATATGGCCTATCAAGGTTTCGGTGAGGGGCTGCAAGAAGACGCCTATGGGCTCAGACTGATGGCTGGCACGGTTGAGGAGATGATTCTCTGTAGCTCCTGCTCGAAGAACTTTGGTTTGTACCGGGAGCGTATTGGTGCCTGCTCGGTTATCGGTAAAAGTGTCCGCTCCGCCGATATTATCCAAACCGTATTATTGCCGATTGTACGGGTAAATTACTCGATGCCCCCGGCGCACGGTGCGGCCATCGTGGAAACTATTTTGAGCTCGGCTGAACTGACCAGCCAGTGGCATGGCGAACTGAAAACAATGCGCGATCGCATTAGCGGTATGCGTCAGCTGCTGGTGGATAAGCTGATTGCCAATGGGGTAACGCGCGATTTTAGTTTTATCACCGCGCAAAATGGCATGTTCTCGTTTTTGGGTATAGACACCGACCAAGTGCAGCGCTTGCGGGATGAATTCAGTATTTATATTGTAGGCTCCAGCCGCATCAGCGTGGCGGCTATTGCAGCTGATAATGTGGATTACCTGGCGCAATCCATCGCCAAGGTGCTGTAGGATCGAATGTATTCAGCCATTATTTGGCGGAATGAATTCCGCCTTACGATAGAATCGAGTTCGTGGGTTGTAGGGTCGAATTCATTCGACCAAAGGTTTAACGCTCACAATCACCCCATCGGTGTCGGCATAGAGGTAATCGCCACTGTTAAATTCGATATCACCAAACGACAGTCGCACGTCCTTTTCACCACTGGTGACAGGGATATACTTGCGCGGACAAGTGCCCAGGGCAAATAAAGCCACGGGAATGTCCTTGATCTGGGCGGTGTCCCTGATATAGCCATTGACGACAATGCCGGCGTAGTTGTTCTGGTGGGCAAATTTCATCAGGTTTTCGCCAACCACGGCAAAATAGGCTTGCTCTACGTCGACCACGACAACTTTCCCGGCGCCATCGACGTCTCGGAGTAGCGTTATGAGATCGGAGTTGTTCCTGTCCAGTTTCAGGGTGACGACTTCCCCTTGGCATTTGTCGGCACCGCCATAATTTCGATAGCCATATCCCAGAACAGAGACCCTGTCGGGGTGCTCGTCACAGATATCTGCGGTAAAAAAAGCCATAGTTGCTATACCATCTTTCAATTTGGCCAGAATTCTAGCACCGGAACACCGCTCCTACATAAAGTTTTGATATCCTTAGCCTAAGGGGGACAGATTTATTTGGTCCCCTCACTAAATCTGTCCCCTTTAGGTTGGCGTAACAACATATGAAGGTAGTAACAGGCGTCGTGGGTAATGATATCCACGTGGTCGCTAATCGACTCATCGACCTCTCTCTGCAAGCCAGAGGCTACGAGGTGTTTAATCTGGGTGTAAACACGCACCTGGAAGAGTTCTTCGATGCAGTCGTGGAAACCGGCGCTGAGGTGCTAATGATATCTTCGCTAAACGGTGAAGCAGAGGGCTGGGGCCGAGAAATCAGGCTGCTTAAAGCCAGGTACAAAAATTTGGGCGATCTTATCATGATGATTGGTGGCAATCTGGTGGTGGGCAGCGGCAATACGGAGGACATTGTGGCGCGATACAAAAAGTATGGTTTTGACCTGGTTTGCCACCAGGTGGACCTGAATACCGGGCTTGATCTGCTGGCTGCGTTTATAGAAGAGAGAAGTAAGTCGTGAGTTTGCTGCAAGAAGAAAGAGAGATCATTTTAAGCAACGAGTACGTTGATACCTTTGACTTTGCCGAGGTAGCTGACTTCGTCAGCAATGCCAGTAAAAACCTGTTCATATCGCATCACTTCAGCAAAAAAGAGAAAATGCTGGTGCAGCCCCGCGGTGGCTTTCCGACCTATAAGCAGCAGTACGCCCTGTACGAATTTTTTGTTGAAGCCAATGTCGATGTGTTGCCACTCACCATTGACTCAAATACCCGGCTCAACGATTACGCCACGGCCAAGAAAATGCTTCGGTTGAGCGAAGAAAACGATATGGACATGCTCAACGGGTACCCCCTGGTGACCCATGGGTATCGAACAACCCGCAAGATGATCACTCATTTTGATAAGCCGGTGAGCTTACGACACGGCACCCCGGATGCCCGCTTGCTTATCGAAACGGCTATTGCCTCGGGCATCTTTGAGATAGAAGGCGGGCCTATAACCTACCTGTTGCCCTATTCAAAGAATTTCCCGCTGGATAAAGCCTTTTTATACTGGAAATATGTAGAGCGGGTTTGTGCCAACTATTCAGAACTTAATGAGCCGATAAACAGGGAGTCATTCGGCCCATTAACGGCAACATTGGTGCCGCCGTCCATCACCATTGTGATTCAGTTACTGGAGATGCTGCTTTCCCTGGAGGAAGGGGTTAAATCCTTCTCTGTGTCCTTTGCTCAACAGGGCTCGATGAACCAGGATATTGTGACCGGTACGGTGATTAGAAAACTGGCCAAGCACTACGCGGCTGAGATTGATTGCGCGGACGCCGCCATACACCTGGTCTATCACCAGTGGATGGGGGCATTCCCCAACAACAAGGATTTTGCCGAGCAGCTCATAAACCTTTCCACGGTAATCGCATCAATGGTGGGGGCAGACAAAATTATTACCAAAACCCGCGAGGAAGCCACCGGCATTCCCACCAAGGAGGCCAACGCCAAAACCGTTGCTGACACCCAGTACTGCCTGCGCATCCTCAATGGTTTACCCAGTGTTGTTGACGAAGAGGAAGAGGAGATCCTGACGCTTGAAGTGAATGCCATTATGGAAGCCGTGTTTAACGATTCGGCGGATACCTTGTGGCGGAAAGTCTTTAACTCCATAAAAAATGGCGTTATCGACGTGCCTTTCTCTCCGCATATCATCAATCAGAATCAAATGATCACCATCCGGGATGCCAACAAAAATATCAGGATAATAGAAAGAGGCAATGTACCCATTCCCGACCACTGCTATGAGTTTGAAAGAGGCCAATGCGATTTGAGCAAAGATACCACCAGCATAGTCAATGACATCATTCGCGATATAGGAATAATGCAGTGGTGAGCGAAACCAACGAAACATTGCTGATTGACGTTGGCAGCACTTACTTCAAGGTCTGCACCGGTGACACTATCGAGCAGCACTTCAGGGATTTTAACAAGGATATCCTGGATGATTTGATGAGCAAGTGCGGTGAAGTCATCCGCCGCTTTGATAAAAATGACGTGCATATCTGCTCCTCGGCCAATGGCGGCCTGAGTGCGCTGATTATCGGTGTCACTAACTCGTTCTCACTTAAGTACGCCACCAATATCGCCTTTAACTCTGGCATCAATATCATCGACACCATTCTGTATCAGGATATCGAGACGTATTCGTTGCCCAGCGACCTCATTGATGTGGTGATTATTGTGGGCGGTGTCGACACCCACGCCGGGCTGTTTTCTGAGAGCTTGTATAATTATCTGGCGCAACTCAAGTACTCAAATATTGTTTTTGTCGGCAGTGCACAGGACGCGCCGCTGATAGAAGAAAAACTCGAAAACGTTGTGGTCTTGCCCAATATTGTCGATGACAGACTGCACATTGTAGAGGAGCATCTAAAAGAGTACTTAACCAATCTTTACCAGCAAGACATTGAAGGTAAGGAAGATATAAAGCATTTATACGATATTACCGCCAATCAAATATTTTCGACGCCCTATATTGTGAACAGAGCCTTGCCAATGATCGGAGCGCGTTTCTCAGTTGCCGATCCATTCATTCTGCTCGATATTGGTGGAGCCACAACCGATATTCACTACTCAAAAGACCTGGTTGACGACAATATCGTCACCGAAAACGAGTACGACAGGCTGGTGTTCAAAAGACTGGGAGTCTACAAGTCGAAACAGTCGCTGATATTGGCGGCGCAGAGTAACGAATTTGTTTATGAACTACTGACTCACCTGAAAGTCACGGAGAATATCTTTGATGAGCAGAGTGAGAAAGCCACCAAAATATTGATGCAGCTGGCGATATTTTTGGTGCTGTGCAAAATCTCGCATTTCAAAAAGTCGTACGTCAACCTGAAGCTGCTGGCGATTAACTCTATTGTGTTAACGGGTGGCATTACCAAGGTTCTAACCGTTGAAGAGATCGAAACAATCATCGCTTTCTTCTATAGAAAAATCCTAAGCTCAGACCATAAGCCCGTGACCATTTTAGATAGTAACTATGATATTTGGACACTTGGGGCCAAGGGGAAACAGTCATGTCAATAAACTGCATACGAACACTGCTCGAAGATGCCGTGCAGAGCCAGGCTGATAAAACCGCCCTGGTGTTTAATGAAAAAAGCATGAGCTACGGCGAACTGTTTAGCAAGGTCAATCAAGTGGCTTGCTATTTAGCAGAGCTGGAGCTGCCAAAAAATTCCCGTATTGGCGTTTATTCCAACAAGGGGCTGGAGCAGGTTATTGCCGTGCTCGGCATTTTGTCTACCGACTATGTATTGGTGCCGCTGACAACGCTGTTAAAGCCCGAGCAAGTCGAGTACATCATCAATGATTGTGACATCAAGTGTATTATCACCGACAAACTTAAACTTGAGAGTATCGAAGAAATTGATTTTGACGGCCATGTTATTTCTTATGAGACGGCCGAAAAAGATGTCGCGTCTTTTGGTGAGATTTACAAGTACTACAACAAACCCTATGCCTGCGATATCTCCGGCCACAACAATGCGGTCATCACCTATTCTTTTGGGCTGTCTGGAACGCCTAAAGGCATCGTCATTTCGCATCGTAACCTGTTCGATTCTGCACGGGTTGTCTCCCAGTATCTGAAGCTGGAGCCAGATGACATTATTTCCGGCTTGTTGATTTTCAATCTCGACTACGGCCTCAACCAAATATTTTGCACCCTGCATAAAAAGGCCACCCTGGCCTTACACCGCTTTATTCTTCCGGAAGATTTTTTCAATCATCTCATCGATGACAGGGTCACGGTGTTACCGCTAATGCCTGTCAATATCTCACAGATGTTTGATGACGATGTGCACAGACTGCCCAGTGCGGAACTCTTTGACGGCGTCAAAACCATTACCTCATCCGGGGGTAACGTCACCGCGAAGATGATCAAAGATTGCGAACAGACATTTCGCCGGGCAGATTTTTACTCCATGCATGGGCTTACCGAGGCATTTCGTTCCACTTACCTGGACCCTTCACAGGCCAGAATTCGGCCGGAATCCATTGGCAAGGCCATTCCCGATGTCGAGCTGTATGTCATCAATGAAGATGGCAAGGAATGTGCGCCGCGTGAAGTGGGCGAGTTAATCCACCGGGGCGGTTATATCTATCGAGGTTTCTGGAATGCCCCGGAGCAGAACGAACAGCGATTCAAGTCAGTACAGATCCTCAAGGATGTGATTGATCTGGAAGGACAGTTGACCGATGAGATTGTTGTCGCCTCCGGTGACTATGTTTACAAGGACGAAGAGGGTTACTTCTACTTTGTCTCGCGCCATGATGACATGATAAAAACCCGGGGCTTCAGGGTGTCGCCCTACGAAGTAGAGTCCGTGGTAAGGGCAAATATCCCGCAAATAGATCAATGTGCTGTCTTCGGTATAGACAACGAACTTATTGAGGAAGAGATCGTTCTCGTGTACAGCGCAGCCAGTGAGATCACCGAAAAAGAAATACTCTTTGAGCTCAAGAAACACCTGGCGTCTTACATGATACCCAGCAAAGTGGTGTATAAGAAATCTCTGCCATTAGTGCAGAGCGACAAAAACCAGATCAACAAAGATGAGCTGAAGCGGGAGCTGGCTGGGTAGTTGCGAACGCCGGGGTCAGAGTCTAGACTCTGAGCCCTTTTTACAATTGACAGCTAACACCATGGATCCCAGAACCAACGACCTGCGCATTAACAAATCGCAGCCGCTAATCAAGCCCGCTGTGCTGGCCGAAGAATTACCCTTACCCGAGGGCTCAGCGCAATTCGTGCAGCAGGCACGGCAAACCTTGGAGAACATTCTTTGTGGCAAGGATCCCCGTATAGCGGTTATTGTCGGACCCTGCTCGGTACATGACCCGGCAGCACTGCTGGATTTCGCCAGGAAATTTAGGGCGGGAACCGATCATCTCACCGATGCCATCTACCCGGTATTGCGCGTCTATTTTGAAAAACCGCGCACCATCGTCGGCTGGAAAGGTTTGATTAGCGACCCGGACCTGGACGAGACTTTTCACATTAACAAGGGTCTGCACCTGGCCCGGCAGGTACTGCTGGACGTGGCCGAGATTGGCCTGCCAGCAGCCAGTGAATTTCTGGATACCACCCTGGGCCAGTTTTATGCGGACCTGGTGAGTTTTGGGGCTATTGGCGCGCGTACGGTTGAAAGCCAGATTCACCGTGAACTGGCCTCGGGTCTTTCCATGCCCGTAGGCATGAAGAATGGGACGACCGGCGCCATCGGCGTGGCCATCGATGCCATTCGCTCGGCCAGTTACCCGCACTGGTTTCCATCACTCACCAAGGAGGGCGCACCAGCTATATTGCACTCAACCGGCAATGAGCACTGCTATTTGATACTGCGCGGCGGCTCTGAATCTGGCAGTAATTATGAAAGTGCCGACATCAAGGCCGCTGCCGATGCGCTGGCGTCACAGGGACTGGCCCGCACGGTGGTCGTCGACTGCAGTCATGGCAACAGCAACAAGGATCATGAAAAGCAGGCCGATGTCATGCATTCGATCAGCCAGCAAATTCGTGACGGAGAAACGGCCATTCGCGGCTTGATGCTGGAAAGTCACCTGGTGGCGGGCAAGCAGAAGGTTGTAGATGGGGTGGCAGCCACCTACGGACAGAGTATTACCGATGCCTGCCTGGCGCTGGATAAAACCCTGCCCTTACTGGAAGAGTTGGCGGAGACTCTGCGCCAGCGTTAAACGCTACCAGGAGTAACCGATCTTGAAGTTGTAGGTTTCATCGAGATCGTCAACGCCCTCAACCGCGCCGCCGTCGTATTCAAACTTCGCTTCCACCGATGCCTGAAACCCGTAGATGATGGGTAGTTTGATACCAATTATGGTGTCTACTATCACGCCGTTCACGTCCTCAAAATTCAGTACACCAAACTGCTCTATGTAAAGCTCGGTGCGCGGAATAATGTCACTGGTCATATTCAGCTCCCAGTTAGCACCGTAGAAGTCATTGTCCTCGGCTACTTCGAACTGTTCGTCCACATAGACCACACCGACCTCACCAGACAGGGTTAGTAAACCATTCTCATAAAACTGGCGCCCGATATAGGGGCCGACTGTGGTTCGTAAATCCAGATCGGCAAACTCATCGTAAGCAAACACAGCCTGCACACCCCAGTAGTTATCGGGATCCGTGTCGCTAAAGCGGTCGTACTTATTGCGCACCTGCCAGTTATTCTTGTTTTTCTCGCCATTAGCCTCATCGAGTTCCATGGTGCCACGCACCGTGTAGCGGTCGGCAAGGCTGCGCCAGATCGTTTTGAAATCAATATCCAGCTCATCGGAATCGGTGTTACCTCTTTCCAGCAAAGCGGCAGTATTGGCTTCACCAAACCATTTGTATCCCTCACCCAGCTGCCAGGGTTCAGGATTTATCAGTTCTATCTCCAATACTTCAAAGCGTATGGGCGGCTCGTCGTCAGACATGGCGACCAGGCCATCATCTGCCATCACAATGCGCTTGTCTCTATAAGATGCGCCGTCTTTCATCAGCAATGTGACATCAGTGTCGGTAAGAATAAGCTTGATATTGTCCTCGTTAATGCTGATATCGCCAGCGAATGGTGTATTGAAAACCACTTTGCCGCCACCGGCGCTGACCAGGGTGCCGATGATTCGTGAACCGTTGTTCATAACCAGCTCATCGGCATAAGCGACAGCGGAGATCAACAGTACCGTGATGGCGGTAACTAATTGTTTTTTATACATTTTATTGAATTCCCTTGGCCCGGGCACACATAAAATCGCGATTATACGTAAGATGGCCGCTTTTACCGACCTTTAATGAATTCTCCCAGCAGGGTGAACTCCTCCCGACGCGGCGTTTTCTTGCGCCACATCAAGCCGATATCGCGGCAAATATCATTCTCCTGAAAGCGGTGGGTGCGTACATCGGTGCCAGTGAGAATCTTTGCATCCAGCGCCATTTGCGGTAGCAGCGTCACGCCAATGCCGTTGGCGACCATTTGTACAATGGTATTGAGGCTGGTGGCCCGGAAGGGAACATTGACATCAGAGTCCCTGAGATTACAGGCTTCCAGTGCGTGGTCACGCAGGCAGTGGCCATCTTCGAGCAACAATAAGTCCTGCTGCTGCAGGTCGGCGATACACAGTTTCTTCACTGTCGCCAGCGCGTGGTCTTTGGGGCAGGCAAACAGGAACTCATCGTTGAACAGGTGCATGGTTTCCACGTTATCCGCCGGGAAAGGCAGCGCCAACAACAGCAGGTCCAGTTCACCATGTTGCAGTGCATCTACCAGGTGTCCGCTGAGGTCTTCACGGATATACAACAGAAAGTCGGGGTGTTCGCGCCGCATCCTTTTGAGCAGACCGGGCAGGATAAACGGCGCGATGGTTGGTATCACCCCCAGTCGCATCTTGCCGGTAAATGGCTCGCTGGAAGCCTCACAAACTGCCACCAGGTCTTCGATATCCGTGAGAATACTGCGTCCTCGCGCGACGATTTCCTGGCCCAGGCCAGACAGGATGACCTGGCGGTTATTGCGTTCAACCAGGCTTACCCCGAGGGTATCTTCCAGTTCCAGAATGCCCGCACTGAGCGTCGACTGCGAGACATGGCAGGCCTTGGCCGCATTGCCGAAGTGGCTGAATTCGGCCACCGCGCTGAGATATTTGAGCTGTTTGAGTGTAGGTTGTCTTGCCATCGAAAAATCCGATTATATCTTCATAAATTATTGATTATACAGATCCCCGATTCAAGTCTAATCTAATAATAAGCCTTGGTTAAAAAAGGGCTTGTTCATTACATCTAACAGGAGACACTAATGTCTTTGAAAGGTAGCCAAACCGAAGAAAATCTCAAAGCTGCATTTGCCGGGGAATCCCAGGCTAATCGCCGCTACCTCTATTTCGCCGCCAAGGCCGATGTAGAGGGTTACAACGACGTATCTGCTGTATTTCGCTCCACCGCTGAAGGTGAAACCGGTCACGCTCACGGCCATCTGGAGTATTTGGAAGAGACCGGCGATCCCGCCACTGGCCTGCCCATTGGCAGCACTTCCGACAACCTCAAGGCCGCCATCGCTGGCGAGACCCACGAGTACACCGATATGTACCCGGGAATGGCCAAGACAGCCAGGGGCGAAGGTTTTGACGAGATTGCCGACTGGATGGAAACCCTGGCCAAGGCTGAGCGCAGCCACGCCAACCGTTTCCAGAAAGCGCTGGATAATCTCGACGACTAGTACCCCGCTTGGGCGGGTCTGCTGTTACCCCTGGCAAGCTCGCCTTTTTTTATGCACTGGAGGTGCCGGCCCGCGCAGGGGGTACGTCGCGGGAGGCAGGGATGCCGCGGTCCGTCGATACGGGAGCGACACCTCAGCAGGTTACTCCTATGCCAGTAGACTTCTCGCAGGATTCCCCTATGCCTATTAAAGAAGGCTCCCTGGAGGCACCCACTCGCCATCCAGTTGAGTGGAAGACCGAAAAATTCTGGGACAAAGACGACCTCTACCAGGAGTTGGAGCGCGTCTACGATATCTGCCACGGCTGTCGGCGCTGCGTGAGTCTGTGTGACTCCTTTCCCACCCTGTTTGACCTGGTCGACGAATCCCCAACTCTTGAAGTGGATGGCATACCCAAGTCCGACTACAACAAGGTGGTAGACCAGTGTTACCTGTGCGACCTCTGTTACATGACCAAATGCCCCTACGTGCCACCCCACGAATGGAATGTGGATTTTCCACACTTGATGCTGCGTGCCAAGGCCGTACGTTTTAAGGAAGAAGGCGCCAGCTTCCGTGACCGCGTTCTGACCAGTACCGACGCGGTTGCCAAGACGGCCTCGATTCCATTGATTGATATCACCGTCAATGCCCTCAACAAGAACCAGACCTTTCGCAAGGTGTTTGAGAAAACACTGGGCGTGCACCACGAGGCCCCGCTACCGGAATATCACAGCAAGACCATGCGCAAGCGCATTGCCCCCATGGTGAAAGCCATTGAGCCGCAGCCACTCAATGGTACTACCGGCAAGGTGGCCCTGTACGCCACCTGTTATGGCAACTACAACACGCCCACCATTGGCGAAGATTTTATGAAGGTCTATCAGCACAACAACATATACATAGACCTGGTACCCAAGGAAAAATGCTGCGGCATGCCCAAGCTGGAGCTGGGCGACCTGGATAGCGTTAACAAATTGAAAGAAGCCAATATCCCGGTACTGGCGGCGCTGGTAGACCAGGGCTACGACCTGATCGCACCAATCCCCTCCTGTGTATTGATGTACAAGCAGGAGTTGCCCCTGCTGAACCCGGATGATGCCGACGTTATAAAGGTACAGAAGGCCTTTTTTGATCCCTTCGAATACCTGTGGTTACGTCACAAGGCCGGCGGGCTGCAAACCGAGTTCCCCAATGCGCTGGGTGATATTGCCTACCAGGTAGCCTGCCACCTGCGCGTGCAGAATATTGGCCAGAAAACACGGGACGTGCTCAACCTGGTTCCCAACACGCAGGTCCATTCCTTCGAACGCTGTTCCGGGCACGACGGCACTTATGCCATCAAGAAGGAAACCCGTGCCAAATCGATAAAGATCGGCCAGCCTATCGTACGCAAGGTCGATCAACTGGAGCCGGATCACTTCACCAGCGATTGTCCGATGGCGGCAGCCCATATCGCCAACCTGTCTGAAAAAGTCGACAAGCCAGAACATCCAATGAGCCTGTTGAGAATGGCCTACGGTCTATAGGAGTAAAAACTGGATGACTACCCTGTCACGCGCAGATTTATGGTCCCTGGAAGAATACGCTGAGCAACGCCCCAGCTTTCGCGCCCAGGTAATGGAACACAAAAAATCCCGGCAAGCACCGCTGGGGGAGTACGCCCGCCTCTACTTCGAGGATGCACTCACCATCAAGTACCAGGTGCAGGAGATGTTGCGCATCGAGAAAATATTCGAGGCCGAGGGTATCAATGATGAACTGGAAACCTACAACCCGTTAATTCCCGACGGCCACAACTGGAAGGCCACCTTTATGATCGAGTACGACGACCCGGCCGAACGCGAACAGAAGTTGGCGGGAATGATTGGCATAGAAGACAAAACCTGGCTGCAGGTAGATGGCTGCGAGCGCATTTATCCCATTGCCGATGAAGACCTGGAGCGCGCCACGGAGGAGAAAACCTCTGCTGTGCACTTCCTCCGTTACGAACTGGATGCGAGCATGATCGCCGCGGTGAAAAACGGCGCCGGCATTAGTGCTGGCATTGACCACCCCGGCCTGCCAGTGGCAGCTTTGCAACTGGCCGGGAATGTGCGTGATTCGCTGGCCAATGATTTGAGTGAAGTGCGCTTGAATTAAAATTTGGGGTCAGATCCGGATCTGACCCCAAAACTGTTACGCGTACCCATTCTCCCGAAACCAGTTTATGGAATCCTCAATCGCCGTCTCGATGGGGCTCTGGGGCAGACCCAGCTCGGTTATAGCCTTGCTGGCATCCACATAGCCTTCCTGCAGGATGTAGCGGGTGTTCTTAACCGTAGTCATCGGTGCCTTGCCGCTAATTTTTGACCACATCTCCATCAACCAGGCCACGCGCAACATCACCTTGGCGGAAACTTCCTGGGTGGCAACGCCCTCCATGCCGGCCATTTTTCCGATCAGGGTGAGCAAGTCCTTGTTGCTGGTATTGGCTGCGGTGTTAGTCAGGCAGTAAGACTGGCCAACCCTGCCCTTCTCCATGGCGAGGATATGCCCGCGTGCCACATCCCGCACATCCACCGGGCAAACGCCACCCTGCCAATAGTTTTTGGCTTTACCTTGCAGTACTGCCAGGATCATGGTGCCAGTGGGCGTGGGTGCTCGATCACCGGGACCAAAAGGCAGGCCGGGCATGACCGAGGTCACCGGCAATCCCTCAGATACCATGCCTTTCACGACGTTATGGCTAATGAATTTGGACATGATGTATTCACTGGCCCACAGCCAACTGTTAAAGGGCGTCTCCTCGGTGGACATTTTGCCGCCCCCTTCAATGCCAATGGCGGCGATGCTGCTGGTATAAACAATTTTTTCCAGGTCGGCCTTGAGAGCCGCCTTCATCAGCGCTTCGGTGCCCTGTACATTGATCTTGTAGTGCAAATCGGGATCTTTGGTCCACACCGCGAACAGGGCCGCCAGGTGGTACATCTTCTCCACACCTTGCAGCGCCGGCGCAAACGAATCAGGATCCAGCAGGTTGCCCTCGACAAACTCCACATCCATGCCGTCCAGCGGCGAACGATCCTCCCCCGGCATCACCATCACCCTGACATCATCACCCTGCTCCAGCGCCATGCGTGTAACATGGTTGCCGATAAACCCGGTGCCACCGGTAATCAGTACTTTACTCATCGCCCACTATCCCCAATCTAAAAATCAAACCATGATACTAACCTCACCCGTGCTGGTGCGGCAGTGTAAAAAAGGTCAGAATGGTGCGGCTTTTCAGGTCACTCTGGTTTTTCTACACCCATGGCACAAAAATCAACCATCTTTAAGTGCAATCTCAACGTCGCTGACATGGACCGCCATGTTTACGGCGACTTTCCGCTGACCATAGCGCGACATCCTTCCGAGACCGATGAGCGGATGATGCTGCGGATACTGGCGTTTGCCATTCACGCCAACGAATCATTGGAATTTGGCAAAGGTATCAGCACCGACGATGAGCCGGACCTGTGGCTGAAGGACCTGACCGGCGCTATTGAATTGTGGATTGAGTTGGGCACCCCCGACCCGGACCGGCTGCGCAAAGCCTGTGCGCGCAGTCGCTCGGTAATTCTCTATAGCTACGGCAAACGGGCGGTGCCGGTGTGGTGGGAGAAACACCAGAAAGACCTGCAGCGCTTCGACAAGTTAAAAATCTACGAGATTCCCGGTGATACCTGCGCAGAACTGGCGGCACTGGCCGCGCCGGCCATGGATTTGCAATGCACCATCACCGACGGAGATATCTGGCTGAACAGCGATAGCGCATCCATTGAGATTAAGCCAACCGTACTGAAGCCCTGATCAGGCTGGCGGCGCCATCAGCACATCCATAACCAGTTGTGTATCCAGGTACTCGGTTAGTGAACACACCTTGCCATCGCGCACAATAAACAGGAAGTGATAGAAGTTGTTGTAGTTCTGGCCGGAGACATGTGCACCGTTTGACTCCGCCTCCACGGCCACCCGATCACCCTCGGCTGTCATACCGTGGATGGTAAATTCCAGCCCGCTGGGAAAGGCATCGTATATGCCACCGGCAAACTCCTCAATCTGTGCCTTGTCGTATTTACCAGAGATGGGCGTACTGCCCATGGTCTGCACATAACCGTCTTCGGCATAGGCATCGAGAAGCTCCTGCACTGCCCCGCGACTCATGGCATCCATGAAATTTCGTACCAGCTGTTTGTTGGCCTCTATATCTGACACGCTATTACTCCTGTTTAAAACATGCTCAGTATACTAGCCTATAAGCATGTCTATACGCCTTAAACAGTTGGTGCTGTTGCTGGGTATCGCCCTGTTGCCAGTAGTGCTGTCAGGCTGGCAATCCCTGCGCCAGATTGACCAAATGGCAGAGGGCATTGCCGAGTCAACCCGGACGCAGGTACGGGAACGCGACATGCACTATATGCGCGAAAAAGTGGCTGACATTGGCACCGCCCTGCAACTGACCTCGCGGGCAACAGAGTCATTTTTGCGACGCCAGAGACGCTTGCTGGAATCTGCGCTTGCCAATCCACCACCCGATCAGGACAGCCGTATCATCTATAGCCAACAAGTCGCCGGACTGGCCGACAGTGTCGAGGACCAGCGTTTCAGTCGTACCACCCAGACCGGCCAAAGCACCTATGTGCGGGTAAATTTTCAACACCCATCTTTCCTGTTGGCCGACCAGAGTTGTGTCACAGACTGCCTTAGAACTATTCGTCAACTGGCATCCACTAACACCGAACTGCAAGACATATACCGGCGCACCGCCAACTTCAGCCTCTGGCATTACACCGGGCTGGAAAACGGTGTCTCCATGGCTTACCCCGCCCACGGAGACTATCCACAGAACTACGACCCGCGCCAACGCCCCTGGTACAAAAGTGCGGTGGAAGCTGGAGCGATGACCTGGCTGCCGTTGACCATAGATGCATCCACCGGCCAACCGGTATTGACGGCGGCCACGCCCCTGCGCTCACCCGATGGACAAATAATCGGCGTTACTGCCATAGATCTGCCGCTGCGACAATTGCTCAATTTTCACAGCAGCGCCGCACCCTGGCTTAATGTGGCGCGACTGGCACTGCTGCAACTGGACGAGGATGCAGCGCTGCAGGTTATCGCCATGAAAGAACCATTGCAGGTGGGCAGCGATTGGCGCAGTAACCGGCAAACTCGCGCACTCACCGGTATTGATGCGGACACAGTTGAACAACTGCGCGACCTGGCGGTAGGCGAGAGCCTGCTAATCAATAGCGTTGACATCGATGGTGTCGGCTACAGCACGGCACTGACGGCGCTGAATAGCGAGGGCAGTAGCTGGTTAGCGCTGGCCTCACCGCACAGCGCTGTTGAGATGGCCGTCGCCGATGCGCTCAAGGTTGTTGAAGTGCAACGCCGCGATACCTTGCAGAGATATGCCATTGGCACACTGATCCTGGTCGCGCTGGTAATCGTGGTTGCCTTGTATTTCTCCAATCGTGTCACGGCGCCCCTGATCCGAATGAGTAAAACCGCGGAAGATCTTGCCGAGGGCAAACTGGCCAGTCGCACCGGCATACAACGCAATGACGAAGTTGGCACTTTATCGACCAGCATAGACCGCATGGCCGATAGTATTGAGCAACTACAACTGGAGCAGGAAAAGGCCTATAGAAGCATGATCATGTCCTTAACACGGGCGCTGGAGAAGAAGGACTCCTACACCGCGGGACACTCTGGACGGGTGACCCGCAACGCGCTCAAGCTCGGCAAACGTATTGGCCTGGATGCGGCGACGATGGAAAAGTTACGCTTCGGCGCCATCACCCACGACCTGGGCAAAATTGGCATCGCAGATGCCATTCTCAATAAACCGGCCCCCCTCAACGAGCAAGAATACCAGGTGATGAAACAGCATCCAGCCTTTTCAAAAACTATCATGAAACCACTGGTACGTTTTGAAGAGTATGCCGAGATCGCTGGCTCACACCACGAGCACTGGGATGGCAGCGGCTATCCGGAAGGCCTGGCGGGAGAAGAGATTCATTTGCTGGCACGGATTGTGGCCATCGCTGATGCCTGGGATGCCATGGTCGGCGACCGTATTTACCGCAAGGGCATGGACGTGGAAACGGCCCTCGATATTCTCGATCAGGAAAAAGACGGCGGCCAGTTTGATCCCAAACTTATCCGTGCGTTTATCGAGTTGATGCGAGAGGAGCGGGCCTCAGCATAGTGCAATCTTTACAACTGGGCTATGCGCAGAGTTCATTTACACGACAAGGCAGAATGTACATGTCCATCGACCCCGGTCCACACAATATGGAATCGGTAGCCTTTATCCTCGGGCCCGATGGCAAGGGTACCAACAAGGCCAACGGGCCAAATTTTTACCAAGAACTGGATACCGACTTCGAGAGTTTCAAAGGTCATGTCCTGATTCAGCGTTTCACTTTCGCTGAGCCCTGGCCCACCTGGGAAGTACACCCCCACGGCGATGAATTTGTTTACCTGATTGAGGGCGATACGGATTTCGTATTGTGGCGAGACGGCGAAGAAGAAGTTATTCGAGTCGATAAACCTGGCAGCTATGTGGCCGTACCGCGGGGCCTGTGGCACACCGCGCGTCCTTATAAGCAAACCACGATGCTATTCGTCACGCCCGGCGAAGGCACCCTCAACGCCGAATCACCGCACGACTTTTAGACCCTCATAAATCAGCAAGCTCCTGAGTACCTTCAGTTTAGTAAATTCCTAATATACGGCGATAATCGCCGTATATATTGTCAATTATAAACTGACAGTGCCTCACTACTGGTTTATAATTCATCTGTTTCACGGCGATAAGCGCCGTTATTAGTGGAAAAATCAAACCCATGCCCTTGACTGGAGTTCCCAAAGAAACACTGTATACACTGGTCCCCCACGGGCAGGTGGCGACCAGAAAATGGCTGCTAGAACAGGGAGTTGGGACACACGCGGTGGATAACCTGATAAAAAGTGGCCAGCTACTAGCCGCTAGCCGCGGGGTCTACAAAAGACCCGATACCAGCCTAGAATGGCAAGGCGTGGTCGCCTCTTTAGAGAGAATGAACTATCCGCTAATCGTGGGTGGCCTCACCGCTCTGGACATCAATGGGTACGGCCACTATGTCTCGCCGAGCGACAAAACTGTGGTCCATCTATATGGATTAATGCCACAACCCACATGGCTGAACAAGCTTAATTGTGGCAGGAAATTTGTCACGCATAGCACAACGAAATTATTTGATTCAGAACTGCAGGCCTCAACAATCATACAACCCAGTGTTGTCATGGGTTCGAGGCAATCAAGACCTGCATTCAACATCTGTGCACCGGACACAGCATACCTGCAGGTGTTGATGGATGTACCGAAGGCAGTTTCGTTCGAATTCGCCGATCAGCTAATGGAGGGATTAAGTAACCTGTCACCCAAGCGGCTAGATAAATTGCTGCGGCATTGCAAAAGCGTGAAAGTAAAACGATTGTTCTTTTGGTTTGCTGAGAGACATACGCATCCTTGGTTTGCCAAACTGAATAGCCGTGATTACAAACTCGGCACCGGTAAGCGCATGTTAGTGAAGGGTGGCAAACTCGACTTGCGATATAACATAACAGTACCGGGAAACATGCAGGGACCCTCACAACCGATATATTAGGCAAGTCCAGTTGTTGATCAGGGTATTGCCCCATGTCTACCAACAGGAATGCTTTGCCTTGAAGGGCGGAACAGCGCTGAACTTGTTTGTGAGAGATTTGCCTCGCCTATCGGTCGACATCGATCTGACCTACCCACCGCAGGAGAATTATCAAGAAGCAAAAGCGGGCATTCAACGACATCTGACAATGCTTGGAGAATCAATCAGCGCCAATATCGCTGGCAGCCAAATTGAAAATACGTCAGACACCAGACTCCTCGTGCGACTGGATGATGTATTGGTAAAAGTGGAATTGTCTCCGGTACTGCGTGAAACAGTGCATGGCGCGGAGAACCGGGAAGTCAGTGGCCAAACCGAAGAGCTCTTCGGTTATGCGCAGGCCAGAATGCTTTCGTTCAATGACCTGTACGCAGGAAAAATCTGCGCTGCGCTGGACAGGCAACACCCCAGGGACCTGTACGACATAAAGCTGCTGTTCGATAACGAAGGGCTGTCCCGTAACTTGGTCGAAACCTTTCTGGTGTACCTCATCAGCCACAACCGTCCGATTGCAGAACTGCTGAGCCCCAGACTCAAGGATATTAGAGGCATCTACGAATCCGAATTTGCCAGCATGACGCAAGAAAATGTGTCCATAAAGGAGCTAGAAGCAGTTAGGCTCGAACTGATAGCACAGTTGCAGTCCAGTTTAACCACGAACGACAAAGAGTTTCTTCTGTCGTTCAAGTCGAGGCAGCCAGATTGGTCCCTATTGCCACTAGAAGGAATTGCAGATTTACCGGCGGTGAAGTGGAAACAACTAAATCTCGAAAAGATGTCCACTGCAAAGCATCGCCTGGCACTTGAAAAGTTAATAAACACCCTCGGCTCAATGAAACGGCCCTGAATGCAGAATCACCCCACGACTTTTAGGCTCTGAAAAATCAGCACCGCACCCAGCACAATCAAAAAGAAACTGATGATGCGGTAATACAGCTGCGGATCGGTGCGCTTAACCAAACGGTGCCCGATGGCCACACCCAGCGGTGCCAGTGGCAACAGCACCAACGACAGCAGCAGGTTATCCAGTGCCAGTTGTCCGAGCAAGTAATAGGGGAAAATTTTCACGAAATTCACCACGGCAAAAAACATGCCCGCCGTGCCTGCATAAAGCAGCGGCGGTAATCCCCGCGGCATCAGGTACATGGTCAGCGGCGGTCCGCCCGCATGGATGCTGAAACTGGTAAAGCCGGCGATAGTGCCAAACACAGTGGCACTGCTGCGACGGTGTGGGCGTTTGCTTTCGATGTCGTGTCGGAACAGGCTCTGCAGTCCGAACACCAGGGAGATACAGCCGATCAACAAGCGCATGTAATTGTCGTTCATTACTTCAGCGCTTATGTATCCAATGCCAATACCGATCACTGCCGGCGGCAGCAGGTATTTCAGGGCTGTTTTATCAAACACACCCCAATAGGTTTTTACCACCAGTACATCCATCACCACCAGTATGGGCAACAGGATAGCCGCCGCCTGGGTGGGCGACATTACCAGCGCCATCATCGGTACGGCCAACACCGCCACCGGGCCTGCAAAGCCGCCCTTGGCAATGCCGTACAACATTACACCAGGAATGGCGACGAGATAGAACATGGGGTCAGTGAGCATGGGCGTTATACTACAATGTGACGGAAGCATGATGCACAGGCGGACGCCCTATTTTCAGGCTATTGCAGCGCTGTTATTATACTGCGCACATTGTTTGATCGGTCGTTCATAGCAAGGAGAAACAAAGAATGAACAGGTTTGTTGTAGCAGTAATGATGAGTAGCCTGGCCTTGCCGGCCGCTGCGCTGGATAATTTTTCGGGTAACCCCAACTGGAGCGGTTTCTGGAACCTGGGTGTGGGCGGCGGTCACATGGAATCGAATTTCCTGGCGCGCGTCTCCGAAATTGATTTGAGCGACGACACCATTGACGATTTTGGTTCACCCGACGACAAGTCGTATGGGGTGCCGGTGCTCGGTTTCCAGTTTGTCTATACCCTGGATAACGACAAAACGCATTTTATTATCGGCAACGAGCGCGGCGATGTACTGCAGTTTGAACGCGATATCAAAATAGCTATCCAGCACGATTTTGGGCACATGGGTGAGCTGCAAGCCGCTTTCCTCAACTCCAGCGCAATTGATACCGAGGTGTGGTCCGATCCCTATGAAGTGGGACAGCAGCGTAGCGACACCGGGATGTCTTCCATCGGTGGTCGTATAACCTGGGACAGAATATTTGGCTCCGGCTTTGAGTTAAAGGCGACCTACCGGGATCGGGATATCGACGAGGAGCGCAGCGGTGAGGCCCTGGGGCTGACAGCTGCGCAGCGCCAGTTGCTGAATCGGGAGGGTGATATTATACGCGTGGAGCTGGGCTACCTGGCCCGATTCGGCGATGGCCGCCACAGCCTCCGCCCCTCGCTGACATTCATCGACCGCGACCTGGATGGCGGTGCCATGGCCCAGGATGGCTTTGGCCTTGACCTGTCCTATATCTACACCACACCCGAGCTGCGTTGGGTTAGCAACATAGGCTACGCCTCCCTGGATGGTGACAAAGTCAACCCGATATTCGGAGACGTCAATGACGCAGATCGCCTTAGTTTTTCCAGCCAGATGTTTTTCCCTGGTGCTTACGGTTGGGAAAACTGGATGCCCAGCATTGCCTTTGCGTGGGCTGATGAAGACAGCGACATCAACTTTAACGACGCGATGATCTGGAGCTTCAGCGCCTCGTTATTTCGACATTTCTGAGCTCACACCCGTCGGTTCTAAAACACAAGGGGTGCGGCAATATCAATGAGTGAATGCATCCGCAAACGCCTGGAAAATTGTTTAGCCGGGGTCCATACATTAGGGAATATCACCATATTACATTACCTTAAATAGAGGTAATATTACCTCTAATATAGGTAATTGGATATCAACATGCTGGAAGCTGTTTTCGGATCAGAAGGGGCTGAACGCGTTCTGCTTTTCCTCGCGGCAAGAGGCCAGGGCTACGCACTGGAAATCGCTGAAACGTTTGGCATGAGTGTCAGCAATGTGCAAAAACATCTTGAGCGTATGGAACGTGACGGGTTGTTAGTGAACGCCAAAATCGGGCGAACCCGTGTCTACAGCATAAACCCTCGCTACGCATTTAAGGACGAGGTAGAAGCAATGCTCGCCAAAGCATTGACTATGGCGCCAGCCTCGTTGAGGGAGAAGCTGACTCTTAATCGTCGTCGTCCGAGGCGCAAAGGTAAGCCCCTGTGACAGGTATCAACGCACTGGGTCGGGCCGAGCTCGCCGCTGTCGTGGTAGAGACGTTAGCCAGTGCGGGCATAGAGGCAGTTTTGGTGGGAGGCTCTTGTGTCTGCGTGTACACCAACGAACGTTTCGGCTCATTGGACCTCGATTTCATTGACATGACTTACGCGCGCAAGAAAGAAAACGCAGCGGCACTAACAAAGATCGGATTTATTCCGCGAGGCGCGTCCAGATACTTTGAGCGCAAAGGCTGCCAATGGTCCATTGAGTTCCCTCCCGCTCCCTTAGCCATCGGTCATGAGCAAATTACCAGTGACCGCGTAGCGGAACTGGAGACAGCCTCAGGCATGCTACGCCTGCTAAATCCCACCGATTGCGTGAAAGATCGTTTACTGTGGTGGTACCTTGAAAATGATGGCCAGTGCTGGGAACAGGCCCTAAACGTCGCACACAACCGAAAGATTTTGTGGGACGACCTCAAATCCTGGCATGAAGGTGAAGGTTATGCGGGCCAGTTCGAAACCTTTCGAACTGCGGTGGGAGCATTCCGTTTATGACGACAGAACAAAAGATAGCAGGCGTACTCGGCGGTCTTGGCCCCGATGCCACCGTTGATTTTATGGCCAAGGTGCTGGCCGCCACCGATGCGGGCTGTGATCAGGATCATATTCATATGCTCATTGATCACAAGCCGACGGTGCCTAATCGCCACGATGCCATTGCCGGCAATACACCCAGTGTCGGCCCTGAGCTGGCAGCGATGGCACAGGGTCTGGAAAGTGCTGGCGCCGACTTTCTGGTGATGGTGTGTAACACCGCCCACGCCTACGCCGCCGATATAGAGGCGGCGGTGAATATTCCCTTTGTCAGTATTGTCGATGTGACAGTCGAGGCATTGGCAAGCCACAGCGTCAAACATGTGGGCGTGATGGCGGCCGAGGGTTGTATTCGCGCCAATCTCTATCAAGACGCGTTGGCCGCGGCCGGTTACGAGGCGGTGCTGTGGTCGGATTCTGAATTGGAGGAGTTTATGGCTCTGGTGTATCGCATCAAGGCGGGCGAGCGCGACGACGACATTGGCGCTGGCATTAACCGACTGGCAACATCACTGGCCTTTAACGGCGCCGACATACTCATTGCCGGTTGCACCGAAATCCCCCTCTTTATGAGCGCCGCGCAGGCTCCCATCCCCATGCTGTCATCGACAGACCTGTTGGTACAACGCACCATCCAACTCGCTAAAGGACTGTAAATCATGCTGTTAGCCAGATTTCCCCGTATCAAACTTGCCCACCTGCCAACACCGCTGGAGTTTCTGCCGCGGCTTACCGAGCACCTGGGCGGCCCCAATATTTACGTCAAGCGTGATGATTGCACGGGGCTGGCCAGCGGTGGCAACAAGACCCGCAAGCTGGAGTTTTTAATTGCCGACGCACTGGCACAAGGTGCCGATACCATCATTACCCAGGGGGCCGTGCAATCCAATCATGCGCGGCAAACAGCAGCAGCGGCCGCCACCCACGGTTTACGCTGTGAGCTCCTGTTTGAAAACCGCATTGCCGACCCCAGCGACACCTACCTGAACTCGGGCAACGTATTACTGGATCGCATTTTTGGTGCCAACATACATCACTATCCCGGTGGTACCGATATGAACAGTGCCATGGAGGAATTGGCCCAGCAGTTGCGTGGCGAAGGTTGCACCCCCTATGTCATTCCCGGTGGTGGCTCTAATCCGGTGGGCGCGCTGGGTTACGTCAACTGTGCACTGGAAATACTGCACCAGGCCAATGAGCAACAACTGCATATCCACCATATTATTCACGCCACCGGCAGCGCCGGCACCCAGGCCGGGCTGGTAACAGGCTTGCGCGCCACTCACTCGGGCGTGCCGGTGCTGGGTATTGGTGTGAATGCGCCCCAACCCGCACAGGAGCAGAAAGTGTATGAGCTGGCGGTGGAAACCGCTGAATACATAGGCGCCGGCGGCTGTGTGCAGCGCGAAGATGTGGTCGCCAACTGCGATTATGTCGGTGACGGTTACGGCATTCCCACAGCGGGCATGCGCGAAGCGATATTGTTGCTGGCGCGACTGGAAGGTCTGTTATTTGACCCGGTATACAGTGGTAAGGGGCTGGCTGGCATGATAGACCTGGTACAAAAGGGCCACTTCAAAAGCGACGACAATATTTTGTTTATCCACACCGGCGGCAGTGTTGGCCTGTTTGGCTATCTTGATCAACTGTTATGAGCGACTGGAAGTATCTGAACCTGAGCCGCGAGGGCCGGGTGCTAACGGTGCAATTTGATTCCGGCCACAAGGTCAACAGCCTCAGCAACGCCATGATGCGCGAGCTGACCCAACTGGCGCTGGAACTGCAACAAGACAGTGAACTGAGCGCCATTGTGCTCACCGGTAGAGACACTATATTCGCCGCTGGCATGGATTTGCAAGACCCAGACGCCGCCGCCGCACGCCATGGCACGGTGGCTGAAAAACGCACCTTGATGAAAGTGGGGCCAACCCTGTGCGCCGCCTGGGAGGCTTTGGAGCCGGTTACCATTGTTGTCATAGAGGGCTGGTGTATCGGCGGCGGCATGGCCCTGGCGGTGGCCTGTGACTGGCGCGTTGCTGCCAGCGATGCGCAGCTGTATGTGCCCGAACTCAAGCTGGGTATGAACATGAGCTGGGGTAGCGTGCCGCGCTTTGTAAACCTGATCGGGCCCGCCAAAACCAAACAATTATTAATACTGGCCGAGCCCCAGGATGCCGCTACTGCCGAGGCCTGGGGGCTGGTTGATTATCTCACCGAGCCAGGCCAGGCCCTGGCCAGGGCGCAGACACTGGCGGCCCAGGTAGCGGCCATGCCACCCATTCCGGTGCGCATGATCAAACGCGGTATTACCACGGCGGCAACAGCACTTAATAACGCCACCAGCTTTATGGATGCCGACCAGTTTTTGGCCGCGCAAAATACCGAGGATGCCCTGGAAGGTGCCATGGCCTTCCTGGAAAAACGCACCCCCGTGTTCAAGGCTAACTGATCGCATGTGGGCAAAACTGGGCTACCCCGTGTGCATGGTCTGTGCCATGAGCGGCGCCTGGCTGGCGGTAGATGCCGGTATTAACCCACTGGCGATATTCGGTATTGTCAGTGCCATAAGCCTGCTATTTGTGATCAGCGGTGAAGTGTTGCAGCGCTTCAATAATGATTGGCGCCCCACCCTCAAAGAAAACTATTACCCCGACGGTGTCACGGTAATCATCAACAACTTTCTGCTGCAAAGCCCGGCTATTCAATTGCTGATTTCGGCCGCGGCGATCAGCCTGGCCGGTGACGGTCTGCAGGTGTGGCCTAACGAGTGGTCGCTGTGGCTGCAAGTGCCGCTGGCGCTGATACTGGGTGAGTTCGGGGCCTATTGGTGGCACCGAGCCAGTCATGAGTTGCCGCTGTTGTGGCGTTTTCACAAAATACACCACAGCCCTACTCGCTTGTACTGGCTCAACGCCACCAAGTTTCACTATGTGGATGTGACCATATTGCAGAGCTGCACCGTGCTGCCGGTGTTGATTCTCGGTGCCAACGAAACCACGGTGCTGTTTATCACCCTGTTTTCAATCTTTCACGGCTATTGGCAGCACGGCAACACCAAGCAAAACCTCGGCCCGCTTAACTATATTTTTTCCAACGCACAGTTACACCGTTGGCATCACAACCAGACAATTGCCATCGCCAATCACAATTACGGCAGCAACCTGATTATATGGGATTGGTTGTTCGGTACCTACTTCTGGCCAGAGGGTGGCTTTGGTGACGCGCAGGGCGCACAGCTCAGACATATCGGCATCGAAGAACACGATTATCCCGTCGATCCGTTCCGACAATTCGTGCAGCCGTTCATCAAGTAAATAGTTGGGGTCAGATCCGGATCTGACCCC
>Ga0114950_10000488_pt1 | contig 27253 bp, 26 predicted proteins | sample N075metaG_FD_83503 | JGI IMG/M metagenome (GOLD analysis project Ga0114950, IMG submission 83503) | Deep subsurface microbial communities from Kermadec Trench to uncover new lineages of life (NeLLi) - N075 metaG | ecosystem: Environmental > Aquatic > Marine > Ocean trench > Sediment | place... | reverse complement strand
AGTCGCAAGTCGCAAGCCGCACGTCGCACGTCGCACGTCGCACGTCGCACGTCGAACGTCGAGAGGGTTCGCCTCTCCAACGTGGAGGCGGAGGAAGCTCAGGGAGCCGGAGTGGCTTGATGAGCTCACCTGGCGGGCAGACGAGAAACTATCCCACGGTTCCGGTGCACTCGCCGAAACCAATGGTCGGGGCGCCCTCGGATGCGCAGCGACCCCGGATGATGACCGTGTCGCCGTCTCCGAGGTAGGTGAGCTCGGAGCCGTCGGCGAGCGTGATCGGCTCCTTCCCGTTCTTGGTGATCTCGAGCAAGCTGCCGAGCGTGCCCGACTCCGGCCCGGAAACGGTCCCAGAGGCGAACAGATCGCCGGCGCGGACGGTGGCTCCGTTGACTGTGGCGTGAGCGAGTTGCTGTGGCATCGTCCAGTACATGGCTGCGAAGCCGGTGCGGGTCACCACGGTCCCCCCCTCGGCGCCGTTCGGGATGACCTCGACCTCGAGCCGCAGATCGACCCCGGTGTGCCCATCGGTGCGTAGATAGTCCAGCACATTCGGCTCCTGGTGCGGGGGGTCCACTCGATACGGGGCCACCGCATCTAGCGGAACGATCCACGGCGAGATCGACGTCGCAAAGGACTTGCCGAGAAACGGTCCAAGCGGCTGGGACTCCCATGCCTGGATATCACGGGCCGACCAGTCGTTGACCAGGCACATCCCGAAGATGTGCTCCTCGACGTCGCGTGCAGCCAGCGGCTCGCCGAGCGCGTTGCCGGTGACGAACCCCACCTCGAGCTCGAAGTCGAGTGCGTTCGAGGGACCAAAGGCCGGAGGTCCACCATCCGGGCCGCGACGCTGTCCGGTGGGTCGGCTGATCGGCGTGCCGGAGACGACCACGGTGCCCGCCCGACCGTGGTAGCCGACGGGGAGGTGACGCCAATTGGGGAGCAGGGGCTCAGCATCCGGTCGAAACAGTCGGCCGACGTTGGTGGCGTGGTGGATCGACGAATAGAAATCGACGAAATCACCGACCTCAATCGGAAGGTGCATGGTGACCTCACGTTGGGCGACAAGGGCCGTGTCGGCGATACCGGTCCCTGCGACCTCCTCGTTTCCTTGACCGAGGAGCTCCGCAACCCTGGTGCGTACCGCGGTCCACGCCGGTCGACCCAGAGCCAGGAAGGGGTTGAGGGACGGGGCCGAGAACACTCCATCGGGCAGAGCGAGGGCGTCGAGCAAGCCCGCTCCGGCTACTTCATTGAGGTCGAGGATCGACTCGCCGATCGCCACCCCGGGCCGAGGTTCGCCATGTTCGCCGCTGAACACCCCGTATGGCAGGTTTTGGATCGGGAAGCCGGAGCCCTCCGGCACCTGCACCCACGATCGGGCGCTCGCCGGTACGACGTAGGTCACGGGAGGTAGCCGAGCTCGGCCAGCTCTTCCACCGGCTGCTCGAATTCGCAGCTCCCGTAGGCGACCAAACCGTGGCTGCGAGTCTCGCCGATCGTGTTCGGGCCGATCCGCTTCCCCTGCCACACGACTCCGGCGAAGCTGACCTCGAAGGAACCGGGCTCGGTGTCGGCGATGATGGCCTCGACTGTCGGTACACCCGCTCCCTCCCTGGCGGCGACAGAGGCGGTCAGCAGGTTGACGAATCCGTGGCGCATCATGTCGAGGTTCTCGTCGTAGTGCCGAATGGGGTGGTGGAGTCCTGCGGTCGTCTTGAACGGCAGATCGTGTTCGGTGCAGGCGACGATGAACCCGGCGACCTCGTCGGTGGATGGGAAGTCCTCAGGGGACAGCCCGCCACAGCGCAGCTTGGCCCCACCCGGGCGAAGCACCTCGCTCACGACCGCAGCGATGGCGCGCACGGTCGCCGGGATCGAGCCGTCGCGAGGGACCTCCAGAAACGGGACGACGGTTTCGGCGATCGAGGCTGCCGTGGTGAACAGCCGTTCGATCGCTTCGGTGTCGAACCCAGCCGCGATCCGTGCTTCGGCAAGGTCGACTGTGGCAGCCGGCTCCATCTCGGCGTGGAACGCCGCTGCCGCGGCGGCCGACGCGGCCGGGTCGGTGTCGAACACGACCCCGATCGGCCACGGCGCCTCGCCGCGGTCCATCGTCGCAACGAGGACCCCGGCGAGTTCCTCGAGCCGGGTGGCAGAGCACAGGAAGCGCCCGGCGATCCATCCCTGCGCCGAGGCGCGGGCCGCCCGGTAGCCGGCCACAGCATCGGCCATGTCGCGCGAGGCCGGTGGGAACAGCCCGGCATAGTCGATCAGGCCACGGAACATTTCTTGCCGGGCGTCTGGGATGAGAACCGTCACCACCGCCACCCCAACCGTTCCTGCGGACATATGAGCAGTTGGCATCGGACAGGCACGGTCACCGGCCGCCGAGCCAGGTCCAGGCGTAGTCGTCCTCCTCGGCGTCCCGCCCACCCGGGCCAAGCTCGAGGGGTCGGAAGGTGTCGATCATGACGGCCAGCTCTTCGGTCGCCTCGGCTCCGAGGCTGGCTTCGACGCTGCCGGGCTGGGGGCCATGGGTGTGGCCCGCAGGGTGCAGCGAGATCGACCCGGCCTCGATCCCGGATCCCTTGCGCGACATGAAGCTGCCGTCCACGTAGAAGATGACCTCGTCGCTGTCGACGTTGGCGTGGTTGTACGGCGCCGGGATCGCCTTTGGGTGATAGTCGAACAGACGGGGCACGAACGAGCACACCACCACATTCGGCGCTTCGAACGTCTGATGCACCGGCGGGGGCTGGTGAACTCGTCCCGTGATCGGCTCGAAGTCGTGGATGGAAAACGTGTATGGGTACAGGCACCCGTCCCAGCCGACCACATCGAAGGGGTGGTTCTTGTACACGAACCGCGTGGTGCCGGTCTTGGTCTTGACCAGTACGTCGACGTCCTCGCCCTCGACCTCGAGGAGGTCGTTGGGTCCGTGCTGGTCGCGCTCGCAGTACGGAGAGCGCTCCAGAAACTGGCCATTGCGCGACAGGTAGCGACGAGGCGGCCCAATGTGTCCCGTCGACTCCACGATGAGCGCCCGCATCGGCTCTTCCGCATCATCGATCACCCAGCGGTGGATCGTGGACGCTGGAATGATCACATAGTCACCGGAGGTGAACGGTACGGTCCCGAAGGTGCTCTCCAGCGTGCCGGAGCCCGCTTCGACATACACCAACTCGTCACCGACGGCGTTCTTGACCAGTGGGCTGTCCTCGCTTCCTGTGAAGTAGGAGATGCGAACGTCGCCGTTCGCCAGCACAGTGTGACGCGAAGTCACGGGGTCGCCGCCCGCCTTGAGCTGATGGGTGCGGAAGTGGCGTGGCTTGAGCGGGTGGTTGGGGGTGAGCTCTTGGTCTTCGATGTCGACCGGTTCAATCGCCTGCAGCGCGGTCGGTAGATACTTGTGGTAAAGCAGCGATGAGTCGAAGCTGAACCCCTCTTCGCCCATCAACTCCTCGGCAAACAGGCCACCGTCGGGGTTGTTGAACTGGGTGTGCCGCTTCGGTGGGATCTCCCCGACACTGCGGTAGTAGGGCATCGTGATTCTCCTGTTGCGTCTCTCCCCCACAGGGGAGGGCGGCTGTTCTCGAGCGCCATGGTACGCAGCCGTCGCCGGCCCGAGACCCTGCTGCGTTGGGGGGTGGCATAATCGGGGAGAACTCGCGTGGAGGAGCACATGGACGCCGATCTCGAGGTCAGAGCCAAGGAATTCGCCGCCAAGGACCCGTTTCCCTTGCAGGGTTTTTCTCACCTCGAGTGGTGGGTCGGCAACGCCTACCAAACGGCGATGTTCTTCAGAAACCTGCTCGGGTTCTCCATCGTCGGTTACCGTGGACCGGAGACCGGAGTCGCTGAGACCAGCTCCTACCTGGTCGAGTCGGGCGCCATCCGTTTCATCGTCACCGGCGCCCAGGTTCCGGAGCACCCCGTCGCCGAGCATGTCCTTCTCCATGGGCCTGGCGTCAAGGACGTGGCGTTCCTGGTGCCAGACGCCGAGGAGGCGTTCGAGCTTGCTCTGGATCGCGGAGCCGAGGTCGCCTACAAACCGTTTGTCACCGAGAGCGATCGTGGCAGGGAGGTTGCCGGCGGCATCAAGGCCTACGGCGAGACCATTCATTCGCTTGTCGAGCGCGACGGGCTGTTCCCCGACTTCGAACCGCGCGACGACCCTATCGCGGTCTCGGCGGGGTTGCACACCATCGACCACGTGGTGGCCAACGTCGAGAATATGAATGAGTGGGTCGACTGGTACGAGCAGATCTTCGGCTTCACCATGCTCAAGCACTTCGATGATGAGGCGATCTCGACCGAGTACACCGCCCTCATGTCCAAGGTGATGTGGGACGGGGAGGGGATCATCAAACTCCCAATCAACGAGCCGGCAGCTGCCAAGAGGCGGTCCCAGATCGAGGAATACTTGATGTTCTACCGCTCCGCTGGGGTCCAGCACATTGCGATGGCGACCGACGATCTGCAGACGACGATGGAGGATGTGCACGCCCGCGGATTGGAGACCATCCACGTACCGGATGGGTACTACGACGAAGCCAAGGTCCGAGTCCCCGACCTCGATGCCGACTGGGACCGGATCATGGCCAATCGGATCCTCGTCGATGCGGACGAGGGCGGGCAGCTGCTCCAGATGTTCACCAAGATGCTCCAGGACCGGCCCACGGTGTTCTTCGAGCTCATCGAGCGGCGTGGTGCCACCGGATTCGGCCTCGGCAACTTCAAGGCGTTGTTCGAGGCGATCGAACAGGAGCAAGAGAAGCGGGGAAATCTGTGAGCGACGCCTCCGGCGTCGCCGTGTTACGCAGTGCGTGTTACGAATTCGTGATACCTAATACGTAATACGCACCAAGCAGCTCGATCGGATCACATGGCAGCCGAAGATCAACCGTTCATTGAGATTGTCGAGGTCGGGCCTCGCGACGGGCTGCAAAACGAGGATGCGATTCTCGACGCGCCGACCAAGGTGGAGTTGATCCGTCGTCTTGTAGCCGCCGGGACGTCGCGGATCGAAGTGGCATCATTCGTGCACCCCGATCGGGTGCCGCAGATGGCAGACGCAGAGACGGTCGTTGACGGGCTCGGTCCCAGCCCCGATGGGGCGTCCTACATCGGGCTGGTTCTGAATCGCCGCGGCCTGGATCGTGCTCTCGCCACCACCGTCGACGAGGTGAACTTCGTGGTCGGGGCGTCGGAGGGGTTCAACGCCGCCAATGCCGGGGTGTCGCCGAACGAGACGATGCGGGACATCGAAGCAATGCTCCCAGATGCCAGCGACGCCGGGAGGACGACGAGTGTCACGATTTCGGTCGCATTCGGTTGCCCATTCGACGGGGAGGTGTCGGTCGACGCTGTGGTCGAGCTGGCTCGTCGGGCCGCGGAGAGCGGAGCCGGCGAGATCGCGCTCGGCGACACGATCGGCGTCGCCGTCCCCACCCAGGTGACCGCCACCATCGAGTCCATCAGACCGGTTGTCGGCGATGCGGTGTTGCGCTGCCACTTCCACGACACTCGCAACACGGCCACAGCCAACGCAGTGGCCGCGTACCAGGCGGAGATCTCGGTGCTCGACGCCTCGGTGGGCGGTACCGGCGGCTGCCCGTTTGCCCCCAATGCGACCGGCAACGTGGCAACGGAAGACTTGCTGTACCTGTTCGAGCGGATGGGGGTCTACACCGGTATCGACCACGAGGCGACGATTGCCACCGGCCGCTGGCTCGGCGAGCAGCTCGGCAAGGACCTGCCCGCCGCGGTGGCACGGGCAGGCTGGTGGCCGGAGTGAGTCGCGACTCGTGAGTCCGTCTCCTGGTCCGTTCTGAGCTCGACCATCTCGCATGATGACGAGTTCGCGAAGGACCTCGTGATCTTCAAGGTCGCCAGGGTCTCAGGAGGGTCATCGACCGGGACGTTCAACCTCTCGCCGGGGACCTACCAGGTCATCTGCACGATCCCGGGTCATTTCGTCGTCGGCATGGAAGCGACGCTCCACGTCGTCGAGGGTTGACTTCGATCCGCCTCGGTTACCCAACCGGGAGGGGCAGGTAGTAGGTGTGGCCGAGCGTCAACCATTCCGTGACCATCTCGCGGAACTCGGGCCCGAACGGATCAGACCCCCGAAGGCGCATCGTGCCCCGTCGGATCATGAAGTCATCGGGAGCCAGTTCCCCGCCGATCCGGAACTGATGCTCGGCGGCGTCGGTGTATCCGGACTGGTACAGCCACCAACCCAACCCGAAATGGGCGCGGGCGGCCTGGGACCCTGTCGACGCTGGGGCCACCTGCGCACGCAGCACATCTTCAGGCTTTGGTGGCAGCTCCCCCCGCACCCAGCTGCGCAGCAGAGCCATCTGCTCGTCGGTCGAAACGTCGGCGTATTTGCCGCCCTTCTCGGTCGTGAACGCAACGTCGTTTGGTCGGGCGATTCGCCCTTCCTCGTCGATCCACACCACGGTCGGGACATTCACCATGTTGTAGAGCTCGCCGAGGCGGTGCTCTTCGTCGATCAGGCTCGGGTGTGTGGGCGACGCCCGCTCGATCCACGGTCGGGCATCGGCGGCCCGATCCACCGCGGCGGTGATCACCACGAGCCCTTCGTCATCGAGCTCCGAATACAGAGCCTGCCACCCGGGCAGGTCGTAGCGGCAGCCTCACCAGGACGCCCACGCCGCCAGCAACACCTTCGATCCCCGGTGCTCCGACAATGAGTGGAGTTGGCCGTCGAGGTCGGGGAGCGTGAAGTCCGGAGCCTGCAACGCTCCGACGGTCTGGTCATAGAGATCGAGCGGCGGGCCGAGGTAGGCGGCACCGTGCTCCTTGGATAGCGCCAACGGTCGCCGCAGCAGATCCGCCAGAGTTTCCAAGTGCATTGCCCCATTGCTCACCAGGCCTTGATGGTCGGCGATTGGGATGCACACGTCATCCTTGCAGAGGCCCTCCGGCTTCAACTCCCAGCCCAGGGCTGCCTCGACACCCGCGGCGCCGATCCAGACACCGTCTTGATCGATCGTGGTCTCGACCTCCGTCGGGCGGCCGACATCGAGCAGCATGAACGAGGTCATCACCTGATCCTACGATCTGCACCCCGAGACGCCGGAGTGGGAACTGGGCTGGCCCCGGCTACCGGCCACCGGCCTCCGGCAGGCCGGAAGGAGACGAGCTGCGTCGGGTCGGGCCGGTGACCGGGACTTGGAAACTGGGAACTCGGAACTCCCCCAGGATGGGTGGAGAAACGGAGGGAGAACCGGATACAACTACCCTCCGATCCATGCCTCTCCCTATCTCGTTTCTTTCTGATTTCGGGCACGACGACGAGTTCGTTGGTGTGGTGCACGGCGTCATTGCTCGCATTGCTCCCGATGTTCTGGTGATCGACATCGGGCACGACTTCCCGAGGGGCGACGTGCAGACGGCCTCGCTTGCTCTGCTGCGATCGGTCCAATACCTGCCTGAGGGAATTGCCCTTGCCGTCGTCGACCCAGGGGTGGGGACGGATCGGCTGGCGATCGCGGCAAGGACACCGTGGGGCGTCTTCGTGGGACCCGACAACGGGGTGTTGGCGCCGGCCGTGGCGATGGTCGGAGGCGCCGATCTCATCGTCTCCATCGAAGCGGCCGAGTTCCGTCTGCCGGTGCACGGCGCCACCTTCGACGGGCGTGACGTGTTCGCCCCTGCGGCTGCGGTGCTCGCCTCAGCAGAGGCGGAGATCACCGATCTGGGTCCGTCGGTCGATCCAGGCCAGGTGGTGCCGATGATGATCCCGCTGGTCGAGGAAGACGCCTTCGGCGCCATCCAGGGTGAGGTTTTGTGGGTCGACCATTTCGGCAATGCCCAGACCAACGCCACGCCGGACGATCTTTCTTCGATCGGGCTCGAGTCGGGATCTGAGGTGAGTGTGATCATCGCCGGCGCCGAGCAACGTTTGCCGTGGGTCGACACATACGCCGATTCGCAACCGGGCGACGCGCTCCTCCACGTCGACTCGTACGGACAGATCGCAGTGGCGGTGAGGGATGGACGCGCCGACGAGACCTTCGGCCTCGGGGTGCGGACATCGGTGACCTTCCGCAAGCCCGTCGACGACGACGAGCTCCATATCGTCGCCGCTGACGACGACTAGCACCCACGACCGACCAGAGGCTCCGCAAAAGGGGCAGCGATCTGGTCTCTGTCGGCGAGGCGATTCGCGGAGCCGTGGCCCGAGCGGCCCGCCGCGAAGCGGCATGAGCGGAAACAATGGTGCTCCGCAAAAATAGGGAGCGATCCGGTGTGTGTTGGAAAGGCCGTTGCGGAGCCGTGGCCCGAGCGGCCGCCGCGAAGCGGCATGAGCGGAAAAATGGCGCTCCGCAAAAGGGGCAGCGATCTGGTCTCTGTCGGCGAGGCGATTCGCGGAGCCGTGGCCCGAGCGGCCCGCCGCGAAGCGGCATGAGCGGGAAAAATCGCGCTCCGCAAAAATAGGGAGCGATCCGGTCTGTGTCGAAAAGGTCACCTGCGGAGCCGTGGCCCGAGCGGCCCGCCGCGAAGCGGCATGAGCGGGAAAATGGCTCCATTTCTGTCGAGACGACCGGTCACCAATCGGTGCGGCGCTACGGCGCCAACCCTGTAGTTGCCAGCTTCACGGCAAACGCAGCAACGATCAGGACCACCAACCCGAGGACGACGAAAGCGGTGAACGGCCGCATCTCGGCGACGATAGCCCTTAGAGGCTCCGCAAATAGGGCACGATCCGGTCTCTGTCGGCGAAGGCCATTTGCGGAGCCGTGGCCCGAGCGTCTTCAGTCTTCAGCCCTCAGCCCTCATCAAGACAAGAGGTCCCTCGCCGGTCGACCCCGACTGACGACCCTTGACTGATGACTGTCGACTGATGACCGGCCCGCCGACTTGAGGCGCCAAGCGCCTCGGTAATGTGTCCGACGATGGCAAACATCCCACCTGCGACCGTCGCCAGGCTTCCCCTATACCTGCGGAGTCTCGCCTCGCTCCCGTCCGACCGGCCGACCTGTTCATCGGAAGAGCTCGCCCAGATCGCAGGGGTACAGTCGGCTCAAGTGCGCAAGGACCTCTCCCTGGTCGGGCTTCGGGGTGTGCGCGGCGTCGGCTACGACATCGACGGGCTCCGCCTCCAGCTCACCAGGCTCCTCGGGCTCGACCACGAGGTTCGAGTCGTCATCGTGGGTGCCGGCAATCTGGGAAGGGCCCTCGCCGATTTCGCCGGCTTCCGTGAGTGGGGGTTCACCATCGTGGGTCTCGTCGACAACGATCCCGCCAAGATCGGCACCACGGTGGCGGGCGTACCCGTCAACGCCCTGTCCGACCTCGATCGCGTCGTCGGCGACGGCGAGGTGTCTATCGGCATCATCGCCACCCCACCCGGCGCCGCCCAGGACGTTGCACAGCGGCTTGCCGATACCGGGATCCGCTCCATCCTCAACTTCGCCCCGACCGTGTTGCGTGTCGATGGAATCGAGGTGCGCCGTGTGGACCTGTCATCCGAGTTGCAGATCCTGGCCCACCACCTCCACGGACCAGGTGCACTCTGAGAGCTCTGATCGACTCGACTACTCGGCGACGTCTCGCTCGTAGCGGTCGAGGGCGAGGACGAACATGACGAAGAGGATGAACGCCGCGATGGCCATCGCGATGGCCGGTACCCGCACCTGCAGGGCGTTCAGGCCTTCGATATCCGCGGGGCGGATCCCGCGAGGCGCGTAGACGGTGAACAAGATCCCTCCGATTGTCAGCCAGCCAAAGGCAGCGGCGCCGACGACGAGGAACCCCAATCGGGATCCCAGGTTGGTGGATAGCACGAGCCAGATGGCACCGATGAAAGTGGCAACGGCCGCGATCGCAACGGTCACCCCCCGCATCATGACCGAGAAGTCGGTCAGCTCACCGGCGTCGTCGACCCGGTTGTAGACCCTGCCAACGAGTTCTTGCGCGGTCTCCCGCACGAACGGGATCATGGCAAGCAGAATCGCGAGCAGACCGAGTAACGCCAGCCACTCGAGCCTGCTCGCTCCACGTTGGTTCATCACAACGTCCTCTCGTACAGGGCGATCAGCAAGATGTCATCCGCAGTCAGCGAGGCTCCCCAACCCGGCATTCGTCCAGTGCCGATCCCGTTGACACCGTAATTCGCCGCACTTGCCGATCCCTCGATGACGAACTCGACATGATCTTCGAGGGCCGGGAACTGCACGAGGGTGCGCCCGTCGTTGATGGCTGGTGCCCAGGCGCCCCGACCGGGGCCGACCTCGAACGTCGAACCGGCGCTGTAACCACCGGTGTGGCACCGGGCGCAAGTGCTGTTGAACAACCCGACGGCGCGGGTGGCGTCCTCCACGGAAACCGGCGCACCGGCCCGTTCACTCATGGCGGCAGCAACCTCGTCGAAGTCGACGGACCACGGCATCAGCTCGGCGGACTGGTTCAGGAATTCGAGGCCCTCGAGCAATGGCTCGAGAAAGTCATCCTCCTTGTCCGCCTTGATTTGGATGAGCAGCAGGTCGCCCTTGAGAGCTTCAAGCATCCGTTCGGCAGCGTCGAGGTCCGGGATCGGGATGCCGGCGTCGTCGGTGTTGGTAAAGGCGTTTGTCGGATCGAAGGCAATTTCGTATGCCTGTTGCTGGATGCGGTTCGCAGTTCCGTCGGCGGTGAACGCCAGCTCGGTGAGCTGCTCGTAGGAGATGTCGGCGATTTCGGTCAGACGCGGCTCGATGCCATCGGTGAGCCCATCGCGATCGGTGTCGAGGCCGGGCTCGTCGCAGGTGGTGAGGGCGAGCTTCGCCGACTCCGGTGTGCAGGTGCCTGCTCCTCCCATCAGGTCGAGCATCTCGTCGGTGAGGCCGCCGGTGACCTCGATGATGGCCTTGGCGTCGGTGACGTCGTCGATCCGTGCCTGCTGACGGTTGATGCGCACCTGGGTGGCTGTTTCTCCGGTCTCGACCCGCAGCACCGCCGCGGTTACCCGTTTGTCGGTCTTGGCAACGACATCAGCCTGCGGAATCTGCCTGGAGCGGATGTAGGCGATCACCTGATCTATCTCCTGCGATGTCATCGCGCCGCCCCCGAGGAGGCCGTTCGCCGGCATCGGGGTGCCCCGGCGCCCGTACTCGACCACGAACTCGACCTCGCTCTCGTCGAATCGGTACAGCACGTCGTTGAGGGACGGCACCAGCCAGGCCGACTCCACCCCGCTGCGTGGCTCGACAAACTGGACGACTCCGCCACCAAGGTCTTCGCCGTGGCATTCGAAGCACTCGAACTGATGGAACCACCTGTCGCCCTCGTCGATGTCGAGCTCGCTGAGCGTTTCGATCGCATCCGCCTGGCGATTGGCTTCGTTGAACGCGTACCACGGCAGCAAGATGGCCATGCCGGCTGCGGCGATCACCGCTGCCCGCAGCACTCTGGTGGTGTGCACGTTCTCCAACTCGTCGTCGGACATATACGGCGTCTGATTCAGCGGCAGACGCTCGCCGGTCGCAGACCGAGACCGGCGGCTGTTGACGAACAGGTATGCCAACCAGGCGAGAAGTGCCACCATCACGAGGATGAGGACAACCGCCCCGATGCCGAAGCCGCCGCCCGTCGACGTGACTTCCGGTTGAGCCGCGGCGAAGACGATGAGGCGTGAGTTCAGCGCCTCAGACACAGAACGGGCCCTGCGGGTATTGCGCCGTCTTGTTCTTGGAACGAGCGGTCTCGACGATCACTCCGGTCTGGATGATGAGGTCGCCGGCGTCGTTCACTTCGACTCCGAATCGGTCGAGGTTCCTCGGGGCCGGTCCTGCTTCATATTCCCCGTGGATGTTGTACTTGGAGCCGTGGCAGGGGCACTCGAAGCCCTGCGATGGAACGCAGCTCGGCACCCGGCAACCAAGATGGACACACTTCTGCCACAAGGCCATGACGCCGACGCCGTCGGCTTCGCCACCGGCAATGACGAACGGGGTGTTTTCGAACGAGGACCCTTCGAGCTGGTCGAGATCGAAGGTGACGAGCCAGGATTGGGCGGACGCCCTGAACAGCGGGACGACGGCGCCGGCGACGCTGATCTCTCTCTTGATCTCCTCGAGGTTGCCGACGTTGACCGGTGAACCGAACCCACCTCTCAGCTTCGGCCAGATGAAGGCAAGGGAGGCGAGCGCAAACTGGAGAAGGAACAATCCGAACACGGCGAGGAGCGCCCGGTTGAAGAACTGCCGTCTGGTGACGTTGTATTCAGCGACGGTGACTTCGATTTGATCGGTGAGCGGGTCGGCCGTTGCCTCCGGTGGCGCCTCGACGACGGTGGCAACGGCGGCAGCCGTGACTTCGTCGTCGGCGGCCTGTTGCTCGGCCTTCATGGCTCGCGACGCCTCGTCGGCCTGTCTCGCCTTGACGTCGAGCTCTTCGACGGTAACCGGCCCTGCCGAAGGGTCGCGCCTGAAGGCGACCGCGAAGATCCCGAGCACGGCGAGCGCTCCGGTGATGAGGATGCCGATGATGAAGATGCTTGTTGCGTCCATGTCCTAGTCGAGAATCGTCAATAGGTCGTCGAAGAAAATGCCGTCTCGCCATGGGAACACGAAGTTGAACCCGGGTCCCCTGAAGAAGGAGCCGAAGATGGTGAGGATTGCTGCCGCGACAATGAAGAAGGTGAAGATCATGATGGCCAGCTTGCGGTCGGAGGGCCGGATCGACGGGTTTCGGTCCACATAGGGGATGAACATCAGCGCGATCAGGCCGAACGTTGGGATGAACACTCCTGCCACCATCGGGTCGAAGTAGGCCAGCAGCTCCTGAAGCCCGAGGAAGTACCACGGCGCCTTGGACGGGTTCGGCTGCTCATTGAAGTTGGCGAACTCGAGGAGCGGTGCGTCGACGAAGATCGAAACAGCAGTCAGGACCACCAGGATCACAAGCAACGCCACAAACTCGATCGCCAGCAGATGTGGCCAGACGCTCACCTTGTCCGTCGGTTCCCGCTTGACCTGCTGGATCGCTCCCGCTTTGACGACGGTGAGCAGGCGCTGGGTGCGAACTCCCTCGGGAACCGCGGGGGCGGGAGCGGGGGCTGTGGTGGTCGGCGGCGGGGCGGTGGCAACCGCGGTTCCCCCACCGGCAGGGGTGGCGATGGTCGGGTCTGGTAGCCCGTCGTGCTTGGCCCTTGCCCGCGTCGCGCGCAGCAATATTGCCTCCGGCACCCCGGTCTCTACAGACAAGGCAGCGACGTCGATGCCGCCGTTACCGGATGCAACCGGCGGCGCTGCCGGTGCGGTCTCGGGAGGGGCAGGGGCAGGAGCTGGTTCGGTTCCCGCAGGAGCCGGTTCGGCCGGCGACGATGCTGCAGGAGCTTCCCCGGTCATCTCGGCGAGTACCTCTTCGACCGGGCGACCTTCCGCCTTCGCTCTGGCCTCTGCCGAGCGCCGCAGGATGTCTTCTGGGATGTCGGCCACGGGCTCCTCCTTAGAGCGGACCGGATACGCCGCCGTCTTTACGCACCCGCCAGAAGTGCACGGACATGAACAGCACGATGATGAACGGGAGGAACAACACGTGGAGCACATACCACCGCAGCAGCGTGTCCGCTGAGATCTGCACCCCCCCGATCAGAGCGAAACTGACGCTATCTCCGAACACCGGCGCATACGACCCCATCGTCGAACCGACGGTGAAGGCCCACAGCGCCAGCTGATCCCACGGGAGTAGGTAGCCGCTGAACGACAGCAGCAGCGTCAGCAGCAACAGGATGACGCCGACGACCCAGTTGAACTCCCGAGGTGGCTTGTAGGCGCCGTGATAGAACACTCGCGTCATGTGGAGGAACACAGTCAGCACCATGAGGTGCGCCCCCCACCGATGCATGTTGCGCACGAACTGGCCGAAGGCGACGTCTGTAGCAAGCGCCTGGATGTCGATGTACGCCTGGGGCGACGTCGGCCGGTAGTAGAACATGAGGAAGATCCCGGTGATGGTCAGCACCACGAACAGGAAGAACGACAAGCCACCGAGACACAGGGTGTAGGACAGGCGGACCCCATGCCGCTTCACCTTGACCGGGTGCAGGTGGTACATCACGTTGTTCATCACCACGTAGGAGCGGTTCCTCGGTGTGTCCGAGTACCCACCTCGAAACGGTGAGCCGGGCCGGAAGATCGAGGTCCACACCTGGCTGGAGCGAAACTGCTCGGACAAATCGTTGAGCAGCCCGGTGATCCCTCCGTTGCCGTTACCTTCCGCCACCTGTTCCCTCTCTGGTTCCTGGCTGTTTCACGTTCAAGTCCGCAATCCGTACGCGTACCCGTTCTTGAAGTCTCGTTGCCCGGTATCCAATTCCCATGGTGCGTTGGTGAATTCGACCGCATTCTCGGCGAGCGAGCCGGCGAACTTACCGAGGCTGATCACCCCGGTCGGGCAGCGGTCGACGCACAAGGCGCACCGGGTGCATTCGTCCTCGTCGACGATGAACACGCCTCGGTTCTCTGCGTCGTCGGCCGGGTTGTCGACGTTCGCTGCCTCGGCGATCACGTCGACGGACAGGTAGTGGATGCACTTCCATGGGCAAATGTCGACGCAGCCCTCGCAAAGGATGCATTCGGCCTCATCGATGTGCAGGAACTGCTTTGGTTTCACCGCCGCGGTCAGGTAGTCCCCTTCGACGGCGGCGAGCTGATAATCGTCGCGCATCGGCGGTATCTCGAACCAAACATCACTCTTCGCCATCAGTCCTCCACGCGGATGGGTCGGCCGTATTCGGAGATTCGCTGCGGCTTCGGCTGGTCCTTCTTCTTGTCATAGTTCTGCCAGAGGACCATGGCGGCGGCCACCACGATCAGGGTCGTGAACGCGTACCCGCCGACGACCATGTCCTTGAACGTCTCGTAGGTGATCGTGAGCTCATTGCCGAGCACGAGGACGGGCGGGATGGTGAGGAGGGTCCTCGCCGATGTCCACTCCAGCGGACCTTGCGCCAGCGTCAGCATCTGATTGGGGATGACGCCGAACACGATGATCATGAGAGCGGTGAACAGGCCGGCACCCAGGGTCGCCGTCACCCAGGTCAGCGGGCGATCGTAGACAAAGGCCAACGTGGCCCCAGCCATGGCAAGCAGCACCCCGCCCAGCGCGATGTTCTGGGCGATCGTTACCCATAACCAGCCGCGTGGGACCAGCGAGTACACCTCGGCTCCGAGGTCGTCCAGCACCGGCGCCTCGGTGGCATGCACGAGCCATGAGCCGACGATGACGGTGACTAGGCCAATCGCAATCGCGGCCAAACCGATGCCGAGCTTCACTCGATCGCTCAGTGGATCCTCCTCCTGGTCTGTGCCAATTGTATAGCCGGTTCGAAGCAGCGGAAATCATCGGCACACTCTCGGTCCACGCGAGGCTCGCGGCTAGGCTTTCGCCCGCCGCGATGGAGCCGGAATGAGACGACGTGGAGGGCAGCGGGCACGTGACCGCGGACATCGACGCTGGAGAGAGCGCAACCGGGTCGATGGATTCCGGTGAAGACGGCGCAGGTGGTCGCGTCGTCGGAGCCCACCTGACGCTGGCGATCCTGTTCTTCATCGTCGCCATCATCGGGGCGACCATCGCCGCCTACCAGCTCGCCGTTCCCGGGTCCCTCGACGGCATCGCCTTCCTGTCCTATGGCCGGCTCACCCCGATCGTGACCAGCCTGTTCCTGTACGGATGGTTGACCCTCGGCTTCCTCGCCGCCGTGCATCACGTACTCCCTCGCGTCGCCGGACGGCCGCTGGTCGCCACGATCACGGCGCACCTCTCGATGGCGCTCATCGCTATCGGCGTGGTGGTCGGCTCGATCGGCATCGCCTTCGGCCAGAGCGAGGGCCGCCCCTACCTCGAGATGCCGCTCTACGCCGACGCCCTCATCATCGTCGGGTTGGCCCTCGCTGCGTTCGTGGCGACGAGGAACGTGGCGCCAAGCAGAGAACATATGGTTCCTGCTCAGTGGTACATGCTCGCTGCTACGTGGTGGGCGGTGCTCGCCGTCCTGATCGGCAACGTGCCAGGAGTCACCGGATTCGCCGGTGCCATGCAAACCGGATTTTTCCGGGCTGCCATAACAGGCTTCTGGTTTGCCGCAGCCGGAATCGGGCTCATCTACTACCTCATTCCCCGCATCGTCGGCACCCCCGGCCCGATGCGGGCATCGTCGTTATCCGCCCTTGGGTTCTGGTCGCTCGCCGTGGTGTGGGCATCCACGGGTCCTGTCATGTTCATCTACGGCCCAGGGCCCGGCTGGTACGAGACCGTTGGCGTCGCCTTCTCGATTGGCCTGCTCGTTCCGGTGCTGATCATCGTGGCCGACTTCTTTGTTGCTATGCGCGGCCAGTGGCTCCACGTCACCGAGCGGGGGCTCCTCTCCTTCATCCTTCTCGGTGCTTTCCTCTTCGTGCTCATCCCGGTACAGAACCTCACCCAAGCACTGCGCACGTCGAGTGCCGCCGTCCAATTCACCGAGTGGGTACCCGCCGCCGATACCCTCGCCTACGTTGGCGCTTTTTCGCTGTGGCTGTTCGCGCTCGCCTACGACATCAAGGGACCCGGTGCCGCCGGCACCGAGAGAGCAACCTGGCATCTGCGATTGTCGCTGGTCGGGCTGTTCATCATTCTTGCTGCGATGTGGATGGGCGGCGCCGTCACCGGATTCACCTGGGCGGCCGGGGCCAATTCGGGGGAGTTCACCTCGTTCGGTGACGGATGGGCGCAAGTCGACAACGCCCTTGCTCCGTATCTCAGCATCCGGGCTATCGGTACCGGTTTCTTTGCCTTTGCGCAGATCCTCCTCCTTTCCGTCGTCATCGGGCGCTCCAGGAAGGACGCCCCGCTTGCGGTGACCGAGGTCCCGCCGCTCGATCTGGATATCGCGGGCGAGCCCGGGTCGCCGTCGTGGATATCGTTGCGATTCGGTGTGGTGGCGCTGTTCTTCTTGGCCCTCGTGTTGACGGTGCTGCTCCCCTCCTTCGACCCCGAGGTGGATAACGGTACGGTCCTGGGCGACCGTGATCGGGTGTACCCCGAGGGCTCTACGGTTGCCGCGGGGCGCGCCGTCTACATCCAGGAAGGGTGTTATTACTGCCACACCCAGGAGGTGCGGCCGATCATTACCGATGTCGGGCTGGGCCAGGTGAGCCGGGCCGGCGACTATGTCCACGAGACGCCGGCGCTCCCAGGTGTGGAGCGTCTCGGGCCCGATCTCATGCACGTCGCCGGCCGTTACTCCAACGCCGGCGTGCTGAAGTCCCGGCTCATTGATCCTCGCGGATCGCGCTCGTGGTCGATCATGCCGTCGTACGAGCGGTTGTCCGACGAGGATCTTGATGCCCTGACCACTTATCTGATGTCGCTGAGGTAGTCGATGGCCGAATCATTCGACGAACTCGAATCCAGCATCGGCGTACCCGCTGATCTCCTGCAACGCGCCGCCGCCGCCAGGGCAGAGGCAGACGGTAGGACGACGGAGGCGATCATCGCCGAGTGGTCGGGCGGAGAACCTCCTGCCGCGGCGCCTGCACCGGCCGCAGGCGGAGAGACCGAACCGACCGCGGATACGGCCGGATTGCCGTCGGCCGAGTCGTTGATCGGCGAGGCGCTGGTGACGGCGGCCGCCGAAGCCAAAGGGATCCCTGCGTCGTTGACGGAACGATCTGCCAGGGCGCGGGCTGAGGCAGACGGCGTTTCGGTGGAACAGGTCATGCGGGACTGGGTTGTGGAGGCCGGGTTGGCGACGGCCGAAGTTGCCGCAGCTGCGCCGGCTCCAACGACGCCGGAGCTGGCGGCGACCCCAGCTGTGGCTCCGGCATCGCCCGCCGCAGCAACCCCCGCAGTGGAAGAGCCCGCCGCGCCGGCTGTCGAAGTGCTGCCACCGACGGTGCCGGTCGATGAGGCAGCCGACGAGGAGGAAGTGGAGCAGCGCATCAGTCGATACCCAGCCTGGCTGGCGGCGGTGCTGGTTGTAATTCCGCTGCTGGCGGCGCTGTACGTCGTTGTGGTTCCGAACCAGCCGATTTGCGGAAGCGCCGGTCAGCTCGCCGTCGATCCGGCAACTGGGCTCGCCGCCAACTGTGACGGGTCGGCGTTCGGCGAGCACGAGGCCAGCAACGTCCGGTTCGGCGCCGAGATCTTCGCGGCCTCCTGTGCCGTCTGTCACGGCGCCACGGGGGCCGGCGGGGCAGGCCCAGCGTTGGCCGGCGGCGCCGTGCTCGAGACCTTTCTCGAAGGTGCGTGCCAGTCGCACATCGAGTGGGTGACGCTGGGCTCTGCCGGCTGGCCCGATGCAACCTACGGGGCGCAGAACAAGCCGGTCGCCGGCGGAATGCCTTCGTTTGGGCGCCTCACCGAGACCGAGTTGGCCCAGGTGGTGCTGTACGAACGGGTTGCGCTCGGTGGCGAGGACGAGGAAGCTGCCGAAGAAGAATGCGGATTCGCCGAAGAGGGCGAAGCCGCCACAGGCTGATCGCAAGTCGCAAGTCGCAAGTCGCAAGTCCCAAGTCGCAAGGGATCAGTGACCCAAGCCCGGTAACTGGGAACTGGAAACGAACTGGGTTTCCGGCCACCGGCCACTCGGAAGTGGGGACTGGGAACTGGCAACTCTGCACACCGAGATACGGGTGCCCAGCCGGCATCTATTCTCGTCACTATGAACCCGCAGGTCCTCGTCGTTGGAGGCGGTCCCTCAGGAGCGTCCTCCGCCTACTGGCTGGCCGACCGCGGCGTGGATGTCCTTCTCGTTGAGAAGAAAACCTATCCGCGCGAAAAGGCGTGCGGCGATGCGCTGACCCCGCGAGCCGTGCGGCAGCTCGTCGACATGGGCTTCGAGTTTGCCGACGACGTCCACAAGATCGTCGGGCTGCGCTCCTATGCCGGGGATGTGATGTTGGAGATGCGGTGGCCGGAACATTCGCTGTATCCGAACTGGGGTGCGACGCTCCGCCGTTCAGAGCTCGACGGCAGGGTGACCGGACTCGCTGAGACCCGTGGCGCCAAGGTGCTGCAGGGCATCGAGGCCCGGCCGATCGTCGACGATGGGGAGCTGGTCGGCGTGGACCTCTACGGTGACGGGGACGATCCGGAGCGGATCACCCCAGAGTACGTCGTGATCGCCGATGGCTCGCTGTCGCGATTCGGCCGCGAACTGGGGACGGAGCGTCGCAGGGACTATCCGTTCGGGCTGGCCGTACGCGGATACTGGGACAGCCCGAAGGCAGATGACGGTTACATCGAGAGCCAGCTCGACATCCGCGACAAGAACGGCCGCTCGATGCCGGGCTATGGATGGGTGTTCCCTCTGGGTGACGGCACGGTCAATGTCGGAGCCGGGCTGGTTTCCACCTTCAAGGGATGGAAAGACATCAACACCAGCAACATCCTCGCCGCTTACGTGGCGGAGCTACCCGACTACTGGGAAATCGACGGTGACCCGATCGCCAAGCCGATCGGGGGCAAGCTTCCGATGTCGTTCTCGGTTGGGCCAAAATCGGGACGCAGCTGGGTGGCGGTCGGAGATGCGGCAGGCGCCGTGAACCCATTCAACGGGGAGGGCATCGATTACGGCTATGAGACCGGCCGTCTCGCTGCCGGGGTGATAGCGGAGGCCCTGGCATCCGATGACCCTGCCGCGCTCGCCGCCTACGACCAAGCGCTGATCGACGAGTACGCCGCTTACCACCGGGTGGCTCGGATCTTCCTGAGCGCGATCGGAAACCCGGCGGTGATGCGGACGCTGGTCACCACCGGTATGCGATCGCAGACGCTCATGGAGTGGGTGCTCAAGGTGATGGCCAACCTGCTCGAGCCCGAGGAGAAGGGGATGGTCGAGAAGGTGTACGCGGCCATCGAGCAGGCCATCGACCTGCCAGGGATCCGGAAGTACAAGGCGTAGGCGGACCTGGCAACCCATGCTTCGCATGGCAGCGTCGGTTGGTGGCGCGTACGGTCAATCGATGCCGAGCTCGGCGAGAACAATCGGGGGATTGCTGTTGGCGGTCCCGATCGCCGCGTGCTCCTGATCCGGGGCAGCTTCGATTTGGAGCAGCGAGCCGCCGAACCCGCATAGGCCAGCGGTGACCTCTCGCCGTCCTGGATTTGAACCCTTGTGAGCCGCGCAAACATACGTGCGACTTACCCGCCCCACAACCGTCTTTGTGTTTGGCCGAGCGCGGCGCGGACCCCGTAGACTTCGGCGCCGCACATGGACCTCTCTGCGTACCTGTCGATCGCCCTGATGGCGATGCTCGGAACCGGCTTTGCGGTCGTGGCACTGTGGGCCTCCAAGCGGCTCGCCCCTAACAATCCGACACCGGAAAAGCTCGCTCCCTACGAAAGCGGCATCGTCCCTCTGCAAGAACCGGCCGAGCGGTTCCCGGTCAAGTTCTACCTGGTGGCGATGATGTTCGTGATCTTCGACGTCGAGATTGTCTTCCTGTTTGCCTGGGCGGTGGCGATGGACGATTTCGGGTGGGCAGGTATCGCTGCCGTTGGGCTGTTCATGCTGTTGCTCCTTGAAACACTTGGCTACGTCTGGAAGCGCGGCGCCCTCGACTGGAACGTTGCCCAACGCGCCCGGTACCGGGTCGTTGTTGCACCAGAGCCTCCGGTCGAGGAGGTCGCCTGATGGCCGGAGAGGTCGACAACCCGAGCTTCTTTCTTACGACGTTACAGAAAGGGGTCAACTGGACCCGGACCAAATCGATGTGGCCGGCGACTTTCGGTCTTGCCTGCTGCGCCATCGAAATGATGGCTACCGGAGCCGCTCACAACGATATGGCCCGGTTCGGCATGGAGGTTTTCCGTGCCTCCCCTCGCCAGGCCGACCTCATGATCGTGGCAGGCAGGGTGTCGCAGAAGATGGCGCCGGTCCTGCGCCAGGTGTACGACCAGATGGCCGAGCCGAAGTGGGTTATCTCCATGGGTGCCTGCGCCTCGACCGGTGGCATGTTCAACAACTACGCACTGGTCCAGGGCGTCGACCAGATCGTTCCTGTGGATGTCTACGTCCCGGGGTGCCCACCGGGGCCGCAGTCGCTCCTCCACGGGATCCTGACGTTGCACCAGGGGATCATGTCCGGCGAGATCCAACGATCCACCGGGGTGGTGTGATGGCCGCGTCAGGGGGTGAAGTCGCCGATGACCCGATCCTCGATGCTGTGGTCGCGGTCGCGGCTTCGGCGAAGGTCACCGTCACAACGGCGGGCCCTGTACAAGTGGTGGTGGAGGTGGGGCGTGAGGATTACCCGGCGCTCGTCGAGGCCGCCAGGGCAGGCGGGTTCGAGACCTTCATCGATCTGTGCGCCGTCGACCACCTCGCCAGAGAGCCACGGTTTGACGTTGTCGTCAACCTGCTGTCCACCCAGCACACCAGGCGGCTCTTGATAAAGGTCGGCGTGCCGAATGAGGACCCATCCTTGCCGTCGATCTCGATGGTGTATCCAGGGGCCAACTTCTACGAGCGCGAGACCTGGGACATGTTCGGGATCGTGTTCGACGGGCACCCCGACCTCACCAGGCTGCTCATGCCAGACGAGTGGGACGGACACCCATTGCGCAAGGACTATCGGATCGGCTCGGTGCCGGTCGAGTTCAAGGCGACCCGATGAGCGACGACACCCGAGACAGTGAGACCGAGGGGCTGGAGGGGAAGCAGGTTTCGGACGGGCGGTCTCATGGGGCGGAGGAGCGAAGACGGGTCCACGACCTCTGGGTCGCAGGCACCGAGGAGCCCGATTGGGTGGCGACCGCGACCGACGAAGGGGCCCAGGAGATGCTCCCCCGTGAGCTCGACCCGGGGCTGGCTGCTCAGCGCGGCGTGACGGTCGTCGACGACTACGGCGAGCCGACCGGTCTCAGGGGCGACGAACTGCAGATCCTCAACATGGGCCCGCAGCACCCCGCCACCCACGGTGTGCTGCGGCTCCAGCTCGAGCTCGATGGAGAGACGATCCTCCGGAGCAAGCCGATCATCGGTTACCTCCATACCGGTATGGAGAAGACCGCCGAGACGCTGTCGTACATGCAGGGGGGCACAAATGTCACCCGTATGGACTACCTGTCTCCTTTCCACAACGAGTTGTGTTTCTCGCTTGTCGTCGAACAGCTCCTCGATGTCGACATCCCGCCACGGGCACAAGCGATCCGAATCCTCATGACAGAGCTCAACCGTGTGGCCAGCCACCTCATCTGGCTCGCCACCTTCGGGCTCGACATCGGCGCCCTATCGATGATGCTCTACGGATGGCGTGAGCGCGAGAGCGTCCTCGACTTCTTCGAGAAGGTCACCGGGTTGCGGATGAATCACAACTATATCCGGCCCGGTGGCGTCGCCGCCGATCTCCCCGATGGATGGGAAACCGACGTCGAGGGCATCTTGGAGGTCGTTCGGACCGGTCTCGGCGACTATGAGGCGATGCTGAACGAGAACCCGATCTTTGTCGACCGTACTCAGGGGGTCGGGATCATCACACCCGCCGAGGCGCAGGCATACGGTGTCACCGGCGTCAACGCCAGGGCAACCGGCCTGGACTACGACGTACGGAAAGCCTTCCCCTACAGCGGGATCGAGCAGTACGAGTTCGACGTCCCTGTCGGTCAGCACGGCGACACCTTCGATCGGTACCTGCTCCGGATGGAGGAGATTCGGCAGTCGCTCCGCATCGCCGAGCAGGTGATCGAGACCATGCCACCCGGGGACTACCGGGCCACCGACCGCAAGGTGACGCCCCCGCCACGGCGGCGCATCGACGAGTCGATGGAGGCTCTGATCCATCACTTCAAGATCTTCACCGCCGGTTTCGACGTGCCAGCCGGCGAGGTGTATCAGGCTGTCGAGTCGCCCCGGGGCGAGCTCGGCATGTACCTGGTGTCAAAGGGTGGCCCCAAGCCGTGGCGGCTGCACGTTCGTGCTCCTTCGTTCGCCACGGTCCAGGCGCTGCCGGTGATGATGTCCGGCCAGCTCATCGCCGATGTGATCGCCACCCTTGCCTCGGTGGACCCGGTCCTGGGCGATGTGGACAGATGAGAAGAGTCCCCGGCCTCCGGTCCCCCGTTTCCGGCAGGAATTCGATTTTGGCCGGTGGCCGGCGACTGGTGACCGGCGACCCCTTGGTCCCGAAGGAGGCGGGCTCGTGATCGCGACCTGGAGCACGGCGAACCAAGAACGGGCCACGGCCTTGATCGCTCAATACCCGGAGAAGCGATCTGCGGTAATGCCGCTCTTGTACATCGCGTCGGTCGAGCACGGTTACGTGACCGACGATGCGATACGAGAGGTAGCAGAGCTCACCGGGCTCACCGCGGCACAGGTCCAGTCGGTGGCCTCCTTCTACACGATGTATCGCCGCGATCCGGTCGGCAGCTACCTGGTGTCGGTGTGCACCTCGATCTCGTGCTGGCTGCGCGGCGCCGACGACGTCCTGGCCGCGATCGAGGACGAGTCGGGCACGCTCGACGGCGAGATGTCGGAGAACGGCACGTTCACCGTCGAGCACATCGAGTGTCCCGGCGCCTGTGGCGGCGCCCCTGCGCTGGCCGTCAACTGGGAACTGATCGAGGGGGTCGAGCCGGACAAGGGCAGGGCTTTGATCCGCTGGTTGCGCGACACCGAGCCGGAGACGATTTCGGCGGACGAGATGCAGGTCCTGTTTGGTGGCCAGCGCTCGTTCGAGTGGGGCGTGTCCGAGCCAGAGGGTGCCATCGCACCGCTCCCCGCGTTCGCCCCGTACGGAACGGCAGGAGAGGTATGAGTCGAGAGTCGAGAGTCGAGAGTCGAGAGTCCGCGCCCGACAGCGCGGTCTTGGCCCTGTTGGCCAGCTCTGGACTCTGGACTCTTGACTGTGGACTGTCATGCGACACCGGAGGTGTCGGATGACTCAGAAGATCCTCACCGTTCGTATGGAGGAGCACCCCTCCGACTCGCATACCCTCGCCAGGTATCTCGGCACCGGCGGTTATGCGACCCTGAACACGGCGCTCACCGAATTGTCCCCGGACGATGTGACGGCCGAAGTGCGGGCCGCCAACCTCAGAGGGCGCGGCGGAGCCAGCTTCCCCACCGGGGTCAAATGGGGTTTCCTCCCCAAGGAGACCAGGCCCCGATACCTCGTGATCAACGCCGACGAATCCGAGCCCGGCACGTTCAAGGACCGGCTGCTCCTCGAACGCGATCCGCATCAGTTGCTCGAAGGCATCGCCCTGTCCGCGTACGCCCTCGACGTGCAACGGGCCTTCGTCTATGTGCGCGGCGAGTACACCAAGCCGGCCCGGCGGCTGCAGCGAGCCATCGACGAGGCATACCAGGGTGGGTATCTCGGCGCCGGGATCGCCGGCTCCAAGTTTTCTCTGGACGTCACCGTCCATCTCGGTGCCGGCGCTTACATCTGCGGCGAGGAGACCGCACTGTTGTCGAGCCTGGAAGGTCGTCGCGGCGAGCCCCGAATCAAGCCTCCGTTTCCCGCCGTGGAGGGGCTGTACGCCATGCCGACGATCGTCAACAACGTCGAGACGATTTCCAACGTCCCCTGGATCGTCGCCAACGGCGGCTTTGCCTTCGCATCGATCGGTCCGCAGACATCAGCGGGGACACGTCTGATGTCGCTGTCCGGGCATGTTGCAAGACCCGGCGATTACGAGATCGTGCTCGGGCTGACCTGGCGCGATCTCATCTATGACGTCGGCGGCGGCATCCGCGACGACCGCCCGCTCAAAACGTGGGTACCCGGCGGCGCATCGGCGCCGTGGTTCGTCCCCGATGAGCATCTCGACACGTTGGTCACCATCGACGACATCGCCGCCAATGGGTCGATGATCGGCTCGGGAGCAGTCATCGTTATGGACGACACCACAAATGTCGTCGCCGCAGCCCACCGCATCGTCAAGTTCTTCGCCCATGAGTCGTGTGGCCAGTGCACACCCTGCCGGGAGGGCACGACGTGGTTGGAACGGATCCTCGACCGGATCCTCACCGGGCAAGGCCGCAGGGAGGACCTCGACCTGCTGCTCGATGTCTCCGACAACATCAGCCCCGGGCTGTCGTGGCCACCGGCGATGACGACGATCTGCCCGCTGGGCCCGTCGGCGACCGCGCCCATCGTTTCGATCATGCGCTACTTCAGGGACGAGGTCGAGGCGATGATCCCCGCCGAGGAAGAGCCCGTCGTCGATGCAGAGGAGGCGCTCCTTGGCTGACGCCTCGGTAACGATCACCCTCGACGGCGTCGACATCGAAGTCGATGCGGGTCAGCGGCTCATCGAGGCCGCTCGTGAGGCCGGGACCTACATCCCCCGCTTCTGTTACGACAAGCGGATGGAGCCGGTCGGGCTGTGCCGGATGTGCCTGGTCGAGGTCGAGTTTCCCAGTGGCATGGCGCTGGTCGCATCCTGTACCACCTTGGTGCGCGACGGGATGGTCGTCGACACCCGGTCCGAAATCGTCACCAAGGCTCAGGAGGGGGTCATCGAGTTCCTGCTGATCAACCATCCACTCGACTGCTCCATTTGTGACAAGGGCGGCGAATGCCCGCTGCAAGACCAGGCGTTTTCGTACGGCCCTGGCGAGTCGCGCTACGTCGAAGAGAAGCGCAGGTTTGTCAAACCCATCCCGATCTCCGACCTCATCTTGCTGGATCGCGAACGATGCATTCTCTGCGGGCTATGCACGCGGTTCTCCGACGACATCTCGGGTGACCCGTTGATCGAGTTCAAGGGTCGGGGCAACAGGGTCGAGGTCATCACCTTCCCCGATGAGCCGTACGCCTCGTACTTCTCCGGCAACACCGTCCAGCTGTGCCCCGTCGGCGCCTTGACCGCAAAGCCATACCGGTTCAAGGCCAGACCATGGGATCTCGACGCCGTCGAGTCGGTGTCTTTTGTCGATTCCGTACACTCGAGGACGTCGATCCAAGCCAGCGCCGGGAAGGTCGTCCGGATCTACGGCGTCGATATCGACGCCACCAATCAGGGGTGGCTCTCCGACAAGGATCGGTTCATCTACGAGCACCTTGCCTCGCCGGAGCGGGTTACGACCCCGCTCATCCGTGACGAGGCCGGGTTCAGCGAGGCAACGTGGGAAGAGGCCATAGGGCTTGTTGCCGACCAGCTCGCCGAATACAAGGGATCGGAGGTCGCCGGTCTCGGAGGTGCCCGCTCCACCAACGAAGACGCCTATGCGTTTGGGAAGTTCCTGCGAACGGTCGTGGTCACCCCACATCTCGACGCCCAGCTCGACGATGGCCTTTCCGCCGAGTTCGCTGCCGCGGTGACGCCACGGGCGACGATCGGCGACATCGACGAGGCCGCCACCATTCTGTTGTGGGGCGCCGACCTCAAGGAGGAGTTCCCCGTCCTCTATTTGCGGGTGCGCAGAGCTGTGACCCAGCTCGGAGCCAAACTCGTCGTCATCCACCCGCGACGCACCGGGCTCGACGACGTTGCTACCCACAGGCTCACCTATCGGGTTGGCTCCGGCGCTGAGATGCTCGGCTGGCTGAAGTCGGGGCGAAAGAAGGACTTCAAGGGCCCGCGAGCCGCGCTGTCCGAAGGACCGGTGGTTGCGCTGGTCGGGCGCACCGGGCTCGCCGAGGATCCCCGGCTGGCCGAGGCCGTCGCCGCCTTCGCCCGAGACGCTGCGGGGGCGAAGATCCTTCCCCTGGTGCGCCGTGGCAATGTCTTCGGGGCCCTCGACATGGGCCTAGCCCCGGGTCTGCTCCCGGGAAGGGTGGCGGTGACGAGCGAAGAAGGTCGAGAAGCTCTCGAGTCGTTGTGGGGACCGCTCCCCACCGGCCCGGGGAAGGGAGCGACCGAAATACTCGTGGGGCTGACAGACGGCTCGATTCGGTCGTTGCTTCTCAACGGTGCCGACCCGGTGCGAGATCACCCATCACCTCGACTCGCATCCGCTGCCCTCGAAGCCGCTGAGTTCGTGGTGGCGTTTGACATGTTCCTGTCCGACTCGGCCGTCCACGCCGATGTCGTGCTGCCGGTCGCCGGACTCGGCGAAGTCGAGGGCACCGCTACCAACCTGGAAGGGAGGGTGCAGAAGGTCAACCCGATCGTGGCTGCTCCGGGGAGCGCTAGGCCGGTGTGGTCGATCCTCGACGACCTCGCCGTCGCCCTCGGTGCCCAGCTCGGCGGAGGATCGGCGGAGATGATCACCAAGGAGATCGCTCGGGTCGCCCCGGCGTACGGTGACGTCTCCTGGCATCGCCTGCTCCCCGGCACCGAAGGGATCGTGGTTCCT
>Ga0114950_10000486_pt1 | contig 27278 bp, 26 predicted proteins | sample N075metaG_FD_83503 | JGI IMG/M metagenome (GOLD analysis project Ga0114950, IMG submission 83503) | Deep subsurface microbial communities from Kermadec Trench to uncover new lineages of life (NeLLi) - N075 metaG | ecosystem: Environmental > Aquatic > Marine > Ocean trench > Sediment | place... | reverse complement strand
GTGATTAAATTTGCATCCCCTATTGGCTGATTTATATGAAATATACTCTACCATCAAACAACAACAAAAATATTTGAAGCAGCTCTTTTCGGCCTTCAGAAGTGCCGGGTGTTCAACCGGCTCGTCGTAACTGGCAGGCACGGTATAGACGCGCCATAGCATTTCGCCCGTCTCTGTATCGTCAGCACTAAACTACCCACGAACGCCAAATTCGGCAATGCCGTTACCGATGGAAACCTTGTCTTTTACGACCCGGGGGCACCGGTGATAAGGCTTGCAAATTAAATGTACGTCATCGGCCAGGAGGATTGTTCCGGTTGCCGGTTGCAACAGTTCGATTGTTTTCTTTTCACTTAAGGGGCTCAATGCCTGTTACTACCGGCAGATAAACCTTGAAAGTCGTTCCCTTCCCGGGTTCGCTTTCAATGTGTAGAAAGCCATTGTGTTGGTGGACGATTCCAAATACTGTGGACAAACCCAGGCCCGTTCCCTTGCCGTGCTCTTTAGTCGTAAAGAATGGCTCAAATACCAGCTCCTGGGTTGCCGGGTCCATGCCGCATCCTGTATCGGTTACGCCAAAGACCACATAGCGACCAGGCCTGGCCCAGGAATTAGTTTCGCAATACTGCTCATCGAATTCTGCCGTACCGGTTTCGACGGTCAGCGTACCCTTACCATCCATAGCATCACGGGCATTGACACACAGATTCATCAATATCTGGTCAATTTGCCCGCGATCCGCATATATAATTGTGCCTTGGCAACCGGGAACACATTTCAGGCTGATGTCCGGGCCAATAACGGGTTGGATCATCACGATCAGCTCGGAAATCAACAAATCAAGGTCAACGTCTGTCAGTTCGAGCACTTGCTGGCGACTAAAAGCCAATAGTTGTCTGACCAACACCCTGGCACGTTCGCTCGCTTTTAATATCTGGGTTAGGTCCTCGTGAATAGGGGAATCCTTCGCAACCTTATCCAACGCCAGGTCGCCATAACCAAGAATTGCCTGCAACAAATTGTTAAAATCGTGGGCTACACCACCAGCCAACTGACCGACGGCTTCCAGGCGTTGGGTTTGTCGCAATTGGCGCTCGAGTTCTTCTCTTTCTCGCTCGCCTCGTTTTCTTTCATCTATCTCTTTCTCAAGGAATCCAACCAATGTGTGAGACTGCCCTAAACTTTTTTCGAGTCGCCTGAGGACAAAGTCCAACGCTGTCATCAAGATCGCCACAAGAAACGTGAAGTTTAGTGCGGCGGCAAACCAGATGACCGGGTCAATTGGCATTAAAGCCACATCGGTAGGTGGATTTTCTACATTGGCTAACCAATACAGGGCAGAAATAATAAACATCAATACTGACAGGGAGATGATTAAGAAACCCCATAACCGGCCGAAAATAATTCCAGTGATGACCACGCTGAAAAATAGGTAAAGGGAACCGTCTGCAGCCAGGCTTTCGTTATAAAGCTCCGCCGCTCCAATCCCAAAGACCAATACGATGAGCAGTAAAGCACGAATTTTGTAGTGGATTTGCCGGTTAAAGGCACAAAAAACACAAACCGCATAACTGCACAAATAGAGTGCTATGCTGAAATATTGTTCGCCCGGTAGTGAGGTGTAAATACCCATGGCCAGAGGCAACAACGCAACGACAGCCACGACGCTATAGATCCTGTCGATTAGCTGAATTTTCCAATCTTCATCGGCAGATTCTTGTCTTTCAACTTCTCCGGGTCTGCCGTGATCCATGTCGCCCATACCTTATGAAGCTATTCGATCTGAATTGTGGTGTTTATCAAGAATTGAGATAAAGTCCCTTTGCCTTGAATTATACAGTCCGGTATTAAATAGTCCTGTACTAAATAGTCCTGTACTAAATAGTCCTGTACTAAATAGTCCTGGATCAAAATGTTCCGAAATAGAATATTCTGGGTTAAAAAGTTCTGGATCAAGATGTTCAGGGTCAGGAGTACTCGATGGTTCTCCAGATACCGGCGACTACTCCATTCTCTTGATCGCGTTGATTGCAAACTAAATCCTGGATGCGGTCAGCTTGATATCAGACATCTGCCATATTACATCAAATTGTTTCTGTACCTCGCCCGCCTCCTTTGACTTATTCTGGGCTTCCAGTGCCTGCACCAAACCAAACATTGACCAGCCATTACGCGGGAAAATCTCCAGGTCTTTTCGATAAACCTTTTCAGCGTCCGTAGCCTTACCATCCATCAACAGGGCGTGGCCAAGGGACTGGCGCGTGGGGTAGTACCAAAATGGGGGTTCGGTATAAGGCAGTGTGTCCTGCATATTGACTGCCTTGAGGTAATGCGCTGCGGCACCGGCATAGTCTTCTTTGGCGAACTGAATTTCACCCCGAAGTAAATGATCCGCAATATTAAGCAAAAGACTCGCTGGATAGTCGCGTTTATCCAAAAACTTGACTGAGACCGTATCCTTTAATGGTGCCAGCGCTAGCTGTTCCTTTTTAGCTGCCTTCAAATTACCTTGAGATGCAAACGCAATACCGCGGACGTAATGACGTATTCCCTGGGAGTACTTAAAATCCTCTGGTGGTTCTGGTGCCGCGAGGATTTCATCCCACTTGCCAAATCGAACATAGGAAAGAAGCGGTATCGTCCTGAAGAATTCGATAGTCGGGAATTGTTTAACCTGCTCTACATTAACATTGCTCGCCACTCTAATGGCCGACTCGATTGACAATTTGCTGCGCCCCTCCATGGTGGATGCTGCCCAGAGGAAATGAATATTGTGCGGGTAATAAAGCGCCGGATAAAAACCCTGTGCATTACACTGCGCTATATATTCTTCATCGATATTTGCTGCATTAATATTCGCACTGGACGCATCATTGTAACGGCCGACTCGCCAGTAAATATGCGACGGCATATGCACCAGATGTCCCGCTCCAGGGACCAGCGCCGCTAACCGATCTGCTGCTTCCTCAGCGCGAAAAGGTGAACTTGACGCTTCAACCGCATGGATATACAGGTGGATCGCCAGTGGATGATTCGGGGCGACCGACAACACACGCTCCAGGGCTGCAATCACTCTCGTTGTATCAGCCCGTGGATTTCCATCATCTTTCCAGTAATTCCAGGGCATTGTGTTCATGAGTGATTCGGCATAGAGCGCTGCCGCGTCCATATCATCTGGATACTTCTCTGAGAGTTTCCCCATGGCTTTCGCATAAGCTTCATCCAGGCCATCTCGCTCTTTTACAACATCGCCGTTGTAGCGCTCTTGTAGTGCGTCTATGTAATCTTTTTCAGCCTCGGTGATGTTACTTTTCCTGGCCACAGCACGCTCTAGCACAGCATAGGCAGTTAATCGTTCATCCTTGGACATAATGACCTTGCCGTTACTGGTAATGTTTATATTCGGTCCCGTGGCGAGTGCTTCACCCCAATAACACATGGCACAAGCCGGATCTAGCTTTTGCGCCGCCTTGAAACTACGAATGGCCTCAGCATGGTTGAATGCGAAGGTAAGGATCATGCCCTGGTTGAAATATCGTTGTGCACCCGGATCGCTTGTCGTTATCTCATGGTGATGGCTGCCAAGACCATCAAATAGTGGCGCGCCTGCCCTGTCGATCAAAGCCTGGTCCGGGTGTGCTGCGGCCCCATCAGAAGACGGCTCTTCACCCGTTGCCGTACTCTCTACATGTGAATCGGTTCCTTGCTGCGCTTTGGTTTCGTCAATTGAGTCCGGGCTGCATGCCACCGGCCCGCCGACTAACATAATCATAATCAGGCATAGTTTTCCGGAGAATTGGGGCATTGCTGATTCCTTCCTGGTGAGATTTTCTCTATCGTAGCAAAATTTACCACGCAGTCCATTCGTTGTCGTCACTCACTTCCCTGCTGGCATCGAGGCTGGTATCAGCTATCTAAAACGCTGCTTTGGTCTCAAGCGTATTGTTTGGAAGGGACGGGACCGATTTTGCCCAGGTAAGTGTACCCCTCAGCTAACCCGTCTGGTGAAAAATTGGCCAGGGATCCAGTAACTGATCACCCTTGAACGGCAGAAGGTCACCAAATTGAAGCATGACGTGTTCGCTTTGGGTGGGTCTTAGAAACATATAGTCATCAACTTCCAGATCGACTGCCTCGGATGTTGTAATCGGGCTCTGATTGGTACTCTGGTAGATGGGATCGGCTACACCCGGTGGAGATACGACCCGTGCTTTCCAGTAGCCGCCGTAAATGTAGTACAGCCTTCTCATATTCGGATTCCACAAAGGCAGTAGTTTCGCCAGTGCAGGGTCGCCCGGAACCTTGAATTCATCATAGCGTTTGAGGATAGGTGTCGCGATAAACAGTGCGGGCAAATTGTCTGTAAGGTGATAGGTATCAAAATCTGTCGGTTTCACAACGCCCGAACCAGCCGATAAATCATTCATGGTTGTGTCGTGATTGTATATGCCAAGCGTGTGGCTACCGGCACCATTTAGTGTGAGTTTATCGACATCGATACCAGCAGATTTCGCCTGCTCAATAAAACCATTGTAGATGTCCAGAACCTGCCTGACAGCAGGGTGCTCCAGCGACGCCTGTAAACCCGTTAGATGGGGTTCATAACCCATCAAGCCCGCAAAATCTAAATGTTCGGGGTCATTTTTGATCAAGTTCAGAAGCGACCCCAGTGCCCCGGGTTCCGGCAAACCGCCTCGATGCAAACCGACATCAATTTCAAAATTGACTCGCATTTTTACACCTAGCTGTCGTGCAAGGCCCTGGTATTGCTGTAATCGTTCTGCACTATCAATGAGCCATTGGACCCGATTTGCTGCGTCATATCGGGCATTGTCGAGTTTTTTGTAGAAGGTGGCGGCAGCAGCAACTGGCATTGGCTTGCCCAGTAAAACATCTGATTCGGGGAAGACATTGGCGATTGCATTTAGAAACGGCTGGTGGAATACCATCAGGTAACTTGTCTTCGCGCGCCGCATAACGTGTTCCAACAAACCAACAGAGGGTAAAGACTTGACAACAACTCGATAGGTTCTGTTTGTGCCAACTGAATTTACGATGAAATCGATGTTGGTATTGACCCGATCTGTATCGATTAACATCACTGGCCTGCCCGGGCCATCACGTTTGAGCATATTATTCAGCTTTGAAAAATAGGCATTGTGCGGCGCTCCCCGATCCTCAGGCCGCCAGAGAAGCGCTGCGCCCCCGGCGGCCGCCGCTATAGCCCCACCCACCAACAATGAACGCCGCTTCATTCCGGCACCCCAAAAAGCTTGCGCAGATGATCGTTTAACATTCGACCTTGAGGATCCAGTTTTGCGCGAAGCGCCTGGAAACGCTTAAATTCAGGATAGAGCTCACCGAGTCGATCCGCCCCCAGGGAATGAACCTTACCCCAGTGGGGTCGCCCTCCATACTTCCAGAATATGGGCTCGATCAAATCAAAGTATGGTCGATAGTCCTCACTCGCCGTTCTGTGGATGGAAATGGCTGCATGATCTTCATGGCCGGAACTCATACTTAACCAGGTGTCATCCCGGGACACATATCGATATTCCAGTGGAAATACCACATCAATCTTTTTGTCGCTGATCGTTTTCAGAATTTCCTTTAGACATTCCGCCCCGGCACCGATCGGCACAGAATACTCCATCTCGTTGAATCGATTATTTCGCACATTGGTGAGAATTTTGTAGGAGACGTCTATTCGCTCACTCGGTTCGATTTGTTCGGCAAGCCCGTTGACTAACGGACGCCTCTCACCCGGCGGGACCTCCATCCATCCGCGCATGGCCTCACCGAAGGCAGCTTCTTCCTCCGGTGAAACGGGAGGATTGTTGACCGGTTCTTCAGTCTCCTCTGTTGATAGCGCTATTGCATAGTCTGAATGCGTCAGGGGAAACATTTCAAAATGCCGGTAAGACGCCGCGTGTCGATCAAATGATTCAAGCAACTCCCCGGTTTTCGCTACCCAGCTTTTTTGTTTCAGTTTGAAGGGAGATCGATTCTGTAGTGACATTCGTGTGACAATCCCCAGCGCACCGACACTCACCCTCGCCGCATTGAACAGATCAGCGTCAGATGTCGCATCAACATCCAGCTGATCACCTGAAGGCGTGATAAGTCGTAGTTGGGTCACGTAACCTGACAAACATTTGAACTCAATTCCTGTACCGTGCGTTGCCGTCGCCGTGGCGCCTGCCAGTGTCTGCCTGTCAATATCAGGCAGGTTGAACATGGCTTGCCCGGCAGCCTCGAGGGATGGCCCCATATCACCCAGTCGGGTACCCGCACCGAAGGTTGCGGTTAGCGCATGCGGATCGTGATCAAGCAATCCTGCAAGCTGGTCAATCACGATCAGGTGACCATCAGTAGGAACCAGTGGCGTGAACGAATGTCCGGAACCCACGGGTCGCACAGGACCACTTGTTGACGCCATGAAATTTGCCAGTTGTTCTTCGCTCGCCGCAGAGAAGCGCGCTTTTGGATGGGCGACAATACCCCCGGACCAGTTGCGCCAGGGTACCGATTGCTTCGTTGTACTGAAAGTTGGATAGGTGGCGCCATAGAGCAAGGTCAGCGCGCTATTTGAAAGAAATCGTCTTCGACTTATCCGCGTCATTCTGATTCCCCAGGCATAAAGTCAATGAGCGCAACGAAATCTTCTTCTTCGCAGGACATACAGTATCCAAGGGGCGGCATATTATTGAAACCTTCAATTGTGTGCTTCAGTAACACCGCCTGTCCCTTTACCAATCGAGGCTTCCACTCTTGCGCAAACCCCACTCTTGGCGCACCACCCTCACCATTAACGTGGCACAGGGCGCAACTTCTGGTCCATTTCCCCATGACTTCTGCCGAAGCCTGCACGGGATCTAACTGCGAGGTAACTGCTAATTCTGTTTGTGTATCTGTCTGACTGTATTTTTTTGTTGGTGCATCACATGCCAGCAAAAACAGGCATGGGAAAATTGCAGCGATTAAAGTGGTTGTTGGCTGCATTGAAATTAGTCTGTCACTTCAATGCAACCGGCTTTGGATCTAATGGACAATTCTCCGTCAATTTCGGAGAAAGATAAATCGGAAGCGATTTCCATATGATCCCCTGTTCGCCTTAATAGATGTATCCTGGATATTTTCGTTAGCCTCAATTACAAGGCAAGCGGCCAGGTGCGAGGATGGAACAAATCAAAAGAATCAATCGAAAAATATTAGACCGTTCATCACCTACACCGACAGGGGTTCAGGTTAAACCAATTTAGTGAAAATGTAAGCGGCAATATTCGGGTTTTTCAGATTCATTCGCAGAGATGATGTTCCCCGGAGAAAGCCAAATAAATATCCGGAGTTTATGTTGGCATCGGTATCCACAATCCGGCCGTCAGGAAGTAATTTTTTTACAAGCGCACATTTTCTCTTTTAGCTGAGATGACCAACCTTCACCCAGATCACGGTATCTTCTTCCACTGTCGGATTATGACGGCTCATATGAGGGCTTCGAATCCAGGTGCCCGCTGGATAACGACCGTGTTCATCAATGAATTCACCACTAATGACATATATCTCTTCCCCACCTGCATGCACATGGGATTGAAACCGTTCACCGGCGGGCCAGCGAACCAATGCGACTGACTCACCCTCAAAATCATGCAGCGGCAACACCTCTAGATTACCATTTCCCAGTTGCCACTCGGCGGAATGCGTATCAATACAAACACGCGAATTATCGCCGTGCTGAAACTGATGCAGTTTTACCAGAATCTGGCAGCCCTCTTTGCTAAAGGGCGCATGAAGGTAACCCTCAGGATTCCGAAAATAGGTGCCGGCTGGATAGTCACCCGTCTCATCAGAAAAGATCCCATGAAGCACCAGGATTTCCTCACCAAGGGGGTGATCATGCCGGGAGAAACTCGAGCCGGGATCATAGCGAACAATACTTGTGGCATGACCGCGTTCAGCCTCTTCCCTTGCAAGGGGTTTTCGCCAGACACCAGCACGCGGACTGGCGACCCAATCCTGGTGACAGGTATCAACCACAACCCGCTTTTCAAACTCCATGTTTATCATCACGTCTCCTTGGTCAGGCTCAGCTACTGGTCTATGCTGATTTCCCAGTTATTGATAACTTCATCGATATTTCCGGCGCTGTTCGATGCCTGGTTGGCAAACTGGCTACGGAAGCTCAGGCCAATATTGACACCATCAAATACGAGATTGCGAACACGCCATGATTTGTTCTCGTTCCGGACCAGACTGTAGGTCATCTCGTGTCTGGCATCAGCAGAGGTAACTTGCATGGTTACTCTCGCACGTGTTGATTGCTGTTTCGCTGCAGTTGGTGGCAGAAGATTAACAGAATAGGCTCCCAGGCTGATCATACCCTTCGTGAAAGTCCGGACCAGGCTACGTTGCAAAATAGTGGTAAAATTTGCCTTCTGTGCCTTGCTTACAGACGAAAAGTGATTACCCATCACACCCCGGGCAAACGCATCAAAGTCAAAGAAGGTCTCCAGCAGATCATTCACATTTGCATAGAGCCGGTCGGGATCTTCTTCAAAATAGGAATGACCTTCCTCGACAATGGGATTTAATTTCGCCACTGCATTATTGATCAGCTGACGAGGGTCATATGGCGCTATGTCTGCCACAACGGACGTTACACTGACCAGGGAAAAACCAGTGACGATCAACAAGACTACAAGCAATTTATTTAGCATCAGCAACACCTTTCGGATGAAGTACAACAAGCATACTGGGCAGTAAAGCGAGGTTAGCACTCAGGGCAATGATCATTGCCAGGGAAGTAAGCAATCCGAAGTGGATCGTCGGAACGAAATTTGAAAATGCCAATACCGAGAAGCCTGCAACGACCGCAAATGACGTGAAGTAGAGCGCCTGCCCAGTGCTTGCATGGCAGCGTTGTACGGACTCAATCACATCGCCGGTCTTCCTGAATTCTGCACGGAATCGGTGCAGATAATGGATTGCGTCATCGACACCAATTCCAATGACCAACGCGGCAATTGTGATGGTCATTAAATCTAACGGAATGCCGGTAAACCCCATGAAAGCCAGGATAACGCCTGCCGCAAACATGTTTGGTATCAATCCGATGATGGCTAGCAAAGGCGAATGCAACAATACGACAAACATGATGAAGGTAAGCCCAATCACCAGGCCAATGCTGGATTGTTGCGATCTAAAGAGTTCCTTAAGCATGTTATTAAACATGACCATCATCCCGGTCAGATGGATATCTGTTTCTGCAATATCCAGGTTACCCTCGGCATAAGTGCGAATGTCCTCAAGCATTGCATCACGGGAAAATGGCGCCCCGGATTCCTTGACCCTGACAGAAATGCGCAACTCGCCACTTGTCGGGGACGCGTATGGGTCAATCAGCTCCTGCCTTATATCGAAAGGCAAAGCGCCCAGGACACCTGCCAGCTGCAGAGCGCCAAGAGGTTTACCATCATTGAAATCTCGTGCCACGAGTTCCAGGCTGGAGATAGATAGCACCTTTCCTGTGCGTGGCAGTGAATCCACATAGGCGTGTAATTTTCTGACCGTTTCGATCTTCTCCGGCGTAAACCAGTAACGCTCTGGAAACAGGTCCTCTGCCTCGTCAAAAAAGTCATCGCCTGATCCGCTCAACGGCTCAAATGCTGGAAACTTGATGATGATATCAAATGGGGTGGTCCCGCCAAGATGTTCATCAATATATTCCAGTCCTTGATGAATACCGGTTCCTTCCTTGAAGTAGTCAATAAAGCTGTTATCAAGGCTCAACCTCATGATGCCCATCGTTACAGGGATAATGGAAAGAAATGTAACGATCAGGATCAGTGGAGAGAAACGAGTTGAGATCTCGCAAAACGCCCTGGTTAAAATCGGCCGGTCATGCAAAGTAGAACTGACTTTTCCTTTTGGCAGCATCAACATAATGCCTGCAAACAGGCCGTAGGCGGAAACAAATGAAATAACAACGCCAATACAAATTATTCCCCCGAAGTCCCTGACGGGCACAATCCCGCTGCTCAGCAAAGAGCCAAAAGCTGCAATTGTCGAAAGCGCTGTATAGATGCATGGCGCCAACTTGCTGCCCATGGCCGACAGAACCAATTTCTTCTGCGACGTATCTGGTTCGTCGGCTCGAATCTCCCGATACCGAACGATCAAGTGAATGCAGAAGGAAATCGTCGTAATGACAAGGATTGACACGAAGTTGGATGAGACTATTGTCACATTCTGGTGAATCAATCCTAACAAACCCACCGTTAAGGTGATTGATGTCACGCTGGCGACAATCGGAATAACCACAAACCGAACCCGGCGAAAAAACATATACAACATCAACATGATTAGAAGAAGTATCGAACTGCCAAATATCACCAGGTCGCGTTTGACATAATCGATAATATCGTTTGCAATCGACGGGACCCCGCCAAGATAAAGGATTGCCTCGTTTCCAAATTCATTCCGGACATCATTAACTTCGGCCAACAGCTTCGATCGTCTTACCAGGAAATTGTCCCTGGCATTTCGATAGTCTGCTTCTGCTTGCGAAACTTCTCGATTGTTGGCACTTCCTGTTGTCAATAACTGGCGCAGGGTATCCCGCCGTTTTCTTGCAGCAAGTAGTTGCTGATCCTGCACTAATTCAATGCGCAAGGCTGTTGTCCGGCCATCGGCAGAAACGATCAGGTCACTAAAAATAGGACTGTTGGACAATTCATCTTCTGCCTGGACCAGATCCACATCAGAGGACTTAAGCGTCCTGAAACCATTTTTGAGATCAGCAAGGGATACCGGCGGACTCTTGAGAAGCGGCGCATCGAGAATTGAATAGACTGAAGCGACACCGGCTATTTCTTCCAGGCGGAGTTGCAGTCTGTCAATATGCTGTAGCCTGCTGTGGGTAAAAATGCCTTCGTCAATGGGTGTATAGGTAAGTACCAGGAAGTCTTCTGCACCAACAAACCTTTCCCTGGAAGAAAGATAATACTGCAGCTGCGGGTCGTTCTGATCCAGCAGTGTATCGCTGGAAGCATCAAGTCTAAAATCTTGTGCGTAGTGGACTGCAAAGCCAATCACAATGACGAACATGACCAGAATAGTAGAAGGCACCAGATACCTTCTTTTGATATCACTGAATGGGTCGTTGCTGTAACTTGCCGTTTCATGGCTGATTTCGGTCATGTTTTTTCCTTTTTCTGCAGATCGGGAAGGCTGTCAGGACCTTCGCCACAATTCTGATCTCTCGACGCCAGATCCCTGACGTACTTCCAGTCAGCGACACCCTTAAAAACAACACGATTCGGCTTCAATTTGGAGGTGCCGCCGAATCGTGTCGAAGCGGCTGGGGGAAAGCCTCATCCATTCATTAAGCAATTGCTGTGCCAACAAGACTTCTCTTTATTTTTCAATAGGTTAGTAAATCCAACTAGACCACAATAATTTGAGAGCCCCTAACAAATTGGGATAAATTCACGAATAGCTGCGAATTTCTCCGGGAATTTTTACCGAGTCTTCAGAGAGAATCGTGGCAATTATGCGCAGCAGGTTCGCCAGCGATATGATTTAGGATCTCTTCAGTAGATGCGGCTACCGGTGGTCGTGTTCCTACTTGCATCCAGCGGAATCACAGTTATTTGTGAACAACTCTCTAATTCTCGTGATTCACCATTTTCCAGGTCGTCAAGAATCATCTAACTTATTGAAAAATAATGAGAAGTCTTGTTGGCATAGCAATTGCAAATCAGGAATTACGACAGCGAGTTGATACCCGGGAGGGTCTTTCATCAGCTGAAGGAAGACGATGCCAACACACAGAGGAGCACACTATGGGACACAAATTTGCAGAAATTGCATTCACAGATACCGTCCGTGAAATTCAACAGGAACTCGGCAGTCGTGCCGGTTATGCCTCTATGGACTCAGGAGAGGACTACAACAACATTCTTGGCCAACGCGAAGCTGATTTCATAGCAGCGCGCGATAGCTTTTACATGGCCAGCGTCAGTGAAACAGGCTGGCCATATGTTCAACATCGAGGCGGTCCGGTTGGATTCATGAAGATCATTGACCGGCAAACAATTGGATTTGCCGATTTCAGTGGCAATCGACAATACGTCAGTCTCGGCAATTTTAAAAAGGATAATCGCGTTGCTTTGTTCTTTATGGACTATCCAAACAAAACCCGGCTCAAGATGCTCGGCAAAATTCGCGTTGCAAGCGCTGAAGAATCAGCGTCCCTGACGAGCGGGGAAGTAGAAGATTACGGTGCTCGGGTGGAACGTGGTTTTGTGATCACCGTGGAAGCATTCGACTGGAACTGTCCGCAACACATTACACCCCGCTTCACAGAGTCCCAGGTTAGAGATCTCATGGCACCCGTTATCGAGGAAAACCAGGCGTTGAGGTTGAACCGAAACAACACATCAGTTACGACAATCGAATCGCTGGGTGACGGCCCACTTGAGCTTGTCATATCCGGTGTACGTCAATTGACCCCGCGCATTCGGTTATTTGAACTACGCGACCCGGGAGGCGCCTGGTTACCACAAGTTGAAGCAGGTTCGCATTTGAAAGTTCCCGTTCGGTTGACCAACGACCAGGTCGCTATTCGTCACTACTCAATCTGTTCTGATCCAGCCAGACGCGATATATACCAGATAGCAGTTCTACGGGAGGAAGACGGTAAAGGTGGGTCAGTTGCTGCTCACCAACAGTTCAACCTGGGGCTAAGGTTAAATTGTGACTTGCCGGAGAATAATTTTCCACTGCACACAGATGGACAGGCAGATCAAGAAGCCAGCCAACGGCCCGCATTGTTAATTGCCGGGGGTATCGGTATTACAGCGATCAGGTCAATGGCCCGATCACTGAAAGCTAGAGGCGCCCCACTAGAGATACATTATGCGGGTCGCCGCGAACAGGAGATGGCCTTTTTAGATAGTTTGCTTGATGAGTTTGGTTCCAGACTAACGATCTATCGCTCGGATGCCGGAGAGCGATTGAACGTTGAAAACATTCTCTCCCACGCACCAGATGACGGTGTATTTTATATTTGTGGACCTGGTCGCCTTATTGATGCATTCACTCATGCTGCAAATTCATTAAACATTGACGAAGAAAGAATCCGCTTTGAACGATTCACCTCGGATATTGGTTCAAATGCCAGACCTGTCACCGTGGACCTGCACCGTTCAGGAATACGAATCCAGGTCCCAGCAGACCAGAGTATTCTGGACGCAATTATCGAAGCCGGTATTGATGCTCCCTATAGTTGCGGAGCCGGTAACTGCCGGACTTGCGCAGTCAAAGTATTGGCGGGTGAGCCGGAACACAGGGATTCAGCTCTTTCGGTTACCGAGCGGGAAGATCATCGACTCATATGTCCGTGCGTTTCCCGGGCCAGAGGGGATAATCTGGTGCTCGATATTTAACCAGGACAGCTCTGTGTTTTGTTAGTTCCAGGAAAACTAATGGGTAAATGCCGAATCAACCACATAGGGAAAGGACAGCTTGTGCCTGATCAATTCCAGAACAATTCTGGGTGCACATTCTAAGTTTTTCCCATCATAACCACGGCTATGATTCAAGCGTGAAAATCCAAAACCCCACACTTGTATTGCCAGGTTCCGAATCGTCTCTGCGACCCTGTCGGACCTGCCTGGAGTTGATTCCTTGATGGGTTATGTAGGCTAGACAATACCGAACCCGGAAAGTGCAGCCTCCATCTTAATACCAGTGATCTGCCGGGAAATCAGGAAACATTCAGGGACTGTTGACCCGCTCGGTTAAGAGGCAGGTGAAAAAGTCTATCTGCGTGACCTCGACAGATCCCCCGCCATAAGCACAACAAAAGGTACACAGTAGGTCAGGATAGCGGGAATGATCCGCAGGTATTCGTCACCGAATATCGCGTCATATTTGTTAATCAGCAGCAGAATTGAGCCGACCAGTATCGCCACGGTCAACGCCTTCAAAACCAGTTCCTTGCCGATGAATCTGTTTACACTCGAATCGTTGTCGCTGGATATTTCCTGCTTGCCCAACACTTCCCTAGAAGTCATCAAATTCATCTTCTACTTCTCCATCGAAGACCAGGTAATGTCTTCGCTGCAAATATGCTTCTCTAAGGAAAATATATCGATCACCAAAAACAAGGCTTTCTGCAACCAGTAAATCTGCCCGATCATCTACTGCTCTAACGGCGAACATGCTGTTTCTGAGGTCCACCGGGTACACACGGCGCACTGGATCAAGCCGGGGGTTCAGTGGATTTACCAGCGCATCAGTTAATGTGTTGGGGCCAAAAAATGGCAATACCACATATGGACCTTGCGGGACCCCCCACACGCTAAGTGTTTGCCCAAAAGTCTCGAAATGTTTGGATAGACCCATACTTGATGCTGGATCAAATAGACCAGCGACACCTAATGTCGTGTTAATGACAATGCGCAGGAGATCACTGATACTTTTACGGGGTTTGCCCTGCAACATGTTATTTATACTATTGTTGACATCTGCCAGATTACCAAAGAAGTTTCCGATACCCCGGCGCACTGGTCTGGGCGCAACTGCAGCGTAGCCCCGGGCAATGGGTTTCAAGACAAACTTGTCCGCCGTATTGTTGAAGCGATAGGTAACCTGGTTTATTCCCATCAAGGGATCTGGGTTCGCTTCCATATCACGCCCTGCAGCGCTTGTATAAGAATAAAAAAATAACAGCAAGGTAAAAATGTAAATCTTCATGATATTCTCCGCGATATTATCGCCACACACTATTACTGTTTGCGGTTAGTTGAGCCTGTCCGATCAGATTTTCTGCTGCCTCACGACCCGGCTTCTATCAACCTAGCCTGGATAGTTCGTGAAGAGATCGATGAGAGAAACCGTCGGCGTCCCGGAATATGGTAAGAAAATTCGAAATGTGCCGCCAGATTTGTTCTCTCATTAAACAGGTACACACTTTCTATTTCGGTTTTACTCGAATATAAAGTTAATCTGTTGTTTACAACTCTCTAACAATCGATACAAGCCGCCTTCATGAATTATCCGGGCCAGGCTGCGTGTTGATCGATGACTTCAGTCAACCCGGATTTGGGTACTGCCCCGACAATTGTGTCTTTTACTTCGCCCTCTTTAAACACTATCAGGGTCGGAATGCTCCTTACTCCGTACTGACGAGCTAATTCAGGGTTTACATCGATATCGACTTTACGCACATCGAGACGCCCCTCATACTCCAAGGCCAGCTCTTCAACGATTGGGCCCACCGTTTTACAAGGACCACACCAGTCAGCGTAAAAATCAACCAGCACAGGCCTCGGCGATTGCACTACCTCTGCATCAAAAGTCTCATTGGTTACTGCAGTTACTCTACTTGTCATTTCATTTCTCCTTTCATCGGTTAGTGAATTCCCGATCTGATTCTTGTATGACTGCATCATTGATGCTGGCTATACGTCGTTTCATAAGACCGGATTCATCGAACTCCCATAGCTCATTACCGTAAGAGCGAAACCACTGGCCTGAATCGTCGTGCCATTCGTAACGAAAAGTAACGGCAATTCGGTTATCCGTGTAAGCCCAGAGCTCCTTTTTCAATCTGTAGTCAAGTTCACGGCACCACTTACCGGCCAGGAATCTTTGCACCTCATCACGTCCGTTAATGAACACAGCGCGATTCCGCCATTGTGTATCCTCCGTATAAGCCAGGGATACCTTAAGCGGATCCCTGGTGTTCCAGGCATCTTCTGCCATCTGGACTTTCGCTACCGCGGTCTCCAGCGAAAACGGTGGTAGGGGTGGTTTTGTCAGCATGGTTAGTTCCTCATTTCTGAATTTGAATGGTCAGTGGCTTATACGATTACAGAACCAGGTATCCTGGCTCCATCCTCGCGCGCGAATCCGCTAGCGTTGTCAGTACTGCTAATGCAGCGCTGAACAGAACCGCTAACAAAATAATCGTTCTTATAACGTTTTTCAAAAAACGTCCCTGTGTAACAGTTAATTCTTTCATTGCACAAATAGCACAACAGCTGGCTAGAATTTTCTCTCGTCTGCAGCGATTTGAATGTCATAGGCGCTGATTGAAAGCTTGCTAACGAGCCCCTGTTCGCTGAAGCACAGTTGCATGTTTCCTTCCGTGCGATACCATTGCCCGCGTATTGCGTCCCGCCATTCACTTTGAAAACTGGCTGAGGTACGTGCCTCGGTAAAAGACCATAATTCCATTCTTATATTGCAGTGCAGTTCCCTGTCCAACCGATGCCGCAGGAAAGACAATATTGCCGGAACGCCCTGTATCAAATTGCCCCGGTTTAACAACTGGGCTTCGCCATCAAAAATCTCAACGATCTTCTCAGGATCACAGCTATTCCAGCAATGCTGTATTGCCCGCACCTTTGCCAGGGCTGATATCTCTGTGAAGGGTGGTTTCAGGTTGACTTGTTGGTATTCAGTTTTTGAATATCCGGTCTTCGTTTGCATGGTAATTTTACGAGTAATTCCGTTCGGCAAATTAATTGCAACAGGCGTGCCAGAATTAATTTACGTTTATTATCAATCAGTTAGCGAACTATACCCACTCTCAAGTTATTGGGATCCTTGATTTTTGAAGCAGGAAGTCTTAAATTCTTGTGATTCAAAAAACGCGAGCTGCTGACGGTGAATAAAAACAATCCAGACATTCCAAAGCCAAAAACGAATCAGGTATCGGATGAACTCAGCCGCTTAAAAACCGAACATCAATTGATATTGGACGCAGCCGGTGAAGGGATTTACGGACTGGACTGTGACGGAAGAACAACTTTCGTCAATTCTGCAGCAACCGAACTCCTTGGCTGGCGGGAGGATGATGTTATTGGCGAGCTCCTGCACGACATACACCATCATTCGCACCCGGATGGCTCGCCCTATCCGAGGGAGGAATGCCCTATCTATGCGACGTTGAAAGACGGTGAGATTCATCGTGTGGACAACGAGGTTTTCTGGACAGCAGATGGCCGCGCAATTCCGGTTGAGTATACCAGTACGCCAATATGGCACCAAAACCAGTTGAAGGGAGCGGTGGTGGTGTTCAGGGATATTTCCCAACGCAAAGAGCTTGAACGACAGAAGCAATCTGCCTTTAATAAAATCGTGCAGCTAAAAGAACAACTGGAACTTGAACGTGATTATTTACGTGATGAAATTAATGTCACGATCCATTATGGCGAAATCATTGGCGACAGCGAGGCACTGAAACGAACCCTCGTACAGATCGAAGCGGTGGCAAAAACAACTGCGAGCGTGTTGATTCTTGGCGAATCAGGTGTCGGCAAGGAAATGATCGCCCGTGCCATACATAGCAACAGCGACCGAAGCGAAAAGCCCCTGGTGAAAGTCAATTGCGCCTCTATACCCAACGAACTGTTTGAAAGCGAGTTTTTTGGTCATGTTAAAGGAGCATTTACCGGGGCTTATCGCGACAGGGTCGGCAGGTTACAGCTAGCTGATGGAGGGACACTATTTTTAGATGAGGTTGGAGAAATACCGCTGGGGCTACAGGGAAAACTACTACGTGCCCTACAGGAACAGGAGTTTGAACGAGTGGGTGATGAAAGGACGACAAAGGTCGAAGTGCGCGTGGTTGCAGCGACTAACAAAAACCTGCTAGAAGAAGTGAAGAAGGGCAACTTTCGCGAAGACCTGTATTACCGTTTAAGTGTTTTCCCAATCGAAGTCCCACCCCTGCGTGAAAGAGTGAGTGATATAGCACCCCTGGCACAACAATTTCTTAATTCAATTTGTTTACAGCAAGGCCGGGATGTCCTGCCTCTATCCAAAGCCCAGGCTGCATTACTATCCCTGGCGGACTGGCCGGGCAACATCAGGGAGTTAAAGAATGTCATTGAACGTGCCGTTATTCTCTCGCCAACGAATCGATTACGTTTGGATCTTGCAATGCCTGGCACTCACACCAATTCCTTGAAAATTGGTGAACCTGCCAACTTTTCCCTGGATGTTGAACCCGGAGAGGTGATGACAGAGACAGAATTTCGAGAACTTGAAAAAACAAACCTGACAATCGCTCTGAATAAGACAAACTGGCGTATTTCCGGTGCAGGTGGCGCTGCTGATCTACTCGGCTTAAAACCTTCGACGCTCAGCTATCGTATGAAAGTGTTGGGTATCGAAAAGTAGTGAACCGGTTCAGGTAAAGGACCACCCAATCACAACCTTATTAGAACTGACTCGGGTGGTTGCATTTATGCCTAAATTGCCTCTTCTGTATTACCTCCAGCCTTTGATAAAGAGAATGTTCCAGCTCAGACGCTTTTTCACTTTATTGTAATGTTCCTGAAACGGACAGCAACCAGGCTAGTCGCATCATCCATTTTTGAGCAGGCATTAATTCGACGCATTATCACCTTCTTCAGCATATACAAAGGAAATACCAGTGCGAGGCCAGCCAATTGACCGGTTCCCAGTATTCCGACACACCAGACTTCTGCAACGGAAACTGCCATCCGGGATAACATGGCAACAACACTCGGCAGGGCGAGCACTAACAGGGATTGTGCTATTGGTCGGTCCAGTAGGGTACTGTTCTTTGTAGAAGCCATTTTTGTCATCCTGTTCCAGAAAGACGGTACAGAAATTCCGGTACTCCTGGAAAGACCGTCCATGCACCTATTTATCTTTGCTGTTGTTTTCGATTTGCTTTAGTCGTTTGTTCACCTCATCTAATTCTGAACCCAGTGCTATAAGATGATGCTGATGGTAGGTGTACGACGTGGACTCAAACCCCTCCGCCCACGCCATTAATCTCTTCCAAAAGGCTGGATTTCCGTTTTGTCGCCGCATGTTTTCACTCCTGTCACAATTCTGTATTCAGCCTTTACAGGCCAATGTATACGCCCAGGAAATTTATCCAACAAGGACATGCTGCCTCTGGCCGCACCAGGTACTGGATAAATTGTGATGAGCCGCCAGATTGATCAGCTAATCACTCAACCTAGATGCCGCTGATAAAACGCCTTCCATGCACTGCCCTCAAAACTGGGAATATCCATGTGTCCACCCGGATTGACATGCATCGTCTTTTCCTTTGACGTAAAGGCATTAAACAATGCGATGCCACTTTCCCTGGGTGCAACTGCATCCTCCCATTGAAAAACAAACTGGATCGGAATAGTGATTTTGTTCGCCGCAGCTTCCATCGCCCCTGCGGTTTCCCTTAAACCGAGCAGACCGAAGACAGCACATTTAATTCGAGGTTCCTCCGAGACAAACGGTACGCCGATGGCCGTACCCATCGAAACTCCCCAGTAGCCAATCTGGTCCGTACCGGCAATAAAATCAAATTCAAGTGCCGCATCGAGTGCTGCCTGCCATTCGGGGACAGCATGAACGGAACGCTGCGCCATCATTTTCAATCGCTTAGGGTCCATGGGTGCCGACACTTCGCCCCGAACGCGCTTGCCGACTTCAATCATATTCTGTTCGGCTTCTTCGCGGGTAATGCGATCACCATGGCCAGGGGCATCAATGGCGAGGGTCGCCCAGTCGAGTTCTTTGGCATATTGAATGGCACGGAGTCGAATGCCCTCTATTTTCTTATGCTGCGAACCGCCATGGCCCATCAGGATCATGGGCCGTTTTCCCGTAGCACCTTTTTTGGCATAGATGACACAGGGTACTGATTCTCCCGCCACCTCAATTTGAAAATCTCGTTGCACAACAGCGTCGATTGTTTTCTCTTTGCTGAATTCCATTGTCTCTCCCCGGTGCATGGATGTACTTACATTGTTTTTTGAACTGTCTATTGCTTAAATCGTTTGTACTGACAATGTATAGCCTTACACTAACTGTCGCAAACATGTCATCCCACACCGGTGTTCTTCATTAAGATCAAAAGTTAATTAAGTCCGGAACGTCCTGGCTTTGCTGCATTTGCCGAACGTCAATGCCGACAATGTTATTCGGAACCTAAAGAACCGCCGTGTCTGCAACACTAATATCTATCGTCTGATCACGATCATGTGTCCGTGAAAAATCAAGTTCCGGTCCCGCAGGGACTATCTGGGTGGGGTTAATCGTTGTCTGACTAACGTAGTAGTGAGTCTTGATATGATCGAGATCCACGGTATCGGCAATACCCGGCACCTGGTACAGGTCACGAAGGTAGTTGGAAATATTTGGATAATCCTCAATGTGTTTCAGATTCGTCTTAAAGTGACTGTAGTAGACCGCATCAAATCTGACCAGGGTCGTAAACAGACGCCAATCTGCCTCCGTGATTTGTGCACCCAGCAGATAACGGTGTTGCCCAAGAATCTTTTCAACCTCATCAAGCGCACCAAACAGTCGATTGAACGCGGCCTCATAGGCTTGTTGGGATGTAGCGAAGCCAGCCCGATAAACACCATTATTGATGTCATCGTAGACCAGGTCATTAATTTTATCGATATCCGCCCGTAAACTCTCAGGGTAATAGTCAAGAGACTCACCGGTCAACTCACTAAATGCGGAGTTGAACATGCGGATGATTTCCGATGATTCGTTATTGACGATAGTGCGACCTTTTTTGTCCCACAACACGGGCACCGTCACCCTGCCACTATAGTCGGGGTCGGTCATGGTGTAGACCTGGTAAAGATGATCAATATCCGGGATGGGGTTATTTTCTGAAACTTCCGAGAATACCCATCCGTGTTCCAGCATTCGGGGGTCAACAACGGTGACGCCAACGATAGACTCAAGCGCCTTCAGTTTATGGAAAATAAGCGTCCGATGGGCCCATGGACAGGCCAGGGAAACAAACAGGTGGTAACGCCCGGCTTCCACTTCAAATCCTGGCTCTCCAAGCTGATGACGAAACTGTGAATCTTTCCTGACGAATTCACCACCTGTTGAACTGGTCTCGTACCAATCGTTATGCCATTTACCCTCTATCAGTAAACCCATCTCCTTCTCTCCTCTGTTAATCATTTTCTCGTTCTCATCCGTAAAATCTATGCACGCGGCGATTTATGAATGTCATACGATGTTCGAAATTGGAGTTTCCAGCCAGGAACAATCTAGCAGGCTACTAGACACAGTGCCAGATATAGAGGCTAACAGCCCTGTCAATCGACAGCATTCCATCAGCCTGGAAGCGCTGGAAGTCCTGGAGGCAATTGAACGAAAAGGAAGCTTCGCCAGTGCAGCAAATGCACTTTATCGAGTGCCTTCCGCTATCAGCTACACAGTGCAGAAACTTGAGGGTGATCTTGCACCTGGTGCGGGTGAGCCGCCAGCCACAATACAAGGATAACAGTGTAGTGAGCTGCAAAGGATCCAGTGGGTATTTGCGGTCGCCTCGGGACATGAACTTACCCGGCAAACGGTAAACTAGTCGAACTGGCGACGGAGGAAGGTACGGATGAAGCACGGGTCCACATGATCTGGAAATCAAATAACAAGGGCCGCGCCCTGGGCTGGTTTGTCGAAGCCTTGTCTCCAATAATTTCAGGCAACCTGCTCTAGGAGCCTGGCGCTTGGCGATGTAACATTCCACGGAAATGGGTCAAACTCCAGTTGGAAGAACAATTTTCCACGGCTCATCGTTGGTGCAAATTCGGCGATTAAAGGGACAGTACACCTCCACAGACGAGTAAAACTCGAAATTCATGAACATGCAGAAGTCGGCGAGATAGTGGAACATTACTGATTGCATGGTGGTGCAGTCCTGATCATAGGTACGGCAAGCCTTCAAATATCTGGTTGAATTAAAGCCCTCTGGCTCGTTAGAATCCTGATGCTAACTATTTGCAGGACTTTCATGACAGACCAGGATATCCACATAGCCATAGTCACTCGCACATACAGCTACTTTTTGCTGTTTATCACCCTATGCCTGATTACCATTCATTGTGTACTGAATTACTACAATCATGAAGTTGAAGAAGTGAATTGGCTTATCTTCCAGTTGGTTGACCTTGATGAAGAAAATAATATACCAACCTGGTTTTCCGGTTATCTATTGCTAAACAACGCGCTGGTGATGTATATATTTTCGAAAATGGAATCGAACAAAAATCACTTTTACTGGATGCTACTATCATTAGGATTCCTTATCCTGTCACTAGACGAAGTTGCCGGGATCCATGAATCCATTCATACCGCAATTGATTTCAACTGGGCCTACGCCGGAGGAATTCTCGTCGTGGCATTGGGCTTATTGTATATCCCCTTCCTTCTTTCATTGAATCGGCGCCTGGCTGTTCTTTTTATCGTCTCCGGGTTGATCTATGTTTCAGGTGTCATCGGTGTAGAGTTGTTCAGCAAGGATATGGATGAAGATTCGATGGCTTATGGTTTTGCAACGGCAGTGGAAGAAGGGCTGGAAATGCTCGGTGCACTATTTTTCCTTGCTATCGCGCTCGATGAAATGAAACGGCAACAACATACTATTTTGACAGTCGCGATACGTTAGGAAGCATTTTCAACGTACCAGGCTCGCTGCTCGCAGTGTTTTCAGCGCCGGCCGTTCTGGTTGCCTTTATGGGTCTCTTTGGCCTCGCCTCTTTGGGTATCCCGAAGAACAAAGGAAATTGGCATTAGAAAGGTGCTGCGTGCATCCTCTCAGGAAATAATTGTGTTACTGCTCACTCAATTCTCCCGCCCGTGATATTCGCCAATGTTATATCCTGGTATTTGTGCTGGTATACGGCCAATGAATGGCTGAATGGATTTAATGACCGGATCGATTTGTTGCCCTGGTTTATCGCAGTTGTTACTGTTGCAGTAGTGGTAACACTGTTGTTGGCCTGGGGGACTGTCGCTGCCCATGCGCTTAAACTTGCCCGCACCAGCCCAATTTTTGCGCCCGGATATGAATAATGCCGGAAAGCGCAGCGCAACGGCCAAATTTTGTAGGAATGCGGCATAATGACAGGCAATCGTATTTATGGGTCGAATTTACCCATGAACACGCCACGATGCGGGGTCTGGTTTCCAGGATGAGCGAATTCAAGATTGACACAAGTCACTGCACCATAGCGGTAGAAAAAAGTGCCGGTACAGGCCTGCCCATTCTTTTCATCCACGGTAACTCTTCCTGTAAGGAAGTTTTCAGGAACCAGGTGCGGGGAGAGATAGGTTCAACCTTCCACTGCATCGCGATGGATTTACCCGGGCATGGCAACTCCGGCAATGCGAAAAATCCTGAACAAACATACACGATGCGCGGCTACGCTGATGTTGCCCTTGAAGTCATGGAAGCACTCCGAATAGAGGCTTTTGCCGTTCTGGGTTGGTCCCTCGGTGGTCACATCGGGATCGAAATGGTGAGTCGTTCAGATCGAATAAACGGCCTGCTCATTTCTGGTACACCGCCCATTAGCAAGGACCCGGCAGATATGGCCAATGCATTTCTACCCTCTGAACATATGGCGTTTACCGGTCAGGAAACCCTGACGGACGAACAAGCAGACTCGTATGCCCACGCCACCTGCGGCTCAAACGCACGATATGAAGAATTCCTGGGTGATGCAGTTAGACGAACTGACGGCAGGGCTCGTAGAATCATGATGGAAGCGGCCATGAGAGGAGAAGGCGCGGACCAGAGGCAGGTTGTGGAACACGATCCTACTCTCCTGGCCATCGTCAATGGCGCAGATGAGCCGATGGTGAATAACACCTACCTGAAACTGATCAGCTACAAGAATCTCTGGGAAAGCAAGATACATTTGATCCCTGATACCGGTCATGCGCCTTTCTGGGAATCCCCTGACGAGTTTAATGAAATTTTAAATCGCTTTATGACTGACTTGAGTTAATCATAGTGTGGAAAATACCAACTACCTGGGGGATAACCACTTGAATAGTCCAACCGGCACCAACCTGCCCGATACAATTAGTCCAGAAGGTAAATGGGCCAACACTTTCTCTTACCATCCGCTCGATGTGGAACTGGCCAGGGCAGAGGGTATCTATCTTTTTGATGACAAGGGTAATCGATATATTGATGCATCCGGTGGTCCCATGGCAGTCAATATTGGCCACAACGATGACCGCATGAAACGCGCGATAACCGAGCAACTGGAGAAGTATAATTATGTCCATCCGGTGATGGCTAACGGTCCGAGGGCTGAACTGTGTGACAAAATCGCCAGCATCGCGCCCGGAAGCCTTAATGCCAGTTACCTGGTATCCGGAGGCTCTGAAGCAGTAGAAACCGCGATGAAACTGGCGCGGCAAGCACAAATCGTCAGGGGAAACAAAGACAAGTACAAGATCATTTCCAATCACGAATCCTACCACGGCATGACCATTACAACTCTGGCTGTATCGGGCAGCCCGGGTAGCCAGCTCCCTTTCGAGCCAATGCTGCAAAAGTTCCCACAGATTAATCAGTACAGTGACTACAAGAAGCCCGGCGGCATGTCGCGAGAGGAGTGGGGCGTTATTTCCGCACAGGAACTGGAGCAGGCTATCCACTATGCAGGCGCACAAACGGTCGCGGCGTATCTGGCGACACCTCATGGTGCGGGATGCGATTACGGTGTGGTACCCCCGAAATCATATTGGGAAACCATCCGCAAAATCTGTGATCACTACGAGGTTCTGTTTATCGCTGATGAAGTTATTACCGGATTCGGCCGTACCGGGAAGTGGTTTGGCATGGAACACTTCGGCGTACAGGCCGATATCATGACGACTGCGAAGGGTATCTCAGGTATGTATGCGCCGCTTGGCGCAGTAACCGTTACCGATGAAATCAACGAACCATTCAAACACGATGCATACTTCATTCATGGTTTTACCTCGGGTGGGCATCCATTAGCCATTGCAGCTGGTATCGCGGCCATTGACGTTCTTAAGGAGGACAAGCTGGTTGAGCATGCGGCAAATATGGAAGCAAAGCTGTTCGCCCATAAGGAACGGTTGTTGTCACATCCAACGGTGAAGGATATTCGCGGCTGGGGTCTGTTCATGGTCGGAGAGCTGGTTAAGAACAAAGATACCATGGAGTATTTCGACCAGGATCAAAAGGCCGAACACCTGTTCCAGCAACTGGCCATGAAAAATGGCCTGGTCATGTACGGCACTTTATATGGTGCCAGAAGGCAACCAGCCTTCCGCCGTGGTTTACCCTTCTGGATATCGCCGCCATTGTGTATCACCGAGGATCAAATCAACGACATGATGGCTCGGCTGGACCAGACACTGACAGAGTGGGAGCAAATGCTTTAACGCAAACCCGCATTGATACTATCCAATACCTTGCTACCCGGGCAAAGTTCTTTGCCGGTGAGTTGGCCAAGCGGTCGCGATACTGTCTGCAGGATTCCGTGCAGGTCTGGCGCATCCTTTTCGGCAAAGAGCAAACCTGTTAGAACTCGCCCCTCAGTACTGTGTTCATGGATGGCCTGTAATGCGGCCTGCCGATCGAACAGATCATGGCCATTGCCATCGGTCTTGTGCAGCCTGATCATGGACCCGTCATGTAACAGCACTTCCTGGGTTTTGCCCTCGTCGTAACTGGTCAGTATTTCCTCACGCATGGGCACGAAATCTACCTTGACCACGTCCTTGTTCTCACGAATATAGGGATAACTCATAGTCGAGCCTTCATGGTTATTAAACGTCACACAGGGTTGAAATCCCGCCTTCATCATCAGACCGATGAAATCCCAGGGTGCTGGTTTCTGCATTCGGATGTCTGAATTCAGGTTTTAAGTAACTCACTTTTTGGACTCCTTGCTTCTAGAAGTTTCAGCCGGACGAATTGACGTAACATTGTCGCCGCCCAGAGATTCACGCATGGCATTGACGATGCCGCGTGCGGTAATGGGCAGGCCATCGAAATGCAGTACCGAAACCAGTTTTTTGGGTTGCAACTCGCACTCATTGATCAGCAGCCGCCGCATCTGGCCATCCCTGTTTTGTTCAACGACAAAGACAATTTCATGCTCAGCGACAAACTGATCTACTTCTTCATTGAAAGGGAAAGCCCGAAGCCGCATTGTATCAAGCAGGATTCCCTCTTCTTCCAGAATCTCGGTTGCCTCATATCCCGGGGATGCGGTCGTGCCGAAAAAGATCATACCGTAAGGCGTGGCCTTACCAGCGGGCTTTATCTTGGGTGCCGGAACATATTGTTTAGCAGTTTCAAATTTTTTCGATAACCGTTCCATGTTTCGGACATAGGCATCACCATCCTCTGTATAAACCGCATACTCATCGCGAGAAGTGCCGCGGGTCACGGTGGCGCCTTTTTCCGGATGGGATCCGGGGAAGGTTCTGTAGGTAATGCCATCGTCATCGATATCCAGATATCGACCGTACTTCTCGGTCATCGCCGTGCAGCACCTTGCCCCGCTTCAATCGACGATCATCATCCCAGTAGAGAGGTGACATGGCATCATTCATGCCCAGATCAAGATCCGACATCATCAGTATTGGTGTTTGTAATTGTTCTGCCAAATCAAAAGCATCGACGGCCATACCGAAACATTCAGCTGCAGTGGCCGGAAACAAGAGCACATGTTTCGTATCACCGTGGGATGCATAGGCAGCAGAAAGAATATCCGATTGCTGGGTCCGTGTTGGCATGCCCGTGGAGGGCCCCGCTCGCTGAACATCCACTATCACGGCTGGCACCTCGGCATAGTAGGCTAACCCGAGAAATTCAGACATAAGTGACAGCCCGGGCCCACTGGTCGCCGTAAAAGCACGAGCACCATTCCAACTCGCGCCAATGACCATTCCAATCGCTGCCAGTTCATCTTCTGCCTGCACGATAGCAAAGTTGTTCTTACCCGTTCCCGGATCAATACGCAGGCGTTTCGCGTAGGTTTCAAAAGCTTCCACTACCGATGTTGAGGGTGTAAGCGGATACCAGGCGGCAAAAGTGGCACCGCCATATATTGCACCAAGGGCGATGGCGGTATTGCCATCCATGAGGATATGTTCAAATTTTTTGATATGCGGCGCCTCTTCAAGGCCCACTTCAAGTTTTAAACCAACTGCACCCGCATAATTTTTTGCAGCGTACTGATAACCCAGTTCGAGTGCTTGCATGTTGGTGTAATCAGTCGCTCTTTGCCCTTGAACTGCTCAGCGACTATTTCCTGGAATACACTAAAGTCAATATCCAGAAGAGAGGCTAGCGCCCCCACGTAGATGATGTTCTTAAAAAGTAGTCGCTGCCTTGGATCCGTGTATTCACGCAGGCAGATCTTCGTAAACGGAATCCCAATATAGGTCAGGTCGGACCGTTGGTACCGGATATCCAG
>Ga0114950_10000483_pt1 | contig 27309 bp, 19 predicted proteins | sample N075metaG_FD_83503 | JGI IMG/M metagenome (GOLD analysis project Ga0114950, IMG submission 83503) | Deep subsurface microbial communities from Kermadec Trench to uncover new lineages of life (NeLLi) - N075 metaG | ecosystem: Environmental > Aquatic > Marine > Ocean trench > Sediment | place... | reverse complement strand
CCCGCATTGCATGCTGCCGGGGTCAGGGCGTGCACCGACGTCTCCGGCTTCGGGCTGCTCGGTCATCTGGGCGAAATGGCGCGCGCGGCGAATATGAGCATCGAACTTTGGCCCGACGCAGTGCCGCTGCTGCCGGGTACGGAGATATTGATGCAAGCCGGAATCGCAAGTTCGTTGCAGGAGGCCAATGAGCGGGCATTGGGCGACGTTGAAACCGGCAACTTTAATAGCGCGGACAGTCGTGTCCGCATGCTGCTTGATCCGCAAACCTCCGGGGGCCTGCTGGCAGCGGTGCAGCCGGCACAGGTTGCGAACTGCGTGGACGGATTGCAGGCCGCAGGCTATGGCGCTGTGGCGGTAATCGGGCGGGTTGGTCCGGCCCGCGAAGATCGATGCTGGGCGAGCTTGGCGGCGGCATCGGCGCTGGAATTATCGAACCGTCCGGCGGCCGGGCGGCAGGCATGATCGTTGCGACGGCAGGTCATGTCGATCATGGCAAAACGGCACTGGTCCGGGCCCTGACCGGTACCGACACGGACACACTGGAAGAGGAGAAACGTCGCGGCCTGACCATCAATCTCGGCTTCGCATATTTTAATGCCGGTCCGCATCGGGTCGGTTTCATCGATGTGCCGGGTCATCAGCGCTTTATCAAAAATATGCTGGCCGGCGTCGGTGCGATCGATGCGGTGTTGCTGGTGGTCGCTGCCGATGAGGGGATCATGCCGCAAACTCGCGAGCATCTGCGGATCATGGACCTGGTCGGGTTGCGTCGCGGCGTGGTGGTGGTTACTAAAGTGGACCGCGCGGATGCGACGCAGCTTGCAACACTCGATACGGAACTGGCCGGGTTCCTGGCCGGTACGTTCCTGGAGCACGCGCCGATCATACGCACGGCTGCAACCACCGGCGCCGGTTTGTCTGCCCTCAACGAGACCTTGACGGCGCTGGCCGACGAACTCCCCGAACGTCCTGCCGCCGGTAATTTTCGGCTGGCAATCGATCGGGTGTTCTCGGTGATCGGAACGGGGCTGGTGGTGACCGGTACGGTTTACGCGGGCGAGGTTCACGTCGACGAAGCCCTGGCCGTGTGCCGTAATGCATTGCCGGCACGCGTGCGTGGCATTTACAGCGAGGGCCAAGCTGCTGAAGTCGCAGCGGCCGGACATCGCTGTGCATTGAACCTGACTGGCATCCGGCGCGAACAAATCAAACGAGGTGACTGGCTGACCGCGCCCGATGCCGTGTACACCGCCACGCAGGTGGACATCGAATTACGCGTGCCGCGCGATGCGGCGCAGCCGCTCAGGCACTGGACGCCGGTACATATATTCCACGGTGCCGCACATCACACCGGTCGTGTCGCGTTACTGGAGGCGCCGTTGCTGAAACCGGGCGATACACAACTGGCGCAACTCGTGCTGGACACGCCGATGGCTGCCGTGCGCGGTGAGCCGTGCGTGTTGCGCAATCAAAGTGCCGACCTGACGCTTGCCGGCGGACACATCGTGGATGTATTCGGGTCCAGAGCCGGACGGGCCCGAGCGTCGCGAATACACTGGCTGCGGCAGATGAACCTGGCCACGCCGCAAGCCAGCCTTGCTGCCCTGCTCGCAGAGGCAAAAGAGGGGGTGCCGCTGGCGGCATTTCAAATCGCCTGGAATCTGACCGAGGCTGAAGCCGAGACGTTGTACCGCGAACTCGAGCTGGTGCAGATCGATTCGTCCGACGCGGGCGGCAGAGTGCGCATTGGCCTGGCGCCGGCACACTGGCAGGCCCTGCTTGACATCCTGGTAGCCGCAGTTAAGGCCTGGCACCAGAAACATCCCGATGACACTGGCATCCGGCTGCCAGCCCTGCGGGCCGGGGTCAGCGCGAAATTATCTCAAGCCTCCGTGGAGGCTGCGCTGAATGTGCTGGTTGGTGCGCATACGCTGCAGCAAACCGGGCCGTGCTTTCATATGCCGGTGTTCGCGGCACGTTTGCCGGAAAGCGAAACCCTGCTTTGGGATGCGGTCAAGCTGCAGCTTGAGGCTGCGGGCATGCACCCGCCGACCTTGAGTGAACTGGCGGCACGGGTCGACACCGACCAGGACACGCTCATCGCGTTGCTGCGCCGCCTCAGTGATCTGGGTATCATCGCGCGGGTGCAGAAGAATCGCTATTTTCTGATCATGACATTAAAACAACTTGCCACGCGCTTCGCGTCGATCACGCAAATCGCGCCAGCGGGCCTGGTAGCGGTGGCAGATTTCCGCGATCAGACCGGGCTTGGCCGCAACCTCAGTATTGCGGTGCTCGAGTATTTCGATCGCGTGAGTCTGACTCGTCGGGTCGGTAACGGCCGCCGGCTGGTCAAACCGGTGGATACGATTTTCAACTGATTCCGGCAACTTGGTAAGCTTGCGAGCGGAAGAGAAACGCCCCCGGTGGGGCGCGCGGCCTTCAAAGCCGTTGGGGTGCGTCAAGCGTGCCCGGTGGGTTCGACTCCTACCTCTTCCGCCATACTTCGAGGCGTTCGATTCCCATCCGGCATCAATGGCGGATTTCTTTCGGCGCGCGCTGATGGTCCAGCGGGGTGACTTGCAGATCAACGCTAAACGGAAATTCTGCCGGCAGGAAACAGATCTCATCGTCACAAGTCTGGTAGCTGAGCACCGCTTCGATGCGTATGCCGGTCGTCTTTAATCTGGGCCCGAGGGTGATCTCGCGCTGGATACGGACTTTATTCAGATAGACGGGTACGCGCTCGTCAATGACATCCAGATGCAGAATTTCAGGCTCGGGCAGTTCGAGCGCGCCTTCATGCAGCTCGGGATTGGCCACGATGCGCAGATCGATCGGGGTGTAGTCCGAGCCCGGCGCATACAGATGCATTCGCTCCGGAAGCTCGATGTCAGCGACCAGAAAAAAGTGATTGCCGGGCTGCACCGGATCCTGGGAAGCGTAGGCCGAGAATTTGAACTGCGGTAGCTGAGCTTCGATTCGCTGGCCTCCGCCCGTACCGAAGGTCTTCCATAATATGGTGTCGGCAGTGTGGCGCTGGTTATGGGCCTGGATGAAGAACTTCGTCTGCACGATGCCATCGGCATCGACGACATAGGTGCCCGGAAACGGGATGCCGTAGCCGAACGTGCCTTGCGTATGATTGAGGTTCCGGATTCCAAAAGCATCGATAATTTCCGATTTTTGATCAGACAGCATCGAGTAGCGGAAACCGCCATGGCGATCAGCGAAGCTGCGCAGGATATCGACACTGTCATAGCTGATGGCCACGACGCCGAGGCCGGCCTCGGTGAGCTTGTCGAACGATTGCTCCAGCTTCACGAGCTGAGCTTTACAGTAAGGTCACCAGTCGGCGGAACGATGAAACAGGATCATCGCCCCGTTCGGCCCCCTGATATCCTCGAAGCTCCGCCGCACGCCGTGTTGATCAATGGCTGAAAACATCGGGATGCGTTCACCGACCTCGGGGCCGGTAGTCATGTTGGCATCGGCGCGGCTCACATCGGTGAAGACATTTTCAGCGAGCACCGGCAGTGCACAGACGAACAGCAACACAACCCGGAGGAGGTTGCCGATGCCCTTGCAGAATATTTTGACCGTCTCATCGATGGCGTACTGTATCACAGTCTCTTTTCGGGGTTCCCGTGCATGACCGGCAGTGCGATGCAACCTGCTTATATAAGAGAGAGTGCCGCCAGTTGCGCGACAAACTGTTGCTCGTCTTCCAGACAGCGCAGGTCCAGCCAGAAGCTGCCGTCACGGATTCGGCCGATCACCGGGCGAGGCAGGCCGCGCAGGTTCCGGGCCAGTTGATCCAGCGGATTTTGCAGCCGGTTCGAATCTGCCGGGGTGATACGCAAACCTGCGCTGCGGATGGCGCGCAGGGGCAAGGCCCCGCTGCCGAACTGGCTCTGCATGTCGCTGACGCGGATCGAAAAATCCCGCAAGCAGTGTGCCAGCCGGGGGGCGAGACGCCCGGCCTGGTGCTCGATCGCGTCGAGCGGCCGCGTCAACTGGCGGAGGATCGGCAGTTCCGCGGCCAGCCGTGCCGGTTCCGTGTAGAGCTTCAGCACTTCGGCAAGCGCCGCCAGGGTCAGTTTGTCCACCCGCAAAGCCCGTTTCAGCGGGTTGGCGTCGAGCCGGTCGATCAGGGCCTGCGAGCCGACGATTATCCCTGCCTGTGGGCCGCCGAGCAGTTTATCGCCACTGAAACTTACCAGGTCTGCGCCGTGTTCCAGGCTGGTCATCGGGGTCGGCTCCACCGGCAGACCATAGGCGGATAAATCCACCAGCGCGCCGCTGCCGAGATCCACCACGAAGGGTATTTGCCACTCATGGGCCAGTGCGGCGAGTTCGCGTTCGGGAACTTGCGCGGTGAATCCGTCGATGACGTAGTTACTCGGATGCACCTTTAACAAGAGTGCCGTCTGATCGTTTATGGCCCGGGCATAGTCTTGCCGGTGGGTACGGTTGGTGGTGCCGATTTCGCACAAGCGGCAGCCCGCGCGAGCCATGATGTCCGGAATGCGGAAAGAACCGCCGATCTCGATGAGTTCGCCGCGCGATACCGGCACCGTCTGGTCCAGGGCGAGCGTATTCAGGATCAGCAGCACGGCCGCCGCATTGTTATTGACCACGGTTGCGGCGGCAGCTCCGGTCAGGTCGCAGAGTAACCGCCCCACATGCGTATCGCGCTGGCCCCGGCCACCGCGATGGAGGTCATACTCCAGGTCAACCGGGTGGCGTGCAGCCTGTTCGATGGCGCTGATCGCGACCTCGGGCAGCGATGCCCTGCCGAGGTTGCTATGCACGATGGTGCCGGTCAGGTTGAAGACCGGGCGGGGTCCGCGGCCGCCGCGTTCGATGAGCCGGACATTGATCTCCCGGGCCAGCGCCCCGGTGCGAAGATCGGGGTTCGTGTGCGTGCCGATCGCCCCGCGCAGATCCGTCTGCAGCGCGCGGATCGTCTTGCGCACCGCCAGGCGCCCCCAGTCACGGATCAGCGGCAGGATCTCGGGGCTGGTCAGCAGCGCGTCGACGCCGGGGATGTCGCGTAAGGATGCAGACGGCATGCGGCCATTATAATGGAAAGACGTTCTGACCCGCTGTCCCACTTGACAACGACTTGCACAGTCGAAGTCAGTGATAGCCTGTGGTGTGTAAAGCTTCTTCCACGAGTCGTGCTCGCCCTTGTGCGCTTAGGTCGCCGCGGGTGAACCAGTTCGATATGGTCCCGCCGGGGGCACCTGCACGGAAGATAAAACCTCCCCGCGTTGGAATTCCCCTTGAATGGGTTAAAGTCTGATTATTCGTTAACCCGTCGGATGTCGGACATAATAAAATGCGTGGCGGCAAGGGGTTAGCGGATGTGGCCAAGGTACGGGTAGATTATGTTTAATGCCCGTTTCGGAAATTCACGCACCGAAACCCTTGACTCTGGACCTTGGTCCAGGGTTTAGTATTCACCCTATGCATGAAGAATTCTCCCCAACGCTCACCATCGGGCGGCTTGCCGAGCAGGCGGACGTGGGCATCGACACGGTCCGGTTCTATGAGCGCCGTGGCCTGTTGCCGAAGCCGGCTCGAACCTCGGCGGGTTATCGGCTCTACCGGCCGGACATGGTGGCCCGATTGCGCTTCATTCGGCGCGCAAAAGTTCTGGGTTTCAGTTTGGCTGAAATCGATACCTTGCTGCGGTTGCAGGATGCCGGCGGCAGCAGGGCAAAGGTGAAAAAACTCACGACCCATAAGCTCAAGGAGATCGAAATAAAGATTGCCGATCTGTCCAGAATGCAGAAGGTCCTGGCGCAGCTGGCAAGCGAATGTTCCGGCACGGGCGATATTAACGGCTGCCCGATTATTGAAGCACTGTGCCTGGAGGATCATTGATAGATTTTTGGAGGGAATCGCGGCTGAAGCCGCTCCCACAAAAGCCGCCCCCACAAAAGCTGCTTCCACAGCACCGCTGACAGGTTCTGTGGGAGCGGCTTCAGCCGCGATTCATCAGAGACGGATACCATGAATACAGCAACGACTGCGATTACCACAGACCATTTCGTGACCTCCATCGGCGGCATGACGTGCAGCGCCTGCGCCGCGCGGGTCGAGAAGTCCCTCGGCCGTGCCACTGGCATCCAGTCGGCAACGGTCAATTTTGCGACCGAGAAAGCCGATGTTCTGTTCGACCCGACGGTCACTGACGTCAATGCGATTTCCTCGGTAGTGATAAAGGCCGGTTTTACCGTGGCCGACGAACGGTTTTCCTTTGCGATCGGCGGCATGACCTGCAGCGCTTGTGCGACGCGTGTCGAGAAGGTGCTGCGCAAGCTTCCGGGCGTGCTGGAAGCCAACGTCAATATCGCCCTCGAGCGCGCCGACGTGACCGCGATCTCCGGTCAACTCGATCGGAGCACCTTGCGCACTGCCGTGGAGAAGGCCGGCTATGAGGCCCGTTTCGGGGCAGCGGAGCGTGACAGCGCGGATGCGCAGCACCAGGCGAAGGAGCAGGCGCAACTGCGACGCGAATCGATCGCATTGCTGTTCTCGGCGGTGCTGACTCTGCCGCTGGTCGGGCAGATGATCGCCATGATCGCCGGCCTGAATTTTCACCTGGAGCCTTGGGTGGAACTGGCGCTGGCTACCCCGGTGCAGTTTCTGATCGGGGCGCGATTCTATCGCTCGGCATACAAGGCGTTGCAAGCGCGGGCCGGCAATATGGACGTGCTGGTCGCGATGGGTACCTCCACGGCTTATGCGTACAGCCTTTATCTGTTTATCACTCTGGGTAACGCCGCCCGGGGCCAACTCTATTTTGAGGCATCGGCGGTCATTATCACGCTGGTGCTGCTGGGTAAATTCATGGAGGCACGCGCCAAACGCGGCACGACAGCGGCGATTCGCCAGCTCATGGATTTGCGGCCCGAGACCGCGCATGTAGAACGTGACGGTAAGGAGCTGGAATTATCCGTTGTCGATGTCGCCAATGGTGATCTGGTCGTCATCCGGCCAGGCGAGCGTATTCCGGTCGACGGCGAAGTGGCGGAGGGCCGTTCCGAAGTTGACGAATCACTGATTACCGGCGAAAGCCTGCCGGTAGACAAGCAGATCGGCGACGCGGTGACCGGCGGCGCCATCAACGGCACCGGCCTGATAAAGGTCATCGCCACCGCAGTCGGTGAAGACTCGACCTTGTCCGGATCATCCGTCTGGTCGAAAACGCCCAGGCGGGCAAGGCGCCGATTCAGAGACTGGTAGACCGCATTAGTGAAATCTTTGTACCCGTTATCGTGGCAATCGCAGTCATGACCTTTGCTGGCTGGCTGTTTGCCACGGGCAATTTTGAGTCGGCGCTGATCGCCGCGGTTTCGGTGTTGGTCATTGCCTGTCCCTGCGCGCTCGGCCTGGCAACGCCAACGGCCATCATGACCGGCACGGGTGTCGCGGCCCGGTTCGGTATTTTGATCAAGAACGTGGAGGCGCTCGAGCGGGCACACAAATTGGATGCAATCATTTTCGATAAAACCGGAACACTGACGGAAGGGCGGCCGAGGGTGATCACGATCAAGGCCGTGTCAGCCGGCAACGAGGCCGGCTTGCTGCGCCTGGTAGCCTCGCTGCAGCAAGGCAGTGAACATCCCCTCGGCAAGGCCGTGCTCGAGCGGGCGAAACAAGACCGGCTGGAACTCGAACCGGTTCGCGATTTCCAGAGTTTTATCGGCAGCGGGGTAGCAGGGAAAATCGGCGACAGCACCGTGATCTCGGGCAACGAAGCCTTTATGCGGGCGCACGACATCGAACTGGGAGATGAAGTCAAGCTGGCCGCGGCCTGGGAAGAGCAGGGCAAGACGGCGATCTGGGTTGCCCGCGATGGGGCGTTGCTGGGAGTTATCGCGATAGCCGATGCGTTGCGACCCGAATCGAGACCGGCCATCGACGAATTGCGTCGCATGGGCATCAAAACCCTGCTGCTTTCCGGTGATGCCGAGCGTGTGGCCCAGGAAATCGGCCGGCAGGTGGGAGTCGACCGCGTCAGGGGTGGCGTCAAGCCCGACGACAAGGCGCGGGAGGTCGCTGAACTCAGGGCCGAGGGCTATACGGTCGGCATGATTGGCGACGGCATTAATGACGCACCGGCACTGGCGGCCGCCGATGTGGGTATCGCCATGGGCACCGGCACCGATGTGGCGATGGAGACCGCGGGCGTGACCCTCATGCGCCCGAATCCGGGCCTGGTGCCGGCGGCAATCTCGGTGAGCCGGGCCACCTGGAACAAGATTCGCCAGAATCTGTTCTGGGCATTTATCTATAATGTGGTCGGCATTCCGATCGCGGCCGCCGGCTATCTGAGCCCGACGATTGCCGGCGCTGCGATGGCGTTCAGCAGCGTCAGTGTCGTCAGCAATTCCTTATTGCTCAGGCGCTGGCGTCCGTGTAAATTACGGGTCGATCCCCCGCATGCAGAGGAAATAAGAAAATGACTACACTCATGGAACGCATAGGCAACGAACGGCGCCGATTACGGTCGGTGCGTCAGAACATGATTGCCGCAATCGAACAAAAAGCCCGGGGCGATGAAACGTATGTGCCGTTTTACATCGCGGCCGCAGACTATATCGATGCGACCATGCAGCGTGTGCATATTCAGGACGTGAAGATGGAGGACATGATTCGCGAAAAAATCGAGACCATGGATGCGGGTGTTGAGAAAGCACTGGCGGAACTCCAGGCACGGCTGATCGGGGCCAAGGAGCATCTGAAACCTTTTCTGGCGGCGCGGGATGCGCTGATGGAAAAGGGTTGCGAGGCGCTCGAAGGATTTGAAAAAGAGGGTCAAGAGTACTCGGACTTTATCGTTGCCAACATGGGCCATCATGGCCCGACCGCGGATCTGGGCGCCAAGCTGTTTTCAGGCGAAGACTGGGAGTACATGGCCGGGATCACCGATGCGGAAGTCGAACGCGAAGCAGCATTGTTTGCTCGTGTGCAGGAGACGATTCCGGGCGACGTGAAGACTCCCGACGCCTAGATGGCGGCATTATCCGGGAGCAATGCAGTAATGCAGCAATGCGGCAGGCTCCCACACAAGTCACAGACACCGAAGCTGCTCCGGCAGCTGCTTGTAAATATAATTTATCAGTAGTAGCATCGAGCGACATAAAAGTTAATTGATAACCCGGTGGCGCCGGAGGTTATCATGACAATATTCACCGCTTCGCCAGTTCGGCGGCTCCTTGTTTGCCCGGGCTTTTATGACATACGGTTCAGTTTACTGCTCGTCCTGACGGGTATGACGTTGAGTTCGATTGCGGCTGCGGCGACGGTAACGGTCACTCCGTCCAGAGATGCGACGATCTTCTCCAGCGGGGGAGTGAACGGTATCGGAGATCTGTTTGCCGGGACCAGCGGAACCATCACGCCCAGCGATCAACGCCGCGCTCTGCTATATTTCGATCTGGCCGCTATTCCCGCAGATGCCGTTATCACCGATGTATCGCTGACCTTGTCGGTCCTCGCCGCGCAAGGCAGCGAAACCGGATCGCTGCACAGGCTTCTGCAAGCCTGGGCAGAGGGTGACCAGGCGGCGGGTGCGGGTGCCGGTATCGGTGCCGGCGGCGGCGGGGGTGCCCCGTCGTCACCCGTGGGCGACAACGACGTCACCTGGACCACGACGGGTCTCGGCCCTGCGTGGGCGAATGCCGGGGCCGATTTTATTCCTGCGGCCAGCGGTTCGGCATTGCTGCCCCTGGCGGGAAACACGGTCACGTTCTCCAGTGCGGGCATGGCAAGCGATGTGCAAGGCTGGGTTGATGCGTCGTTCGGCAATTTTGGCTGGATAATCACAGGCTCCGATATCGCCCCCAACGTCCGCAAATTCGCTTCCCGCGAAGCGGTCTCCGGCCAGCCGGAACTGTCCGTCACGTATAACGTCATTCCGATTCCCGCGGCGGTGTGGCTGTTTGGTTCGGCCCTCGGACTGCTCGGCTGGATGCGGCACTAAAGTAGCGAGGCCCGGTCAACCCGAAGAATAATCAGGCAAACAGCACTGGTCCAAAACCAACAGGGGAAAGTCATGATCAATTGCAATTCCCGTTATACCGGCAGGCTGGCGACGATCGTCGCGTTGGCGGCCGGTTTTCTGCCCTCGCTCAGCCAGGGTCTGACCACGAGCATTCCGCAAGGCGAGATTGTCGCCGAACTCGAACTGGTGTGCAGCGGGCTCACGTCGCCCGTTTACGCGACCCATGCGGGAGATAAATCTGGCCGGTTGTTCATCGTTGATCAGGCTGGCCAGATACGGATTCTGGATGTCAGGCATGGGGTCTGTCTGAGCGAGCCGTTCCTCGATCTGACCGCGAAGATGGTGGTCGTGAATCCGTTCTTCGACGAGCGCGGCCTGCTGGGGCTTGCTTTCCACCCGCAGTTCAGGATGAACGGCCGCCTCTTTGTTCGTTACAGCGCACCCCGCGCCGGAAGCCCGGGCGAGCCGTGTTTTGGCACCTCCCGAGGTTGCCACGAAGCGATTCTGGCCGAGTTCCGCGTTGCAAACAGGCGCGCGAATTTCGCCGATCCGGCGAGTGAGCGAATCCTGTTTCGCATCGATGAACCGCAGTTCAACCACAACTCGGGCACCGTTGCGTTTGGACCGGATGGCCTGCTGTATTTCACGCTCGGTGACGGCGGCGGTGCGAATGACGGCCTTGCGGACATCCCTCCGTCTCACGGGCCGATCGGCAACGGCCAGAATATCGACACGGTACTCGGCTCGATTCTCCGCATCGATGTCGACAGCACGCCGGGTCCGGGCCTGGAATATGCCATTCCGGCCGGGAATCCATTCGCCGGGGAGACTCCGGGCGCGGATGAAATCTACGCTTACGGGCTGCGCAATCCTTACCGGTTCTCGTTCGACCGCGGGCGCGGCAAGGGTAACCGGCGGGGCGGGGACGGCCGGCTGTTTCTCGCGGACGTGGGCCAGGGTCTGTTCGAGGAGGTCAATATCATTCAGAACGGGGGCAATTATGGCTGGGTGATCGCGGAGGGATTCCACTGCTTCGATCCTTTCAACTCAGGCATGCCGCCATCGAGTTGCCCCGGCACCGGGCCCGGCGGCGAACCGCTGCTCAACCCGATCGCCGAGTATAACCATGGCGACGGTATCGCGGTGATCGGCGGGTTCGTCTATCGCGGCAAGGAATCGGCGCAGCTGTTCGGCAAATACGTTTTCGGCGATTTCAGCAGCAGCTTCTTCGTCCCGGGCGGCCGCTTGTTCTGGCTCGATGCAGACGGCGCTCTGACCGACATTTTCGAGTTTCAGTTGGGTGAACTCAACCTGCCCCTGGGTAAATTTCTGTTCGGCTTCGGTGAAGGTGAGGACGGCGAATTGTATGTGTTGACGTCGGGCAGTCTCGGCCCCTCCGGCAACTCAGGCGAGGTGTTTAGGTTGCGGGTGGCGGGAGACGATGACGAAGACAGCGATTCGGACAGCGATTCGGACAGCGATTCCGATTAATCGCTGATCTTCAGCTTGTATGGGATCGACTTCAGCCGCGATTCCTTACGGCAACTTCAGCCGCTGACGCCCTGACAGGCAGCTTGCCAATTCTGCCATTGGTCGGCCACGCCGGTTTTTTGCAGAAAAACCATATCGACATGCTGGCTCGGGTCATTCGGATCCGCCAGTTGGGGGTTAGCCGCAAGCCGGCTGGCGACATGCACCACGCCCAGCGCTCCGAACTGACTCGTCTGGCACTGGCCGGGTTGCTCGTGGTAGGCCCGCCATATCTCGCATCACGCGGTCAGGGCTCACATTGCCGGGTCCGGGTTGCAGAAGAATAAAACGGCCGCCGCAAGGCCCAGTAAAATCGTTAACGTCAATGCGACCGCCTGCGGCAACACCACCCATTCGCCCGGTGCGGCTCGGCCCCGGCGTCATTTTTCACGCGGATGACAAAGCCGGCCTGCTCCTGGTGAGACAGAGCTCGACCAGATCCGCGATCTTTGCGGTGCCGACACACATGACACTGTCTGCACCACCCCAATAGATCTTGACCGTGCCGTCACTCTCGGCGACGGCGCCGCAACTGAACACCACGTTGTGCACGTAGCCGGTCAATTCCCACGCATCTTCAGGCGCTACGATCCATTCGTCGGCAACGCCGAGCACCCGGGCGGGGTTGGCCAGATCGTGCAGCGCCACACCCAGGCGATACACGGCGCCATCCATGGTCGGGAACACGCCATGGTAAATATTGAGCCAGCCCTGCGGGGTTTTGATCGGCGTGGCACCCGGGCCGATCTTCATTTCGTCCCAATGGTAGGTAACCGGCTGGATTACCGGCACCGACTCACCCCAGTGAATCAGGTCCAGAGACCAGGACAACCAGATGCACCAGGGGTTGATGTCTGAATGGGGGCGATCGAGCCGTGCATAGCGGCCATCGAAGGTTTCAGGAAAAATCACCACATTGCGCATATCGGGTGGACTGATGAATGCCACCCTCTCCAGCGTTGTGAAATCGCGGGTTTTTGCCAGGCCGATGCGCACGCCAAACCGGGAATAAGCGCTATAGGTAATATAATAGTGATCATCGATGCAACAGATTCGCGGGTCCTCGACGCCGTATTCTTCATGCGCCGCGAAGCGCTCATCTTCGGACGGCACCATGAACGGCTCGGGCGCCACTTCAAACCGGTAGCCATCATCGCTCCAGGCTATGCCGATAACGGATCTGCCGGTACGCAGATGGGAGCGAAATAATAAAACATAGCGCTCCCCGAGCCTGGTGGCTGCCGCATTGTGAACGGTCTCTACCGGATACGGTATGTCATGCCTGGTGAGGATCGGGTTACCTTCGTAACGCTTTACGATCGGTTCATTGCTCATTGCCTGCTTCCGGTTCGAGGATTTTTCGGTACGCCGTCACGTAATCTTGTGCCATGCGCGCGCTCGAGAAGCGCCGCTCTACATCGTTCCGGCAGGCGGACCGGCTGATGGCGCTTATCGCCGCCACGGCTTCGGACGCCTGGTCAATGTCCGAGACGATGTAACCGGTTTCGTCGTGTCTGATAATTTCCGGAATCGAACCGCGGTTAAAGGCAATAACCGGCGTCCCGCAGGCCATGGATTCCACCATGCTCAAACCAAATGGCTCGTCGAAGCTGATCAGGTGCAATAGCGCGGCCGCGCGGCTCAGCAACTTGCCCCGCCGGTCAGGCCCGACGGCGCCTATGTATTCCACCGTTGTGCCATCAAGCTGCGGCGCGATCCGGGAATCGAAGTAGTCCTGATCCTGCACGATGCCGGCGATGATCAGCTTGATGCCTGTCTTGTGAGCCACCTGGATGGCCTCATACACGCCTTTTTCCGGATGGATTCTGCCAAAGAATAACAAGTACTGCCCCTCGGCTTCGGAGAAGGGGAATTTTTCAAGGTCGATGCCGTGATGGATCGTCGCTAGGTAATCGAGATCAGGCGACCTGTCAGCCGCGCTGATCGCGACGTAGTGACAGCGGCCGTTGTATTTCCGGTAGACGGGGACAATTGACGGGGATGAGAAGCCGTGAATCGTGGTGATTACCGGTGTTGCGACCAGGCCGGAATAGGTCAACGGTAGAAAGTCGAAGTGGTTGTGGATCAGGTCAAAATCAGCCGCGCGTTCGAATACTTCGGAAATGTGCAGGCATTCTGCAACCTTGGGCTCAACCGAGGCATCTTCCGAATAGGGGCGCGGGCAAACCGAGATCAGTTTGCCGCTGGTTTGCGAATCTCCGCTGGCAAACAGAGTGATATCCAGGCCCATTTGCACCAATTCTTCCGTCAGCAGGCTGACCACGGATTCCCATGGTCCGTAGTGGCGAGGAGGGGTGCGCCATGCAACAGGGCTCAGGAGGGCAATACGCATACTCAAACCCGATGATTTCCGAAAGTGTGACACACGAAGCGAGCTTTAAGCGAACCTCGCAGCTATAATTCCCGCGGTCGTTTCCGGCAGGCGGCTGGAAAGGACCCGGTTGAGTGTCGGGTAGATTACATCAATGTGCAACTATTGTAATGAGAGTCCAGGAACAGCGTAAGCAACTCGTCAGACGACGCCCCACCTTGCTCAATGCCGAGAGTGCGCGGGTGATTATGCGGCCGCATATTCCCGGTGGCAAAGCACGCATCCGGAAGCTGATCGCCCGGGTCGCAAAGCTGCGCGACAGTGATGTACATCATTTGCTGGAGACTGTTTTCCAGGAGTTCTCGGCGCGTCATCGAAACTTCAGAGATGCCCTGAAGATGAACTTCGAGCGCATCGCACAGTATGTGCCAAAGCGCCTCTCTTTATCATCCGAGCGCTGCCTTTTGCTTGGCGCTTATATGACTTCCGAGTATTCGGTCGAGTCAGCAGCGCTTTTTAACCCTTCGGTTGTGCCGCACCCCGATCAGGAGGGCATGGGCGAGGGCTCGCAGCGTTTCATCATGAGCTTCCGGGCGACGGGCGAGGGGCACATATCCTCCATTGAATTCCGCAGCGGGGTCATCGATGAGAACGATGATATCCTCTTCGATGCCATTAGCCAGTATGTGGCCACGCCGGAAATTCACCCGGACCCTGTCTATGAGCGCCACCATTTCCGGCGCAAGCTCGAAGAGATGGGTGCTCACAGCCGGGTTGCGAACCACCTCCTGGAGGGGCTGGGAGAGACATTTACCTTCGATGAACTGGCAGGTCAGATCGAGAATCTTCGCTCGACCAGGTTTCGGATCAAGAACAAACAAGAGGCGATTGATATCGTATTGTGGCTGGCGCGGTCTAACTATGAGGTGATTTTTCGCTCAGACCAGCAAATCTCCGAGCGGGTAATCTTCCCGGTGACGGAGAACGAAGTCGGGGGTATCGAAGACGCACGGTTTGTACGTTTCACCGGCGCTGACGGGCAGGTCATTTACTATGCGACTTTTACTGCCTACAACGGTTTTGCCATACTGTCGCAGCTGCTCGAGACCACTGACTTTTTAACCTTCAAGATTCATACCCTCAGTGGCAAGGCTGTGCAGAACAAGGGTATGGCGTTGTTTCCCAGGAAGATCAACGGGCGCTACGTGATGTTGTCGCGGCAGGACGGCGTCAATAATTACATCATGTTCTCGGACAGCCTCCGCTATTGGGAGGAAGCGCAACTCCTGGAGGAGCCTGTGCATCCGCTGGAATTTGTTCAAATCGGTAATTGCGGTTCACCGGTCGAAACGCCCGAGGGGTGGCTGGCATTATTCCACGGTGTGGGGCCGATGCGGCAATACAGTATATGGGCCGAGCTGCTGGATCTTGAGGATCCGTCGAAGGTTATCGGCCGGCTCGATGAGCCGATACTCGCGCCGGACGAGCACGAGCGAGACGGATATGTGCCCAATGTCGTTTATTCGTGCGGCAGCATGCTGCATGAGGACACGCTGGTCGTCCCTTATGGCATCGCGGACCAAAGGTGCCGGGTCGCGACGGTTTCGGTGCCGGAGTTATTGTCCCGGTTCAAGGCGAGTTGATAACCCTGCAGGGGTTTGCGTTGGGTGCGTGGTCATCCCGCGCAGATTGTAGATGGTGAGCAGGGCCAGCAGGCAGGACAGCGTCGATTCCGCGCCCTGATTCTCGTTGACACCGCCATCCTCGAGCCCGTCACAGCATCCGCCGCCGGCATGGTCGTACAGCTTGATTTGTTGCGCGTTTTTGCCCAGGTACCAGTTGAAACACGTGGATGCCAGCTGATTCCATGCTTCATCCTGGGTGCACTCATAAGCTTCGCAACAGGCGCTGATCATGGCGGCGGCTTCGAGGGGCTGCTGATCATAGTACGCTTTGCTTCCGGATCTGGGGAACCAGCCCTGATTACCGACTGGCGCGAACCATCCGCCGGATGGGTCAAGCTGGATATCTCTCAGCCATTCGAGAACTTCGACGCCGAGGGACACCATGTCGAGATCGCCGGTGGCGCGACCACAGGCCATGAGTGCCTGGGGCAAGCGCGCATTATCATAGGTCAGAATTTCCTCGTGCCAAAGCCAGTCTTCCGTCGTGTGTTGCCTGAAGCGCTTGTGCAGCCGGTCGCCAAGTACTTTCAGGAGCGCCCGAACCCGATCGTCGTCCTCGTGACGCCGGAGATACGCCTGAATGCCGAGAATCGGAAATGCAATCGAGCGTGAGTCGCCGAAGGCTTCCAGTGCCGGTAACGCGTCGATGAAGAGTTTGGTGGCGACAGCGACCTGGCCGTCGCTGAGGCTCAAGCCCGCTACCACACCCAGCGCCCATACGGCACGGCCATGAGAATCTTCCGAACCGATACTTTCCAGCCACTGCCGGTCGTAAGACATGAAATTGCGAAACCGGCCGGTGTCAGAATCGAACGCATCGTCCAGAAAGCTGAGATACAAGGTAGACAGTTCGATCAGTGAAGCATCTGTCTTGTGCAAGTCATGCGCCATGGTGATGGCGATCAGTGCCCGGGCATTGTCATCGACACAGTAACCGTGGGCCCGGTCCGGGACCGTAAACTTGGCATGCTGAAGGATGCCCGTGCTATCTGTCATCAGGCGAATATGTTTTAAATTGATCTGCGGCAGCCGCTGCCTGCGCTGACTCAGGGTTTTGAGCGCCGGCAGATCGACCGCAGGCGAGCGTTCGGTCCTGGCCTCGGCAAAAACTTCCAGATAGCGGCCGCCCATTGCCTTCATCACCATGGGCCGGGAATATTCATAGGCAGCACGGCGCAATGCAAGGCGTTCGTCCGGATGATCCAGAAGTTCATTGACCTCATGCGCCAGCGCCCGGTGATCCTTGAAAGGCACCAACCTGCCGCGGCCGTCTGCCAATATCTCCTGCGCGTGCCAGTAGGGGGTCGACACCACCGCCTTGCCCGCGCCGACCGCATAGGCCAGCGTGCCGGATACGATTTGTGCTTCATTGAGATACGGGGTGACATAAATATCAGCCGCCCGAATCATCTCCAGTAATTCATCGCGGTCCAGGAAGCGGTCATGAAATACGATGTGATCGGCGACGCCTAATTCCTTTGCCAGGTGGTGCAAACTCAGGCGGTAGTCCTCGCCGTTCTCGTTCCTGTAATGCGGATGCGTCGCCCCGACCACGAAATAGAGCACTTCCGGATGCGAACTGATAATGTCCGGCAGCGCATTGATCATATACTCGATGCCCTTGCCCGGAGAGAGCAGGCCGAATGTCAGGATTACGATCTTGTCGTCCGGGACGAACTTGCTCTTGCACGGATCCGGATCCAGGAATGGCACATCGAAAATCCCGTGAGGAATGACTGCAATTTTGCTCTCGGGAACGTCATAAATGTCGCGAAGAAATTTAACCGCGCATTCGGTCATCACCACCAGTCTGGCGGACAGATCCGACAGCTGGTTGATGATTTTAAGTTCCTGGGGGGTGGGGTCTTTCAGCACGGTGTGCAAGGTCGTTATCAGGGGCATTTGCAGGTTTTGCACGAGCTCGATAATAAAGCTGCCGCGTTGACCACCGTATATACCGTATTCATGCTGCAGGCAGACTGCATCCGGCTTGCGCATGTTCAGGAAGCCTGCGGCAAGGCTGTATTCGTTCAGTTTGTTCTGGGCGATCTGGAAGCGCACGGCATCCGGGTATTGATAGCCCTCCGGCCGGTCATTAATGGCGACGGTAAAACAGTCTATGGCTGAATAGTTATCGACAATCGCGGCAGCAAGGTCAGCGGTAAAGGTGGCGATTCCGCACTGCCGGGGCGGGTAGTTGCCGATCAGGCCTATTGATTTAATCGATTTTGGCATGCCGAGATGTCTTGGGTTCCTGGCCGTTTGAATTATTATTGCTGCATCTAATGGTGACTTAATAGTACTGACAAGTTAACCATAAAATCCATACGGGTCGAAAGGACAACCCTTGTGGGAGCAAGCTTTGTGAGACCTTTGTGGGAGCGGCTTTAGCCGCGATTCAGCCGGCAAAGAATCGCGGCTAAAGCCGCTCCTACAAAGCCGCTCCCACAAGCCGCCCGTTAATTCTCCCCCGACGCTGCAGCCGGTGCTGCCTCTGTTCGGGCCTGCACCAGTTGCTGCCGGGTGGTCTCCCTGATGGACTCGACCGCGGGTTCGGCCACCTTGAAGTAGTGATCCAGATCAGAGCGTTTCAGCACGTAATAGGCGGCATCCTCGGCTTGGGAGAAACGATAGCTCAGAACCTCGCCGCCCGCGAGCGTTATCCCGACCTCGAGTGTCGGCTCGTCCTGCCGGTATGCAGGCACGGCTTCCGTTCCCAGCAGGGACTGAATACGCAGTCCGGCGAGCCTGCCCAGCAGAGCGCGGCTTTCTTCCCCGTCGGTTTGTTCCTGCTCGCCAAGATCCGTCACCCGCAGTTCGCCGTCTTCGCGCTGCAGAGTGACGCCCGGCATCTCGATACGTTCCACCGCACGCTCATTGAAAGCCAGCGCGTCTTTGTCGATCCAGTCGTCGACTCGGGCTTCCGCATCCCAGGTGTTGAATGCCACGGTAAAGATATCATCCCCGCCCCCGGGCCTGACATACACCTTGCGGAATCCGGGGGACGCACCGACATACAGGGTGGCCCGGGGTTGATCTCCCGACAGCAACACCAGTTTTCGTTCGAACTGCTCCCCGGCCACCTGGAAGCGCTGCGCCGCACCCCGGGTTCTGGCCACGGGCCAACCCTTCTCCAGTGTGCCGAGCGTGTCCAGCAATCGCTCGACACGGCTCTGGCTGGCCGGGAAGTCGCCGCTGTCCGGCAGTCGCCACCGACCCTCGCGCTTGCTCAGCACCACGCTGTCCGTGCCGTCTTCGATGCGCAGGCCGTCGAGCTCGTTCGCATCGAAAGACAGCAACTTTTCGTCGGCCTGAAAGGCGCCGAAATCGTCTCGTGTCAGGTTGACGGCTACAGCCAGTACCAGTTGCATTGCCAACAGCCCGCTCAGTATCCAGATCCATCTGTTCGTCATGTGCACCTGCCTCATTTACACCGTGCCGAGCATCGCGGCGTGGCGTAACGCCGCCCGCTTTCTCGCCTGCCCGCGGATCAAGCCGATCAGGAGCAGGCCGAACAGTGCCAGGCCATAGTTGAGGAACTCCCAGAACACCCGGGATTCCCGGTCCAGCGGATCGAGGGAGCGTGAGAAGTGGCCCCGGCCGCGGATCGCGAGCAGACCGCGATCCTCCAGAGACCAGTCGATGGTGTTCTCGACCAGCTGCACCGGCTTGAGGTAGCGGGTGCCCAGCCCGCTGGCGGCCAGATCCAGCATCGTGTCGGTCAGGAAGCTGCTGGAGGCGAACACGATGATGCGGGCCGACTCGGGGGAGTGGCCGATCACCCGAGTCAGGGCGGGTTCTCCACCGACCGCCTCGACTTCTGCCTGCGCGACCAGTGGCGAGGGTTTGTCCATGAAGTAAGAGTCGAAGCGGCCCTCGACCGCTACTGCCAGCAACTGCGTGCCGCGTTGATCCCCGACCGGAAAACCGAGTTCCCCAAAACTCTGAAAGTCGGGCTGGATCACCAAGCTGTCCGAGGTCCAGGCCTGAGCCGAACTTTCCAGCAGGCGGAGCACCGTGCGACCCCGGTTCTTTTGTTCGTCCAGCGAGATGGGGGAAGGCCAGGTCAGGGTGACCTGGTCAACGCCCGCGGTCATGCCGTCTTTCTGCACGATACCGGCGCCGCGGATATCGTTAAAATAGGGGTAGTTCACCATCTGCGTTTCCGTAAACACGAAGCCGGCGATATTGCGATCGACCGGTATCGGGAAAGACGCGTTCTGCGGGTCGAGCACCATCCGCTCTTCGAGCACGATGCCGTGATGGGTCAGCCAGTCGAGTAAGGCGGATGCATGTCTGCGAACGGATAACACCTCGCGGTTTTCAACATCGAAGGGCGCGGTCGCCATGATTACGGTACCGCCACGCATCAGGAACTGGTCCACGGCAAACAGCTGTTTATCGTCGAGCGGGTCCGGCGATGCCAGCAGCAACAGATCGGCTTCATCCGGCACGCGGCCATTTTTCAGGCTGGCGGGGGTGAGGTTGTGTTCCTCGGCCAGGGTGTCGCGCAGCCAGTTGAAACGCTTGCCGCTGGCGGGGATGCCGAACATGGCCGGTGTTGAGGCGGCCGTGTGCAGCGCCACGGTTTTCAGAAAGCCCTTGGAGAAGCGCTTGAGGGAAGCCTCCATGCCGCGCTCCAGACCGGCTTTGTCATACTGCTCCGGCAGCGGCACCTGCACGACGCGCCCGTTGCCCTCCAGGGTCATGTAGAACCAGAAGGTATGCGTGTCCAGCAGGCTGGCGGCCATCGGCCGAAAACCAAACTCAGAGCTGATTTGCCTGGCCAGGGCGCCATCTTGCGCATCCGGGTCACGAATATCGATTTCCAGCGTGCCGCCCGAGCGCTCGCGTAACTCGCTCAATATGGCTTCCAGTTCGCTGCGTAATGACCTGAGCACCTCCGGCAATTTCTCACTGTCCGAGATATAGCCCCTGAAGGTCAGCGGGGTGCGCATGTTCTCGAACAGTTCGCCGGCCCCCTGGTAGGCATAGAGGATTTTCCTGATCGACCGGGTGATATCGTACTCGGGATTGCGCAGTTCCACCTCCAGATCGGCCTCACTCTGCGTCTTGACCTCGATCAGATCACGGAAACCGAGCACTTCATGCTGGTCGCCATACTTGATCAGGATATCGAAGTAGGAGTTCACCACCGTGGCCTGATACTTGCTGGCGAACTGGAACGGTACCGGCTCTATGCCGTACTTCTCGTTGGCCTCTTTCTCCAGCTCGGGATGTTCCCGCGGGTCGATGAACTCCACTCGCACTTTGCCCTGACCCGCCACCGCGTATTCTTTCATCAGGTCGCGCAGCTGCGGCACCAGCGGCGCCAGCAGCGGGTGCGTCTCGGCGCTGAAATAGCCGCGTATCAGCATCGGTTCGCGCAGCTGTGCCAGGTAACTTCGGGTGGCTGCGGAAATGGAGTAGATATTCCCGCGGGTCAGGTCGGCGCGCACCGAGTCCACCGGTGCAAGCCACAGATTGGCGGCCAGAAAATTTGCCACGCACAGCGCGGTGATGAATCCCCAGCACCGATGGGTGCGATTGCTCGCGTTGCCGGCCCAGCGCAGCCACTCCAGCGCAAACACGTTCAGCGTCAGAAACACGCCCACCAGGCTCAGGTAGTAGTACAGATCGCGCAGGTCAATCACGCCGCGGGTGATGGCATCGAAGCGCGAGCCGGAGCCCAGAAGTTTGAGTAACTCCGAGGCCTGATTGCCGAACAGGCCGGTCAGCGCATCGCTGCCCAGCAGATAGAAGAAGCCGCAAACCATCACCGTCAGGATCAGGCTGACAATCTGATTCGCCGAGCGGGCGCTGATGAACAGCCCGATCGCAGTGTATGCTGCCGCCAGAAACAGCGCGGCGAGATAGCCCCCGACTACCGGCCCCCAGTCCAGCGGGCCAAGCAGGCTGACGGTCAGCGGCAGGGGCAGGGTTAACAGCAGCGCTACCGTCACCAGGCCCAGGCAGGCCATGAACTTGCCCAGCACGAGGTGGTAGCCCTTGACCGGCACGGTGAGCAGAAATTCCAGGGTGCCGGCGCGCCGTTCCTCGGACCACATGCGCATGGTCATGGCTGCCACCAGGAAGATCAGCAGCAGCGGCATCCATTCGAACAGCGGCCGCACGTCGGCGATATTACGGGCGAAGAACGTTTCCACCCAGAAGAAAACGAACAGGGTCACGGCCAGGAAGGCGCCGAGAAAGATAAACGCAATCGGGGCGGCGAAAAAGCCGGCAAACTCCTTGCGCGCGATGCGCAGCATATGATTCATGTTTATGACCGCCCGCCCGGTGCCGAGATTTCGCTGAAGATCTGTTCCAGATCGCGGCGTTCGGGTTGCAGGGCGTAGAGCTTCCAGCCCTGGGTGGCAGCCAGGCCGGCAACCACGGGTGCAGCTTCAGCCGGATCGTGATTTTCGCCCAGCTCAAGGGCATAGCGATGTCCCGGGCCCGCTTGCGCCGCGGGCCACGATATCGGTTCTGCTGCCACGACACCGCGAACTGAATTGAGCAGGTCGAGCGCATGCTCCGGCCCGGCATCGATGGCTACCAGCAGGCGTTTGCTGGCCAGCAATTCGTCCATCGTGGCATCCAGTACCTTCTGGCCGTTATGGATGATGAGGATCCGGTCGCAGATTGCCTGGACTTCCTGCAGGATGTGGGTCGAAAGAATGACCGTGGCCTGTGCCGACAGGGAGCGAATCAGGTTGCGCATCTGCAGTACCTGGGTCGGATCCAGGCCGTTGGTGGGTTCGTCCAGAATGAGCAGGCGGGGATGGTGCAAGATCGCCTGCGCCACACCGACCCGCTGACGGAAACCCCGCGAGAGGGTGCCGATGGTGTCCATTGCCCTGGATGTGAGCTCTGTTCTGGAGATTGCCTCGCGGATCCAGTCGTCGCGTTCGGCGTCAGGCACCCCGTGCAAGGTGGCGGCGTAATCGAGGTAATCCAGCACCGTCATTTCAGAGTAGAGAGGGTCGTTTTCCGGCAGATAACCAATGCGCTGCTGGACTGCTTCGCGGTCGGTACGGATATCCAGACCGTCGATCTCGATGGAACCGCCGGTGGGCTCCAGATAACCGGTCAACATTTTCATTATGGTGGTCTTGCCCGCGCCGTTGTGGCCCAGCAATCCGACGATCTCGCCCGTGCCGATCTCGAAGGAAACCTGGTCGACCGCCGTCAGGTCGCCGTATGTCCGGGTCAAAGCTGTAACTCGTATCATCGACAAATGCCTGTTTTATCTGGCCGTGGCTACCGTTCTGGTTTTCTCGAGAGGCCCGGGGAACCCGGGAATCTCTGGCCCCGTGCCGATTCCACGTGATTCGGAGCGTGATTATACTGCGGCTCCTGCAGTTAATCACCGGCGCATATGCGGGTTCGTTTAAACGCCAATCTGCGGCGTCAAGTGCGATGGCTGCGCGAATGCACCGGTCAGGTCGTCGAGCGGGTCGTTCAGCGGCTTTTTCCCGAGGAATTTCACGAATTCTTCAGGCTGCAGAGGTTGCGCGAGAAGGAATCCCTGCATCAGATGGCAATGACGGTCCCGCAGGAATTCCAGCTGAGCCGGTGACGAGACGCCTTCCGCGACGACTTTCCTGGACATCTGTTGTGCGAGACCCAGGATCATTTCGATGATATTCGTATCGGGAGGGTCGGCATCGATCTTCTCGATAAACAGCCTGTCTATCTTCAGCGTATCGAACGGCAGGATATTCAGGTAACCCAGCGAGGAATAGCCGGTGCCGAAGTCATCTATGGCGATCGACAGGCCCTTGCTCCTGATCCACTCACAAATTTCGATCGCCTTGCGGGCATCGCTGGCAAACATGGTTTCGGTAATTTCAATCTCGAGCGCAGCCGAGTGTTTGCCGCACTGTTGAATGGCGCGCTCCACCACGGTTTCAAAATCCTTGTGCATGAATTGTCTGAGTGACACATTAACGGCAAGTTTTTCGATCGGAAGCCCGCTTTCCCGCCATTGGTTCAGCATGCGGGCGGACTCGCATAATACCCACTCGCCGAGCGGGATAATCAAGCCCGTTGCCTCGGCAACCGGAATGAATTCAGACGGCGCGATCGGGCCAAGGTCTTTATGGAACCAGCGCAGCAGGGCCTCTCCGCTGGTCACCCGGCCGGTCTGAATGCTCATTTGCGGCTGTATATAGATCGTAAGCTCTTCGCGTTCGATTGCTTTGCGTAATTCGGCCTCGAAAGAAACCCGGGACTGGACGGTCTCTTTCATTTTCGGATGGTAATATTTCCACGTATTCCGGCCGGCCCTTTTTGCCTCATACATCGCAAGGTCGGCTTTGAACAGCAATTCTTCGAGGTCCTCCCCGTCATCGGGAAATCTGGCAATACCGATGCTGGCGCCCAATTGATGTTCGACTCCCGACAGGGTGATCGGTCGGCTCAGCGCATGAACGATCTCGTCGGCCGCTTCGGCAACTCTTGCTTCGTTTGCCAGGTGGGGTAACAAGACGGCGAATTCATCGCCCCCGACACGTGCGACGGTCGTGTTCGAGGAGAAAATTTTCTCGATGCGACGACCCACTATGACGAGCACCCAGTCGCCGGTGATATGCCCTGCGATATCGTTGACTGACTTGAAAAAATCCAGATCGATATAGAGCAGAGTGCCGGCGAAATTATTATCACGGGGACTGGCCAGGGCTTGCTGAAGGCGTTCGCCCAGCAGGCGCCGGTTTGCAAGCCGGGTCAGCTCATCGCGGCTGGCATAAAACCTGAGTTTACGGTCGCGGTCGATCATCTCCAGTGCCAGTGCCAGCCTTTCCAGGCTGCCTTCCAGCAGATCCGTCATCAATGCGTCGGTCTGGTCGCCGTTAGCGGAGATTACGAGCAATGCACGCGGCAGATCTTTCACGATGACGGGATATGCCGCGGCCGGGTGATCCGCTTCCAGCAGTCGCCGTATGTCGACGGGCAGGGCATCGATCCCGATGGAGTCCGGGTGCTTGGTTCTCTGCAGGGCTGCAATGTCGGCCTCCGCAAGGTCGAACTCGAATTGCTCGATAATCGAGGCACCGGCCCTGTTCACGTACACCTTGGCGGTTCGGTAATCCGGGTCGTCGAGCAGCACCACCATGGCCTGGCACAGCTCTTCCCGGCTGACCAGCAACTGGACGAGCAATCGGCATACCGAGCCGAGGTCCTGTTTGGACAGCAGCATGCGATCAATTTCAGAAAAGGAGTGCAGCGTATTAATTTGCCCGCTGATCTTTGACGACATCGTATTCAACGACCGGGCGAGCCGAACGAATTCGACCGGGCCGGATTCTGCGATCATCCGGGTATGATCGTGACGAGCAATTCGCCTGATTCCGGCCATGAGACCGTCGATTGGCTGCATGGTTTTGCGGATCTGTATGGTGGCAACGAGCAGCGGTGACAGAACCAGAATAAGCAGGATGGACAGGTATTGGCTGCCCGACAGCATTGCCCACAGGCCATCAGAGCTGTCAGCTTTGGTCTGGGTGATGATCCAGGGTTCCGCATCGAACTGACTGGTCAGAAATAATTCCCAATATGCGGTTTGCCCGGTGTCAGCATCCGTTTTCGATTGAAACGTGCCGGAGGATGATTGACTCATGGCGGCGATTCGGGGTCCGATCGGCGGTACCTCGTTGTTCGTGCAATACAGCAGTGCGCCGCTGCGCAGAAATATGCAGCTGTTTTTGTTATCGCCGACCAGTTCGCCCATATTCCAGATATATTGCGGCGTGAGCCGGCCGACCAGGAATACATTACCGGCGTGGCGATCGCTGTCGACGGGTATTGCGATAGCGATCCGCGGCGGGCTCGCGGTGTGACTGCTGTCGACAAGAATGCGCGGCCTGTTGCCTGTCGCCCGGACTTCCAGGTACCGGGTTTCCAGCTGGTCGAAAACCGGCAGCATGTCGCGGGCATTTATCGTGTTCGGGTCGAACGAGTCGGTAATCAACGAGGCCAGCAAGTCGGAGGAGGTATTGAGTTGACTCAGCAGTATCATGCCGAGAGAACGGGCGTCATGTTGTAACTGGGCGATCGTTTGTTCGTCGCTGCTTTGACGGTGCGTATAATTTGCCAGCAGTGCAATCGTAACGGACGGGACGATTGTTGCGATCATGAACGCGCTCAGGGTTCGGCGACCGATATTGCTGTTCAGGGCCAACCACCGATTGGAGGGGAGCCCCATTCAGTAGTTCCCGGCAATGCCTGGCGCAGGCGTCTGTCGCGGGCCGCCCGGACGGGCAACCTGGCCTGGCGCTCGAACCGGGTCGCCGTCGTTGAAGTCAGCACGGCTCAATGTCAGTATCGGTGCGCATAGCTGATGCGCATCACACTGACAATTCCGAAATTCGTATTGATTGCCGCCGGAATCGCGGCTTCGGTCGCGGGTTTCTACCTGGCATTCGGGGTGCCGTTCGTGTCGGTGGAAGAACGCCGTGAATGGGCGATCGGCATCGTGACGGGAACCTCCCCCGTCGATTTCGGCGCCCTGCCGGCGGAACCCGTGCTGACCCGTGAGGATGTGACGGACATACGCGCCGGGTTCGTCGCGGATCCATTTCTCTTCGAGGAAGCCGGCACCTGGTACCTGTTTTTCGAAGTCCTGAACCTGGCAAATAACCAGGGAGACATAGCGGTCGCGACCAGCACGGACAGGCTGCATTACGAATACCGCAAGGTAGTGCTCGACGAGGCGTTTCACCTGTCGTATCCGCTCGTCTTCAAGTGGGAAGGGGAGTACTGGATGGTGCCGGATACGTTCGAGGCCAATCACGTGAGCCTGTATCGGGCGGTCGAGTTTCCGTGGCGTTGGGAACCGGCGAGCCGCATGCTCGAGGGGTTGCACGTGGATTCGACGCCGTTTCATCACGAGGGCCGCTGGTGGATGTTTACGACGCCGACGGAGCAGAATAATTTCACGCGCCTGTATTTCTCCACCGAACTGGCCGGGCCGTATGTCGAGCACCCGCAAAGCCCGGTCGTCGAGTTCGATGCGAATTTCGGTCGTTCGGGCGGCAATGTCGTCAGTCACGAAGGGCGTCTGTTTCGTTACGTGCAGGACGACTACCCGAGCTACGGCAACCAGTTATACGCGTTCGAGATCACCCGCCTGACGCCGACCGAGTTTGGGCAGGAACTCGTCACCGAGGGCCCGCTGCTGGTTCCGGCGGACGAGGGCTGGACGAGCCTGGGAATTCACACGCTGAGCCCGGTGCAGGCCGACGACGGCCGGTGGATCGGGGCGATGGACGGCAAGACCTGGGTGAAGCGCTACCACTTCGGTCTGGAATGAAGCGCCGGCCCGATGCCGCTGCCGGCGCGGCCCGAATCACCGGCCGGCATTTGCCGGAATCTTCGCCAGGTGTGCCATGATTTGCGAGGCGACCCAGCGGTTGCCTGCGGAGCTCAGGTGGTTGTTCGGCGCCCTCCATTTCGCCCTGATGGCCGGGTCGGCCTCGAGCGTGCGCTGTTGCGGCAGCAGGTCGAGCACCCCGACGCCGAGGTGTTTCGCCCGCTGCAGCATGGGTGCCAAGAGTTCGGCATGGGCATTGCGCCCGCCCTCATCGAGAATCACCAGCAGCAGTTCGAAGTTGTGTCGGGTGCTCAAGGCATGCATCCGGTCGATGAGCAATGCGGCGACCGCCGGGCCCTGGTCGTGGGCCCGGATGGTTTCCGACGACACCAGCCACCAGACAGGCAGCACACGGCTCAGTATG
>Ga0114950_10000482_pt1 | contig 27328 bp, 21 predicted proteins | sample N075metaG_FD_83503 | JGI IMG/M metagenome (GOLD analysis project Ga0114950, IMG submission 83503) | Deep subsurface microbial communities from Kermadec Trench to uncover new lineages of life (NeLLi) - N075 metaG | ecosystem: Environmental > Aquatic > Marine > Ocean trench > Sediment | place... | reverse complement strand
CTTCATCGGTGGCGCCCCACTCGAGCCACCCCTGGCCGTCCTCCACGAACAGCCCGCCGGCCCCCGCCGGCTCCTCGCCGTGGTAACTGACAAACAGGTGCCAGCGCGGGTCGTCAACGATGCCGGCCATCATGGGAATGGCCAGGTCCGGCATGCCGAAGGCCGCGCACACGATGGCCCCGAAGTGTTGGGCCGCCTCCTGGCCGGTCGCCGGCTCGATCCGCAGATCGGTTTCTATCTCACGCGGGGGGCCGGAGTCGCGGCGGAACTTCATCCATCCCTGCCGGCGCACCAGGCCCGATTCCGTGAGCGCCGCCGCCGCCTCCGGCGATAACTCGTCGTCGTAAACATGAAGGAAATAGCTGCCCAAGCCATGGCGCCGGTAGCCCAGGCGCCGGTAGGTTTGCACCACCTGGGTGATGGTCTCACCCGTCGCCGGGCCCGCGGTGCCGAGGCCAAGCGCCCGGTTGATCAGGATAGACGGACCGGCAGACGAAATGGCCACCGAAACGTCGCCCACGCGGATCAGCTTGAGGCCAAGCGCATCGCGCGCCGGCGCCGGGCAAAATTGGTGCAGGCTTTCCAAAGCGCTGCGCTCGATTTGTTCCGATCGTTTTTCGATTTCGTTCAGCATTCTCATTCCCCCGCGGGCGCCATGGAAGCGCACTTTGGTAAAATGGCGCGCCCAGCGCGACATGATATAGGCGGCGCGCGCCCTTGGGAACGCCGGCCCGCGCCGCCGCCGCCCGGGCCGACGCTGGCGCGCTGGGCACCCACGGGGTAAAACCCCCCCATGAATGTTGCGCCCATCGTCCATCCCTCGGCCAATTTCGGCGCCCGGCCCGCCGGTGCCGAGATCGATATCCTGCTTCTTCACTACACCGGCATGGCATCGGCACAGGACGCGCTGGCCCGGCTTTGCGACCCGGCCGCCGGGGTCAGCGCCCATTACCTGGTGGACGAGGCCGGCCGGGTGTTTTCCCTGGTCAGTGAGGCGGCGCGCGCCTGGCACGCCGGGGCGGCCGCCTGGGCCGGGGAAAGCGACATCAATTCGCGGGCCATCGGCATCGAGCTGGCCAACCCCGGCCACGACCTGGGGTACCGCGATTTCCCCGCCGCCCAGATCGCGTCGCTGATCGCCCTGGCCCAGGGCATCATCGCCCGCCACCCCATCGCCGCGGCGCGGGTGCTCGGCCATTCCGACGTCGCGCCCGAGCGCAAGCTCGACCCCGGCGAACGCTTTCCCTGGGACCGATTGGCCGCGGCGGGCATCGGCCTGTGCCCGCCGCCCGATCTCAGCCCCCAAGACCCGGCGCCGGCGATGGCGGCGTTCGCCCTTGATCTCGCGCGGTTCGGATACACCACGGGCGAGGGCGCCGAACCGGCCCCGACCTTTGGGCCGGTCGCCGCCTTCCGCCGCCATTTCCGGCCCGATCACCTGGAAGGTCCTCTCGACGGCATCGATGGGGCGCGGCTCGGCTGGCTACTCGGCGCCCGCGATGGTGGTTGACCTCGGCCCGGTTCCACCCCACATTCCGGGCGTGCCAGATGGCCGGATGGCCGCTCCCCGGATCGCGCAAGCCCCGGGGGGAGGAAAGTCCGGGCTCCACGGAAACACGGTGCCGGGTAACGCCCGGCGGGGGCGACCCTAGGGAAAGTGCCACAGAAAGCAAACCGCCCGGCCCCGTCTTTGGGCAGGCCGGGTAAGGGTGAAAGGGTGCGGTAAGAGCGCACCGCGCCGCCGGTAACGGCGGTGGCAGGGCAAACCCCACCGGGAGCAAGATCAAATAGGGACCCATGCCGAAAGGCGGGCGGGTTTCCGCGCCGGGTCCGGGTAGGTCGCGCGAGGCGCCCGGTGACGGGCGTCCCAGATGAATGGCCATCGACCGAAGGCTTCGGCCTTGGGAAACAGAACCCGGCTTACAGGCCATCTGGCACGCTACTTGAAAATCATCGCCGGGCATGGCCGCGCCTTTATTCGCGGGTTTATTCGAACCCCTGGCCGGGCCAGGCAACCCGCGCATGGGCCGGGCCATCCGCATTTCCCTGAAAAGAACACCAATCGAACAAACTCCCGCCCCAATTCGCGACCAAATTCGCCCGCCGGGAAAGGCCACCGTCATCCCATGATTCACCCGGCGACCACCGGAATCGTCGCCGGCGTTAACTCCTTGTTAACCAAGTAAATCCTATGAATATCCATTGACGCCCATAATATCCCATGATATCCCAGATGATCCCAAATATGGGCGGGGCGGTACGGCGCCGTACGGGGATGGCGAACCGATCGGCAACGGTCGGTTCGTGAAGATGGGAGACGAGTATTTCATAGGGGCCGTGGATGGCATTATTCCTATCCACTTTCATCAACAAGGTCGATCGCAAGGGCAGGGTTTCCCTGCCGGCGACTTTTCGCGCCGCCGTCCAGGGCCAGTCCTTCAAGGGCATCGTCGCCTTCCGTTCCTACCGCGAGGCCACCATCGAGGCCTGCGCCATGGATCGCATGGAGCGGCTGTCCGACAGCGTCGATGCCTTGGACCAGTTTTCCGACGAGCAGGATGAACTCGCCTCGACCATTTTCGCCGACGCCCATCAGCTGCCCATCGACGGCGATGGCCGCATCATCCTGCCGGCGATCCTGGCGACCCATGCCGGCATCACCACCGCCGCCGCCTTCATCGGCCGAGGCGCCACCTTCCAGATCTGGAGCCCCGAGGCCTTCGAGCGCCACCAGGCGGAAGCCCGCGCCCGGGCGGGGCGGCGCAACGCCACCCTGCGCCTGGCGCCCCGAGACGGCGACAAGTGAGCCCCGCCCATGACCGCTGGCGCCCCCAACCGTTCCCCGTCCCACCCCGGCCCTTCCCACGCCGGCCCGGGCGCCGGCCATCTGCCGGTCATGGTGGAGCAAGCGCTGGCCGATCTGGCGCCGGCCGACGGCGAGGTCTTCGTCGACGGCACCTTCGGCGGCGGCGGTTTCTCCCGCGCCATCCTGGAAGCCGCCGATTGCACCGTCTGGTCCATCGACCGGGACACCGAAGCGGTCGACCGCGGCGCCCGCCTGGCGACGGAATTCGGCGGCCGCCTGACCGTTCTCGAGGGACGCTTCGGCGACATGGCGGACCTGCTCCGGGGCCAAGGGATCAGCGCCGTGGACGGTATCGTGCTCGATCTCGGCGTGTCTTCGTTCCAGTTGGACGATCCTAAGCGCGGCTTTTCCTTCCAGGCCGACGGGCCGCTGGACATGCGCATGGGCAGGGACGGCCCCAGCGCCGCCGACGCCGTCAATTCCCTGCCCGAGAGGGAACTTGCCCGCATCATCTATGAATTCGGCGAGGAACGCCTGTCCCGGTCGATCGCCCGGGCCATCGTCTCCGCCCGCGCCGAGGACGCCATCGAGACCACCGCGGCGCTGGCCGAAATCGTGCGCCGCGCCGTGGCCCGGCGGACCGGCCAGCGCGCCAAGGGCCGGGGCCGGGCACGGCTCGATCCGGCGACCCGGACCTTCCAAGCGCTCCGCATTTACGTCAACGATGAACTCGGCGAGCTGGCGCGCGGGCTTTGCGCCGCCGAAGCCCTGCTCAAGCCCGGCGGGCGGCTCGTCGTCATTGCATTCCATTCCCTTGAGGACCGCAGCGTTAAGTCGTTTTTCTCTGCCCGCTGCGGTTCCAGGGCGCGGCCCTCGCGCCATCAGCCGTCCCTTCCCTCCCGGGGGACCGCGCGAGAGGCCGCGCCCACCTTCCATCTTCTTCACCGCGGGATGGTCAGGCCATCGGCAGCCGAGGTCACCCGCAATCCGCGGGCGCGCTCGGCCCGGATGCGCGCCGCCATACGCACCGACTCACCGCTGGAGCCCGTCGCATGAGGGGGCGGGTGACGCTCTTTTGGATCCTTCTCGCCGCCGTGGTCGGCTTCGGACTTTTTCAAGTTAAATACAAGGTGCAGAATCTCGAGGACGACCTGAGAAGGCTGAACGCGGCAATCACCGCGGAGCAGGAACAACTCCACGTGCTCAGCGCCGAATGGGCCTATCTCAACCATCCCGCCCGGCTCCAGGAATTGAGCGCGCGGTACCTTCCCTTGCGCCCGCCCACCGTCGATCAGATCGGCACCCTTGACGGCCTTCCCCACCGGACCCAAGCGGCGACCGGCGGCGCAGGCGGCGATGTTGTCGGCCGATGACGCCCAAGCCCATCGCCACCGCGCATCTCGACGGCACCGCGAAGCTGTCCCTGGAAGTCGGACGCAACCGCCTTCTCTTGGGCGGCACCCTTTTCGCCGTCGCCTTCGCCGCCATCGCCTTCAGGCTGGCCGATGTCTCGGTGATCAAGACGGCGGGCGAGCCCGGCGTTGCCGCCGCCGCGCCCGCCCGGGCGTTTACCGCCGGGCGGGCGGATATTGTTGACCGCAACGGCGTGATCTTGGCGACCTCGCTCAACACCGCGTCGCTCTACGCCAATCCGCGCCACGTGCTCGACGCCCGCGAGGCCGCACGCAAGCTGTCCCGGGTGCTGCCCGAACTGCGCGCCGCGGTATTGCTCTCCAAGCTCACCTCGGGACGCTCGTTCGTTTGGATCAAGCGCCACCTCACCCCGCGCCAGCATAATTCCGTCCTTCGCCAAGGCATCCCCGGACTCTATTTTCAGCGTGAAGAGAGGCGAATCTATCCCCAGGGGCGGCTCTTTTCCCACCTTTTGGGATTCGCCGGCACCGACGGTATCGGCCTCGCCGGGGTGGAAAAGAAATTCAACGATTCGCTTCGCGCCGGGGCCAAACCCCTGGTGCTGTCGGTCGATACCCGCATCCAGCACATCCTCGCCCAGGAACTCGCCGCCGCGGTTGGCGAATTCCGCGCCGCCGGTGGCACCGGCCTGGTGATGGACACCGACACCGGCGAAATCATCGCCATGGCGTCGCTGCCCGATTTCGACCCCAACGTTCCCCACCGCTCGCCGGCCAAGGCTCTGTTCAATCGCGCCACCCTCGGCGTCTACGAGATGGGGTCCACCTTCAAGATTTTCACCTTTGCCATGGCGCTGGATTCCGGGGCCGTGCGTATGTCCGGAGGCTTCGACGCATCGAAGCCGATCCGCGTCGCCCGCTTTCGCATCACCGATTACCACGGCAAGAACCGGTGGCTGAGCGTACCTGAAATCTTCATGTATTCGTCGAATATCGGCGCCGCCAAGATGTCCCTGGCGTTGGGCACAAGGGGCCAACGCGATTATCTCGGGCGCCTCGGCCTGCTCACGCCGGCCAGCGTGGAGGTGCCCGAGGTGGGCGCCCCGCTGTTGCCCTCGCCGTGGCGCGAGATCAACACCATGACCATCGGCTACGGCCACGGCATCGCCGTGAGCCCGGTGCAGCTCATCGAAGCCGTGGCGACGGTCGTCAATGGCGGCATCCGCTATCGGGCGACGGTCCTGAAACCGCTCGGCGACCAACCGGCCAAGGGCCGCCGCGTGCTCAAGAGGCGGACCTCGCGCGAGGTCCGAAAGCTGCTGCGCCTGGTGGTGACCGGCGGAACCGGCCGCCAGGCTCACGCGCCGGGCTACCTGGTCGGCGGCAAGACCGGGACCGCCGATAAATCCGGCGCCCGGGGGTACCGCAACAAGGCGCTGTTGTCGTCGTTCGTCGGCGTCTTTCCCATCACCGCGCCGCGCTACGTGGTTCTGGTGATGATCGACGAACCGCGGGGCAACAAGCGGACTTTTGGGTACGCCACGGGCGGTTGGGTCGCCGCCCCGGCGGTGAGCCGCTTCATCACCCGGGCCGGGCTGTTGCTGGGGGTCGCACCGGTCGATGAGGAATCCGCCCAAGTCCGCCGCGCCCTTCGGATTCGCATTCCCACGGCCGCCCGCGGGCGGCGGGGGCAGAACATTGCGTCTTTTTGACCTGATCGGCGGCGAGGACATGGCATTGGCAGCGAACAAGGCACTGAGAAACGTCGAGGTCACGGGCCTCAGTTCCGATTCCCGCGCCGTCCAACCGGGCAACCTGTTCGCCGCCCTGCCGGGAACCCGGCACGACGGCCGCGCCTTCATGGGCCATGCCCTGGAACGCGGCGCCGGGGCCATCCTGGCCCTGCCGGGAACCGCCCTGCCGCCGCAATATGCCGACATTCCCGTGGTCCTGGACAACCAACCCGCGCGGCGCTTCTCGCTCATGGCGGCGCGCTTCTACAAGACCCAGCCCGAGGTGGTCGCCGCCGTGACCGGCACCAACGGCAAGACCTCGGTGGCGTGCTTCCTGCGCCAGATTTGGGCCCATGGCGGCTTGGCCGCGGCCAGCCTCGGCACCCTCGGCCTTTGCGCCCCGGGGATCGAGGAGCCCGGCGCCCTCACCACGCCGGACCCGGTCATGCTTCACCAGACCCTGTCCCGCCTCGCCGAAAGCGGCATCAGCCATCTGGTGGTCGAGGCGTCGTCCCACGGCATCGAGCAATTCAGGCTCGACGGGGTGCGGCTCGACGCCGCGGCGTTCACCAATCTGAGCCGCGATCACCTCGACTATCACGGCACCGAGGAAGCCTATTTCGCCGCCAAGGCGCAGCTCTTTTCCCGGGTTCTCCCGACCGGCGCCATGGCGGTGCTCAATGCCGACGCGCCGGAATTCGCGGCCCTTGAGGAGATCGCCCGGAGCCGCGGCCAGCGGATCATTTCCTACGGGGTCGACGGCCGAGACGTCCGCATCGCGCGGGGCCGCCCCCATGGCTTCGGCCAGATGGCCAGCTTCGAGATCGCCGGCCGGCTCCACGACGTCCATCTGCCCCTGGTGGGCGCCTTCCAGATCGCCAATGTCGCCTGCGCGCTGGGCCTCTTCATCGCCGCCGGCGGCGAGGCCGGCGCCGCGCTGGAGGCGCTCCAAGGCCTCGAGGGCGCCCCTGGACGGATGGAGTACATAGGCGCCCGGGCCAACGGCGCCGCGGTGTTCGTGGACTACGCCCACACCCCCGACGCCTTGGCCCATGCGCTGGCAGCACTTCGGCCCCATACCAAATCCGCACTCGCCGTGGTGTTTGGCTGCGGCGGCGACCGCGACAAGGGCAAGCGCCCGGCCATGGGCCGCATCGCCGCCGAGGCCGCCGACCGGGTGATCGTGACCGACGACAATCCGAGAACCGAGGACGCCGCCGCCATTCGCAGGGAAATCCTCGCCGGCATGCGCGCGTCCGCCGCCGTCACCGAGATCGCCGCGCGGGGCACCGCCATCGCCACCGCCATCGCCGGCTTGGAGCCGGGCGACGTTCTCGTCATCGCCGGCAAGGGCCACGAACGGGGTCAGATCGTCGGCAATGACGTGCTGCCCTTCGACGACCGCGAAGAGGCCGCCCGGGCGCTTGGCGCCATGGGGGAAGCGACATGAACGGGGCGCCCCAGGGCAGCGCGCCGCTGTGGAACGCGGCCGAGGTCGACGCCGCGACCGGCGGCCATTCGACGGCGCCCTGGCAGGCCAGCGGCGTTTCCATCGACACCCGAACCATTGTTCCCGGAGACCTGTTCATCGCCATCCGCGGCGAACGCCACGATGCCCATAATTTCCTCGATGACGCCTTTGCCGCCGGGGCCGCGGCGGCCATGGTCAGCCGCATTCCCCAGGACCACGGCGGCGGCCATCCCCTGTTGATCGTCGATGACACCACCGTCGGCTTGAGGAAACTGGCCCGGGCCGCGCGCCAGCGGACCGCGGCCAGGATCATCGCCATCACCGGCAGCGTCGGCAAGACCAGCACCAAGGAGGCCCTGGCCGCGGCCCTGGCGCCGCTTGGCGCGGTCAGCGCCTCCCTGGGCAACCTCAACAATCAATGGGGGGTGCCGCTTTCGGTCGCCCGCATGCCCGCCGACGCCAAATATGGCGTGTTCGAGGTGGCCATGAACCATGCCGGCGAGATCACCCCGCTGACCCGCCTGGTGCGGCCCGACATCGCCATCGTCACCACCGTGGACGCGGTCCATCTCGAGTTCTTCGAATCCGTGGAGGAGATCGCCCTGGCCAAGGCCGAGATCTTCGACGGTCTCGACCCCACGGGCATCGCCATCATCAACACCGACAATCCGTATTACCCGCTGTTGTGCGACGAGGCCCGGGCCAGGGGCATCGCCAATATCCTGAGTTTCGGAGAGAGCGAGCGGGCGGACGTCCGGCTCACCGGGTTTCACGCCAACGACAGGTCGCAGATAAAATGCACCGTCATGGGCCAGGAAATGAACTTCACCCTGGCCCTGCCGGGCCGCCATTCGGCCCAGAACGCCATGGCCGTGCTGGCCGCGGTTCGCGCCTTGGGCGGCGACCTGGCATTGGCGGCGGCGGCACTGGGCGACATGGCGACGCCGGTGGGCCGGGGCCGCAGGGCCATGGTCCAGATCGCCGGCGGCGGTACCGCCACCATGATCGACGATACCTACAACGCCTCTCCGGCGTCCATGCGGGCGGCCTTTCACATGCTCAAGGAAACCGAACCGGGGGGCGGCGGGCGCCGCATCGCCGTGCTCGGGGACATGGAGGAATTGGGCTCGGGTTCCGCCCGCGCCCATGAGGCATTGGCCCAGGACCTGCTTGCCGCCGAGGTCGACCTGGTGCTCACCACCGGCGCCAACATGATGCATCTGGACGACATGCTGCCGCGCCAAATTCGGGGCGGCCATGCGACCCGCGCCGAAGACCTGGTTGAGTTGCTGGAAGGCGTGCTGCGCCCGGGCGACGTGGTGCTGGTCAAAGCATCCCGCTCTCAGGACCTGGGTCGGGTGGTGGACGCGATCTGTGCCGCCCCGGACGGCGCGAAGACCATGGCAAACGGGGGCTGAGGACGACGCACCATGCTTTACAACCTGCTTCCTCCCCTGGCCGGCGATATCGGATTCCTCAACCTGTTCCGGTACCTCACCTTCCGCACCGGCGGCGCCGTCATGACCGCCCTGATCGTCTGTTTCGTGGTCGGCGGTCCGGTGATCCGCTGGCTCAAGGCACGCCAACGGGAAGGCCAGCCGATCCGCGAGGACGGCCCCCAGGGGCACCTCCTCACCAAGAAAGGCACGCCGACCATGGGCGGGTTCATCATCCTGCTGGGCGTTTCGGTGGCCACCTTGTTATGGGCCGACCTCTCCAATGCTTACGTCTGGGCGGTCCTGGCCGTGACCATGGGGTTCGGCGCCATCGGATTCGCCGACGACTACCTGAAGCTCACCCGCATGAGCCACCGGGGCCTGCCCGGCAGGCTCCGCATCGGCCTGGAGATCCTGGTGGCTTTGGTGGCCTCGCTGTGGATCATGGAAATCACCCGCGATCCCCTTTCCACCTCCCTGGCGCTGCCGTTCTTCAAACACACCCTGATCAACCTGGGCTGGTTCTTTCCGGTGTTCGCCGTCCTGGTCATGGTGGGCGCGTCCAACGCGGTCAACCTGACCGACGGACTCGATGGCCTGGCCATCGTGCCGGTGATGATCGCGGCGGCCTGTTTCGCGCTCATCGCCTATCTGGTCGGCAATGTGGTGTTCGCCAATTACCTGCAGATCCACTTCGTCCCCGGCACCGGGGAACTGGCGGTCTTCTGCGGCGCCCTGGTGGGCGCGTCCCTCGGTTTCCTGTGGTTCAACGCCCCGCCGGCGATGATCTTCATGGGCGATACCGGATCGCTTTCCATGGGCGGGGCGCTGGGCACCATCGCCGTCATCACCAAGCACGAACTGGTTTTGGTCATCATCGGCGGTCTTTTCGTTTTGGAAACCGTCTCGGTGATCGTCCAGGTGATCTCCTTCAAATTGACCGGGCGCCGGGTGTTCCGCATGGCCCCCCTTCATCATCATTTCGAGCAGAAGGGCTGGGCCGAGGCGACCATCGTCATCCGATTCTGGATCATCGCCATCGTGCTGGCGATCATCGGCCTTTCGACCCTGAAGCTGAGGTGAGGTGAGACGCGGATGATCCATCTTCCCGGCATAACAGGTGCGACCTACGCGGTGATGGGGCTCGGCGGATCGGGCCTCGCCGCGGCGGAGGCGCTGGCCGCCTCCGGTGCCGAGGTGCGGGCCTGGGACGATGACCCGGGCCGGCGGCGGGATGCCGAGAGCAGGGGAATCACCCTCCATGACCTCGCCGGCAGCGGATTGAACGGGGCGCAAGCCCTGGTTCTCTCTCCCGGCATTCCCCATACTTTCCCGGCGCCCCATCCCATCGCCGCCCGTGCCCGGGACGCAGGCATTCCCATCATCTGCGATATCGAGCTCCTGACCCGGGCCCAAAGCGAAGCCCGATTCGTCGGCGTCACCGGCACCAATGGGAAATCCACGGTGACCGCGCTGATCGGCCACATTTTCCAGACCGCCGGCCGGGTCGCGGCGATCGGCGGCAACCTTGGGCCCGCCGCCCTGGCGTTGGCCGAACTGGACGCCGAGGGCACCTATGTGTTGGAGCTTTCGAGCTACCAGATCGAGCGCCTCGAGACCGTGGCCTTCGACGTCGCCGTTTTGATCAACATCAGCCCGGACCATCTCGACCGTCACGGCGGCATGGAAGGCTACGTGGCGGCCAAGGAGGGTTTGTTCGACCTGGCCCGCACCGGCGCCATCGCCGTGATCGGCGCCGACGACGCCCATTGCCACGCCATCGAGGGCCGGCTTCACGACCGGGGCGACCTCGCGGTGCTTCCCATTTCGGGCGCCACCCCCGTCCCCGGCGGCGTCTGGGTCGAGGGCGGCCACGTGATCGACGGCCGGGGCGAGACGGCGCGCCTCATCGCCGACCTGTCCGGGGCAAAGGCGCTGCCGGGCCGCCACAACGCCCAGAACGCCGCGGCGGCCACCGCGGTGGCGCTGTCCGCCGGCATCCGCGGCGGCGATATCGCCGAGGGCCTCGCCACCTATTGCGGCCTTCCCCACCGCCAGGAGCTCATCCGGCGGTGCGGCGCCGTCACCTACGTCAACGATTCCAAGGCCACCAACCCCGACGCGGCGCTCAGCGCCATCGCCTGCTACAAGAACGTCTTCTGGATCGCCGGCGGACGCGCCAAGGAAGACGGTGTTCGGGAACTGGCCCGGGCGCGGGGCAACGAATTGCGCATGGTCCGCCACGCTTTCCTGATCGGCGAAGCCGCCGAGGACATCGCCAAGGTGCTTGACGGCGCCGTTCCCCATACCCGGGTGGACAACCTGGACGCCGCCGTCGCCGCCGCCCACCACGCCGCCCAGGCGGACGCCAACGGCAATGGCGGGACCGTGGTGTTGCTCTCGCCGGCCTGCGCGTCGTTCGACCAATTCACCGATTTCGAGGATCGCGGCAGGGCCTTCCGCCGCGCCGTCGCCGCCCTGGAGGAGCCGCGATGATGATCGGCTTCGCGCGGACCGACACCTCGATCATGGCCGGGTGGTGGTGGAGCGTAGACCGCTGGACGCTGGCCGCCATCGCCGCGCTGATGGGATTCGGCGCGCTCCTGACCCTGGCCGCATCGCCCGCGGTGGCCGAGCGCATCGGCTTCGATTCCTTCTATTTCGTCAAGCGCCAGATGATCTATCTGGTGCCCGCGGTCGGCGTCATCCTCGCCTGCTCCTTGATGGCGCCCAAGGGGGTCCGGCGGATCGGCGTGGCGCTGTTCCTGGCCAGCCTGATCCTGTTGATCCTGGCCCTCGCCATAGGGCCCGAAATCAAGGGCGCGCGCCGCTGGATCACCGCCGGCGGATTCTCGTTGCAGCCCTCGGAACTGATGAAGCCGGCTTTTGCCGTGGTGGTCGCCTGGATGATGAGCGCCGCCAAGGCCCAGGAAAACTTCCCCGGCCTGATCATCGCCTTCGTTCTTTACGGGGCCATCACCCTTCTCCTCGTGCTGCAACCCGACATGGGCATGGCGGCGCTGATATCGGCGATGTTTTTCGCCCAGTTCTTCGTCGCCGGCATGCCGCTCTACTGGATCGGCCTGACCGCCGGCCTGGCCGCCGGGGGGGCGGTCCTGGCCTATGCCACCGTGCCCCATGTCACCCTTCGGGTGGACCGCTTCCTGGACCCCGCCTTGGGCGACAACTATCAGGTGGCGACCGGGCTGGAAGCTTTCATGAACGGCGGCCTGCTGGGGCGCGGCCCCGGCGAAGGCACCATCAAGGAAGTCCTGCCCGACGCCCATTCCGATTTCATCTTCGCCGTCGCCGGCGAAGAACTGGGTCTCCTGGCCTGTTTGCTGATCGTCGTTCTGTTCGCCTTCGTGGTGGTGCGCGGCATCTCCCGCTCCCTGGAAAGCCAAAATCTGTTCGTGCTTCTGGCGGTGACCGGCCTGATCACCCAGTTCGGCCTGCAGGCCCTCATCCACATGGCTTCCACCCTCAACCTCATGCCCACCAAGGGCATGACCCTGCCCTTCATTTCCTATGGCGGTTCGTCGTTGATCGGCATCGCCATCACCATGGGCATGGTTCTGGCGCTGACCCGGAAACGGGTCGGCCTGGCGGGGACATGACCATGGTCGAGGCCAAGGTGACCAAGATCAACCCCATCGTCCTGGTGGCCGGCGGAACCGGCGGCCATGTGTTCGCGGCCGAAGCCCTGGCCGGCGCGCTGCGCGCCAAGGGCCATACCCTGGCCCTGCTCACCGACGCCCGGGGCACCGCCTGGACGGGCGCGTTGGGGGATGTCACCACCCATGCCATCCGCGCCGGGCGGGTCACCGGCGTGGCCCTGGGCCGCCGCTTGAAGGGGGTGATCGACCTGGCCCTGGGCGGCCTGCAATCGCGCCTGCTGCTGCGCCGGCTGGCGCCTTCGGTGGTGATCGGTTTCGGCGGCTACACCACGGTGCCGGCGATCCTGGCGGCGGCGAGCCTGGGGCTACCGACCATCATCCACGAACAAAACGCGCTGCTGGGCCGCGCCAACCGGTTGCTGGCACCCCGGGCCTCGGCCATCGCCACGTCGTTTGCCGATGTCCAGCGGCTCCGCGCCGACGACCGTCGCAAGGTGGTTTGCACCGGCAATCCGGTGCGCGCCGCGTTCCAGGAATTGCGCGACCGGCCTTACCACGAGCCCCGCCGCGGCGGTGAAGTTCACCTTCTGGTGACCGGCGGCAGCCAAGGGGCGCGAATATTTTCAAAGGTCGTTCCCGACGCCCTGGCGCGCCTTGCCGACGATACGCGCCAACGCATCCGCCTGGCCCAGCAATGTCGGCCGGAAGACCTCGACGAGGTCCGCGCCACGTACCGCCACATGGGCCTCGAGGCCGAACTCGCGCCCTTCTTCGACGATCTGGCCCGGCGCCTGGAGCAGGCCCATCTGGTGGTCTGCCGCGCCGGCGCCTCCACGGTGGCCGAGCTGACCACCGCCGGACGGCCGGCGATCCTGGTGCCCTACGCCCATGCCGCCGACGATCACCAGACCACCAACGCCCAGGCCATGGCCGATGGCGGCGGCGCCCAACTGATCGCCGAGGCCGACTTCACGCCGGTAGTCCTGGCGGCGCGGCTCAAGCTGATGCTGGATCAACCCGGGACCCTCGGCGCCATGGCCGCCGCCGCCCACCATGGGGGACACGGTGATGCGGCGGACAGCCTGGCCCGGCTGGTGTTTCGCCTGATCGCCGCCAACGAGCTCGGCGGCGACGGCAGGGAGGCCGCATGAAGGCCCTCCCGTTGAACATCGGCACCATCCATTTCGTCGGCATCGGCGGCATCGGCATGAGCGGCATCGCCGAAATCCTGCACAACCTGGGCTACCAGGTGCAGGGATCCGACGTGTCCGAGAACCCCAACGTGCGGCGCCTTCGCGAGAGCGGCATCACCATTCACGTGGGCCACGGCGAGAGCAACCTGGGCGAGGCCCAGGTGGTGGTTGTCTCCTCGGCCATCCCCCGGGACAACCCCGAGGTGAGCGCCGCCCGGGCACGGCTGATTCCGGTGGTGCGGCGTTCCGAAATGCTGGCCGAGCTGATGCATCTCAAATGGTCGGTGGCCATCGGCGGCACCCATGGCAAGACCACCACCACCTCGTTGATCGCGGCGATCCTCGACCAGGCCGGGCTCGACCCGACGGTGATCAACGGCGGCATCCTCAACGCCTATGGCTCCAACGCCCGGCTCGGCGCCGGCGAGTGGATGGTGGTGGAGGCCGACGAATCCGACGGCACCTTCACCAAGCTCCCCGCCACCATCGCCGTGGTGACCAATATCGACCCCGAGCACCTGGACTTCTACGGCGATTTCGATGCCCTGCGCGCCGCCTTCGTCTCTTTCGTCCAGAACATCCCCTTCTACGGCTTCGCCGCGCTCTGCATCGACCACGGCGAAGTCCAGGCGATGATCCCCAAGGTCTCCGACCGCAAGCTCTTGACCTACGGCATGACGCCCCAAGCCGATATCCGCGCGGTCAACGTCAAAAGCGAATCCGGCCTGGTCCGCTTCGACGTGGTGTTGACCCCGCGGGTGTCCGACAACCCCCGCACCCTGGAAGGCCTCACCCTGCCCATGGTCGGCGGCCACAACGTCCAGAACGCCCTGGCGGCGATCACGGTGGCCCAGGAAATGGGCATCGACGATGCCACCATCCGCGAGGCGCTGGCCGGTTTCAAGGGGGTCAAGCGCCGCTTCACCAAGACCGGCGAATCCGGCGGCGTCACCGTGATCGACGATTACGGCCACCACCCGGTGGAGATCAGCGCCGTTCTCCAGGGCGCCCGGGAGGCCTCCGAGGGCCGCATCATCGCCGTCGTCCAGCCCCACCGCTATTCCCGCCTCAAGGCCTTGTTCGAGGAATTCTGCACCTGCTTCAACGATGCCGACACGGTGATCGTCGCCGACGTCTATCCCGCCGGCGAGACGCCGATCATCGGCATCGACCGCGACCGCTTGGTGGAAGGGCTGCGCGGGCGCGGCCACCGCGACGTGATCGCCCTGGAGTCCCCGGAAAGCCTGCCCGGAATCATCGCCGGCCTGGCCGGGCCCGGCGACCTGGTGGTCTGCCTCGGCGCCGGGTCGATCACCGGCTGGGCGCAAGACCTCCCCCGTGCGCTCGACGCGCTGGCCGCATCCGCCGGCGGCGGAAGGGGCAACGGGACCACCGGCAAGGAGGGCCGGTCATGATGGCGGCGCGGGCCACACCCGACCGGCTGATCGACCGCCTGCCGCGGGTGCGCGGCCGCTACCGGGAAAACGCCGATCTTGGGCGCGTCACCTGGTTCCGCGTCGGCGGCCGCGCCGAGATCATCTTCCGCCCGGCCGATGCCGAGGACCTCGCCGGCTTCCTCAGGGCACGGCCGGCCGATGTCCCGATCACGGTGATCGGGCTCGGCTCCAACCTGTTGGTGCGTGACGGCGGCGTCGCCGGCGTGGTGATCCGGTTGGGACGTGAATTCGCCAAGATCGAAGCCCAGGGCACCGAGATCAGCGCCGGCGCCGGGGCGATCGATGCCACCATCGCCAAGGCCAGCGCCGCGGCGGGCATCGCCGGGCTCGAATTCCTGGCCGGCATTCCGGGCACCATGGGCGGGGCGCTCCGGATGAACGGCGGCGCCTATGGCTGGGAGATCAAGGACGTGGTGGTCTCCGCCGACGCCATCGCGCCGGACGGCAGCCGCCACCGGCTTGGCCCCGACGCGCTCGGCTTCTCCTACCGCCGCGGCGCCACGCCCGAGGACTGGATCTTCACCGGGGCCCGCTTGAAAGGCGCCAAGGGGGAGCCCCAGGTCATCAAACGGCGGATCGCCGAGATCCAGGCGGCCCGCGCCGAGACCCAGCCGGTGCGTTCGCGGACCGGCGGTTCGACCTTCCGCAACCCCGGCGGCGCCGCCGGCGAGCCCAAGGCGTGGCAGTTGATCGAACGCGCCGGTTGCCGCGGCCTGAGACGGGGCGGGGCAAGGGTTTCCGACCAGCATTGCAATTTCTTGATCAATGACGGGGACGCCACCGCCGCCGACATCGAGGGGCTGGGCGAGGAAGTGCGCCGCCGCGTCAAGCAGGCCACCGGGGTCACCCTGGAATGGGAAATCCGCCGCATCGGCGCCCTGGCAAAGACCGGGGCAAAGACCGGGGCGAAGGCCGGGCCGGCGGAGACCGCGCCACCCGCCGGAGACGGCCCATGACGGCCCAGCGCGAAACCTTGCCGCTGCACGTCGCCGTGCTGATGGGCGGACCATCGGCGGAGCGCGAGGTATCGCTGGTCTCCGGCGCCGCCTGCGCGGCCGCCCTGGGCAAGCTCGGCCACCGGGTAACCGAGATCGACGTGACCCGGGATATCGCCGCCACCCTCAAAGTGCTCACCGCCCTCGATCCCCATCCCGACGTGGTCTTCAACGCGCTGCACGGGCGCTATGGCGAAGACGGCTGCATCCAGGGGATGCTCGAATTCCTCGCCATCCCCTACACCCATTCCGGCGTCCTGGCCTCGGCCCTGGCCATGGACAAGCCCACCGCCCGCAGGCTTTTCACCGCGGCCGGCCTGACCTGCGCCGAGGGCCGCACCGCGCGGCGCGACGACGTCATCCAGGGCCGGGTGATGGACCCGCCCTATGTGGTGAAGCCGCTGAACCAAGGGTCCAGCGTCGGCGTCCATATCGTTCTCGAGGGCGATGGGGTGCAACCCCTCGCCAGTGACTGGCCGTTCGGCGAGAGGGTCCTGGTGGAGCGCTATATCCCGGGCCGCGAGATCCAGGTGGCGGTGATGGACGACCAAGCGCTCGGCGCCATAGAGATCAGGCCCAAGGGCCAATTCTACGACTACCGGGCCAAATACACCGAAGGCCAGGCCGAACACCTGATGCCGGCGCCGTTGTCCGACGCGGAATACGCCGAGGCCCTGGAGGTCGCCCGCTTGGCCCATGCGACACTTGGCTGCCAGGGGGTCACCCGGACCGATCTCCGGTTCGACGACACCGGCGATGGGCCGGGGCACTTCTATGTGCTCGAGGTCAACACCCAGCCCGGCATGACACCGTTGTCGCTGGTCCCCGAAATCGCCGCCCATGCAGGCATCGGCTTCGGCCAATTGGTGGCCTGGATGGTGGAGGACGCGTCATGCCCCCGGTGAGGCCGGCGCGCCGCGCCAAGAGGATGAAAAACCCGCGCAAGCGGGCCTGGCCGCGCAGGGTCAAGACGGCCATCCGATTCGCCCTGCCCGCCGCCGTGACCGGGGCGATGGTGGCCGCGGGCGCATGGCTTGCCGTCAGCGGCGAAGGGGCGCGGGCGGTGGCCAAGGCCGGCGCGGAAGCGCTGAGTTTCAGTGCCCGAGCCGGCCTGCGCGTGGAAAATGTCCTGGTCACCGGGCGCAAACGCGTCACCCGCGCCGCGGTAAGGGCCGCGCTGCAAGCGCGCCGGGGCATGCCCATTATCGCTTTCGACCCCCATGGCGCCAAGGCCCGGCTGGAGAAACTGGCATGGGTGCGGGCGGCGAGTGTGGAACGCCGGCTGCCGGACACCATCGCCATCCGCATCTTCGAGCACCGGCCGCTCGCCCTTTGGCAGCTCAAGGGCCGTCTGGCGCTGATCGACGTCGGCGGCAAGGTCATCACCAGATGGAAGCTTTCGCGCTATTGGCGGCTGCCCCTGGTGGTCGGCGCCGGCGCGCCGGAACACGCCGCGGCCATCATCCGTACGCTCCGTGCCCACCCCCGCCTGAAGGCCCGGGTGCGGGCCCTGGTGCGGGTCTCGGCGCGGCGCTGGAATCTCGAATTCAAGAACGGCGTCATCGCCCGGCTGCCGGAAAAGGACGCTGCCCGGGCCCTGGCGACCCTGGACCGGCTGGTGACGCGCGAGGGGCTGTTGGACCGCGGCGTGGTGGCCATCGATCTTCGTTTCAAGGACCGCCTGGTGATCCGCACCACCGCCCGGCCCAAAGCGGCGGGCATGAAATCCAAGGAGCGGCGCCGCAAGCGCCCAACCAGACCAAGCAAGGACACCTGAGGGGAAATTTTGGGGGAATGAAACCGCGTCTCAATAGAAACAGGAACGGGCTGATCGCCGGGTTGGATATCGGCACGTCGAAAATCGCCTGCTTCATCGCGCGCATCGAGGATGGCGGCCTCGTTCGCGTCCTCGGCATCGGCCACCACGCGTCCGACGGCGTCCGTTCCGGCATGATCACCGAAGTGGAGGCGGCCGAAGCCGCCATCCTCGCCACGGTCCACGCCGCCGAACAGATGGCGGGGGAAACCATCAACGAGGTCATCGTCAACCTGTCCGGTGGCGCGCCCAGTTCCGACGTCCTCCACTACGATGTCTCCATCGCCGGACACGAGGTGGGCGATAGCGACGTCCGCAAGGTTCTGGCCCAGGGCCACGCCGCCAGCGCATCCAGCGACCGCGAACTGATTCATTGCGTGCCGGTGGGCTATTCCATCGACGGCGCCAAGGGAATCCGCGACCCCCGCGGAATGTACGGCGAGCGGCTGGGCATCAATATGCACATGGTGACCGCCACCACGGGTGCCGTGCGCACCCTGATCACCTGCCTTGCCCGGTGCCGGCTGGAGGTCGCCGATATCGTCATCGCCCCCTACGCCGCGGGTCTTGCGGCGCTTGTGGAAGACGAGATCAATCTCGGCGCCACCCTTATCGACATGGGGGCCGGAACCACCTCGGTCGCGGTGTTCTACGACGGCCATCTCATTCACGCCGATGCCATCCCCATCGGCGGCGCCCACGTCACCGCCGATATCGCCCGCGGCCTGTCGACGCCACTCGCCCATGCCGAACGCATGAAGACGCTGTACGGCAACGCCATGGCCTCGGGAAGCGACGAACGCGAATTGATCGACGTCCCCCTGATGGGCGAGGAAGACCGCCACCAGGCCAACCACGTGCCGCGTTCCATGCTGGTGGGCATCATCCGCCCGCGCCTGGAAGAAACCTTCGAGCTGTTGCGCGGCCGCCTGGAGATGACCGGCTACGACAAGATCGCCGGACGCCGCGTGGTGGTGACCGGAGGCGCCAGCCAACTGCAAGGGGTCACCGATCTCGCCGCCGACGTTCTCGACAAGCAAGTCCGGCGCGGCCGGCCTCTCAAGGTCGCGGGCCTCGCGGATTCCACCGGCGGGCCGGCCTTCGCCACCTGCGCCGGCCTTCTCACCTTTGCCGAGCGCCGCCCCGACGAAGCGCCGGCGGCCGCCATGGCGGCGCGTTCTCGTTCAATGACACGGGAACCGGACGGCCTGTTTGGCCGGTTCGGTCTTTGGCTCCGTGAGAATCTCTAGCTTCGCCACCGCCCCCCTGGGGGGCAACACCCACCACGGCCCCCTGGGGCCGACCCCATCGCCCGCGGCGGCAAGGTCCGACCGCCGACAGGGCCCATCGATTGAACGCTTACCGGATCGAAATGACCATCGCTTGAGGAGACTGTCATGACAATCAACCTGAAAATACCGCACCCGGAACATGACCTTAAGCCGAAAATCACCGTTGTCGGCGTTGGCGGCGCGGGGGGAAACGCCGTCAACAACATGATCCAAAACGACCTCGATGGCGTCGAATTCGTGGTCACCAACACCGATGCCCAGGCCCTGTCCCAGTCCGCGGCCGAACGCCAAATTCAGCTCGGGCGTAATATCACCCAAGGCCTTGGGGCCGGCTCCAGGCCCGACGTCGGGCGGGCCGCCGCCGAAGAAGCCATCGAGGAAATCATCGAACAGGTTCAGAATTCCAACATGGTGTTCATCACCGCCGGCATGGGCGGCGGCACCGGCACCGGGGCCGCGCCGGTGGTCGCCCGGGCGGCCCGGGAACAGGGAATTCTGACCGTCGGCGTGGTGACCAAGCCGTTCCAGTTCGAAGGGCTCAACCGCATGCGCATCGCCGAAGAGGGGATCGAGGAACTCCAGCATTATGTCGATACCCTGATCATCATTCCCAACCAGAACCTGTTCCGTATCGCCAATGAGAAGACCACCTTCGCCCAAGCCTTCGAGATGGCGGACGACGTGCTCTATTCGGGGGTCCGCGGCGTCACCGACCTGATGGTCATGCCCGGCCTTATCAACCTGGACTTCGCCGACGTGCGCCAGATCATGAGTGAAATGGGCAAGGCCATGATGGGGACCGGCGAGGCCGACGGCGAGAACCGTGCCATCGCCGCCGCCGAAGCGGCCATCTCCAACCCGCTGCTCGACGACGTCTCCATGGAAGGCGCCAGGGGGGTGCTGATCAATATCACCGGCGGTTACGACATGACCCTGTTCGAGGTCGACGAGGCCGCCAACCGCATCCGCAGCGAGGTCGACGCGGAGGCCAATATCATCTTCGGCTCGACCTTCGACGAATCCCTGGAGGGCCGCATACGCATCTCGGTCATCGCCACCGGCATCGAAGCCGAATCCTCGGCCCACCCCATGCCGCTCGGCCATATCAGCCTGGTGACCGACAATTCCCCAGGCGGTGGGCAAGGCGCCGAAGCCGGGACACCGAAGCCAGGCCCCCTGGGTTGGCCCTTGTTGGGCCGGAAGGCATCTGCCGGCACCGAACGGGCCGCCGAAGAAGAGGCGCCGATCCTCGACCTCAAGGCCAGCGCGGCGGCGGCGGCCGTGCAAGCGCCATCGCAAGGGGACGAGGAGCAGGCGGCATCACAGGATCCCTTCGCCGGTCCCGGCGACGCCTTCCTGCCGCCGCCGCCGGTCGAGGCACCGGAATCCCCCGCCGAAGCCTATCCCACCATGGCCGGGGAGCCGGATCCCATGGCCGAGGCCGATCTGGTGAACGCGGGAATGGCGCCGCCCAAGGCCGCCACCGGCCGCCGTAAGGGTCCCAGCTTGTTCGAGCGGGTCACCGGCACCGGCCGCGCCCGGGCCAATCGCCGCCCGGCGGACGCCATGGCCAAGGCCGGCGCCGCCGCGGGGCCGCGCCTCGGGACGGCGCCGGCAACCCCGGCGGTGCCACAGCCGCCCAGCATGGTCGCGCCCGACCCCGATCAAGGGCCGGTGGCGGCGGTGGCGCCGGATCCGTGGCTCCATGAGGATTCGCCGGCGCCCGCGCGGGAAATCGCGCCGGAGCCCGCCGCCGCCCCGCCCGAGCCCGAGGCGACGGCCAAAATGCCGGCTCAGGGTGATCTCGGCAGCCTGGAGCCCAAGGCCGGCCAAGACAAGGATGTCCACGAGGACCTGCTTGAAATCCCGGCCTTTTTACGGCGCCAGGCCAATTGACGGAGGCGCCATGCAAGCGGCTGCAAACAAACCGGAAAATACGTAACAAACTGTAATAATTGTTGATTTGAGCCCTCCAGGGGATGTTTGGTAAACGTCCCCCGGAGAGTTTGGTTAAGGGGGGTGCTCCGCAACGGGTGAACAGGTGTTTGCCGGGGTCGCCGGTCCAGGGGGTAAGGTTAAGTCACCAGGCAGTCAGTCGTTAATGTCGCGTACCAGTCGTCATGGCCGCGAAAGTATGGATCAACGCTACGAGGGGTCGGTTCGCTCTCGGGGGTCGTGGTGGGGGCCACGGGCGGACCGGAACCATTGAGTGGGGAAATATGAGTTCTACCGTTCGTCAAAAGACCTTGAAGAATGCCATCGGTTGCTCCGGCGTCGGCCTGCATACGGGCATCCAGGTGACCATGATGATCTGCCCCGCCGAAGCCGACAGCGGCATCCGCTTCAAGCGCACCGATATTTCCGGCGGCCAGGCGATCATCGCCGGCACTTGGCGCAATATCATCGAATCCAAACTGTGTTCGACGGTGGCCAACGAAGACGGCGTCGAGGTTAAAACCATCGAGCACCTCATGGCGGCCTTCGCCGGGCTCGGCATCGACAACGTGTTGGTCGAGATCAACGGCCGCGAAATTCCCATCATGGACGGCAGCGCCGCGCCCTTCGTCTTCCTGATCGAATGCGCCGGCATTTTGGAACAGGACCGGCCGCGCCGGGCGGTCAAGATTCTCAAGCCCGTCATCGTTTCCGAAGCTAGGTGCGAGGCCGCCCTGGTGCCCGGCGAGGGGTTCTCGGTAGCCTTTGACATCGAATTCAACTCGCCCCTGGTCGCCAGCCAGTACCATTACGTGGAATTCACCGACGGCGCCTTCAAGAAGGAGATTTCCAGCGCCCGCACCTTCGGCTTCGAACACGAAGTCGCCGCCCTGCGCGCCGGCGGCATGCTTCTCGGCGGCTCGTTGGACAATGCGGTGGTGGTCAGCGGCGAAAAGGTATTAAACGATTCCGGCCTGCGCTACGGCAATGAATTCGTGCGCCACAAGATTCTCGATTCGGTGGGCGACCTTTACCTGGCGGGCGCGCCCATCATCGGCCATTTCCGCGGCTCGCGTTCCGGCCATGCCATGAACCACCGGCTGTTGGAAGCGCTGTTTGCCGACGCCGACGCCTGGACCATGGTCCCCATGACGCGAGAACGGGCCCGCACCCCCGATGCCGGAACGGGGACCGCCAAGGCCCCGGCCGAGATTGCCGCCGCCGCCGGAATCTAAACCCGCAAATCCATCCTTCGGCTTGCCGCGGTGCCGGCCGCCCATGCTATAATCGCGCCTCGCGCCCGGGGCATCCCCGGTCCCAATGTATCGACGGCGATCAGGCAATGACCGGTTCCCACCATCAAACACCGTCTGGCCATCCCCGCACCATGGCGCGTCGGCGGTTCCCAGCCCTAGCGCCCCTGAGGGTTCTGCTGGTCGCCGGCATCTTGGCTCTGGGAGCCTGCGCCGGCTCCCAATCGGTTATAAGTGGCAAGGAAGAGCCCGCCGAAATCCTGTACAACCGGGCGATGGGTCTGCTGACCCGGGGCGAGGGCAACGACGCCACCCGTGCTTTCAATGAGGTCGAACGCCAGCATCCCTATTCGATCTGGGCCTCCAAGGCGATTCTGATGTCCAGCTACACCAATTACGCCATGAACCGCTATCCCGAGGCCCTGGCTGGGCTGGATCGCTTTATTCGCCTGCACCCGGGCAGCCGCGACTATGCCTACGCCTTCTATCTGAAGGCGCTTTGTTATTACGAACAGATCGCCGATGTCCAGCGGGACCAAGACATCACGCGCCGGGCCATGGAAGCTCTGCAAGAGGTCATCCGCCGCTTTCCCGGGACCAAATTCGCCCGCGACGCGAAATTGAAATACGACCTGACCCAGGACCAATTGGCGGGGCAGGAAATGTCCGTGGGGCGCTGGTACCAGCGGTCCGGCTTGTTCATCGCCGCCATCAACCGGTTCAAGACGGTGATCGACAAATACCAGACCACCGCCCACGTCCCCGAGGCGCTGCACCGGCTGACCGAAAGTTACCTGACGCTGGGCATCAAGGACGAGGCGCAGAAGACCGCCGCCGTGTTGGGCCATAATTTTCCCGGCAGCGAATGGTACCAGGATTCATACGTCCTGATGACCGGCATCAAGCGCCAGGCTCAACAAGCCGATTCCTCGTTACCACGCCGGTCATGGTGGGGCCGTGCCTGGAACGCCGTATTCTGACCATCCATGCTGACACGCCTTTCGATCCGCGACGTGGTGCTGGTTGACCGGCTGGACCTCGCCTTTACCGGATCCCTTGGCGTGCTCACCGGCGAAACCGGCGCCGGCAAATCGATCCTGTTGGACGCCCTGGGGCTGGCGCTGGGCGCCCGCGCCGACGCCCGGCTTCTCCGCAAGGGCGCCGGGCAGGCGCAGGTCACCGCCGAATTTGAACTCGCCCCCGACCATAGGGCGCTGGCCATGCTGGCCGAACGCGACCTTCCCCAGGACCAACCGCTGATCTTTCGCCGGGTGGTGAACGCCGATGGACGTTCCCGCGCCTACATCAACGACCAACCCGTCAGCGCCGGGCTTCTCGCCACCCTGGCCCGCGAACTGATTGAAATTCATGGCCACCGCGATTCCCAGGGGCTGCTCAATACCGCGACTCACGGCGGTCTCCTCGACGCCTTCGCCGGCCACGATTCCCTGCTTGCGGCGGTGGCCGGCGCATGGACGTCCCTCGCCCAGGCCCGGGCCGCGGCGGCCCAGGCCAAGACCGCCCTGGAGGACGCCAGGCGGGACGAGGAACTGCTGCGCCATGAGGTCGCGGAAATCGAGTCCCTCGCGCCGCAACCCGGCGAGGAGGAAACCCTTGCCGGCGAACGGCGCTTTCTCGCCGCCGGCGCGAAACTGGCCGAATCGCTGCACGCGGCGGAATCCGGTTTGACCGCCGGGGCCGACGTGGAAGCCGCCATCGGCGGCGCCCGGCGGGCCTTGGAGCGGAGCCGCGAAGACGCCGGCGGCCGCTTTGACGCCGCCCTGGCGGCGCTGGAGCGGGCCGCCATCGAGGCCGCCGATGCCCTCGCCGAGATCCGCGACGCCGCCGCCGCGCTGACCGGCGATCCCGACCGCCTGGCCCGGGTCGAGGACCGGCTGTTCGCCCTGCGCGCGCTGGCCCGAAAACATGACGTCGCCCCCGACCGGCTCTCGGAACACGGCGCGGCCCTGGCCCGCCGCCTCGCCGCCATCGATGATTCCGATGCCCAACTCAAACGCCTGGCCGAAGCCAGCGCCCAGGCCTTGACCGCCTACGACCGGGCCGCCGGCAAGTTGAGCGCCAGCCGCGAAAAGGCGGCGGGCCAGCTCGAGGCCGCCATGACCGTGGAACTGCCGCCGCTCAAGTTGGAGAAAGCGCGTTTCGAGGTCATGCTTGAACCGCTTGCCGAGAATGATCGCGGGGGCCGCGGGGCGGAACGGATTCAATTCCTCATCGCCGCCAACCCGGGCACCGATCCCGGCCCCTTGAACAAGGTCGCCTCGGGCGGCGAGCTGGCCCGAATCATGCTGGCCTTGCGGGTGGTGCTGGCCGGCAAGGGCGCCGTGCCGACCCTGGTGTTCGACGAAGTGGACTCGGGAATTTCCGGCGCCACCGCCAACGCCGTGGGCGAACGCCTCGCCCGCCTGGGCACCCGCATTCAGGTCCTGGTGGTCACCCATTCGCCCCAGGTGGCGGCCCGGGGCGACCAGCACTGGCGCGTGGTCAAACGAGGCGACGCCAAAAGCGCCGCCACCACGGTCGAGGAACTGGCCGCCCCCGGCCGCCGCGAGGAAATCGCCCGCATGCTGGCCGGCGCCACGGTCACCGACGAGGCGCGGGCGGCCGCCGACCGGCTGCTGAGGGGAGGGGCCTGAGGTGGCCCATGGCGCCGACGCAAAGCCGGTTGATGCGCTGAACCAGGCGGAAGCGAAGGCCGAACTCGCCCGGCTGGCCGAGGAAATTTCCGCTCACGACGTGCTCTACCACCAGCGCGACGCGCCCCGGGTCGCCGATGGCGAATACGACCGGGCACGCCGGCGCAACGCCGCCATAGAGAGCCGCTTCCCTGCCCTGGTCCGCGCCGACAGCCCCTCGGCACGGATCGGCGCGGCACCGGCCTCGGGCTTTGCCAAGGTCCGCCATTCCGTGCCCATGCTGTCGCTGGACAACGCGTTCAACGCCGAGGACGTGATGGAATTCGTCGACCGGCTGCGGCGCTTCCTCAATCTCGGGGCCGAAGCGACGGTCGAGGCGATGGCGGAAGCCAAGATCGATGGCGTGTCGATTTCCCTGCGTTACGAGGCGGGCCGGTTCACCATGGGCGCGACGCGCGGTGACGGCACCACCGGGGAGAACGTGACCGCCAACCTCAAGACCCTCGACGACATCCCCGAGGGTCTTGGGGGCACCGGCTGGCCCCAGGTGTTGGAGGTGCGGGGCGAGGTGTACATGCGTAAATCCGAGTTTCTCGCCCTCAACACCCGCCAACTCGAGGTGGGCGCCAAACCCTTCGCCAATCCGCGCAACGCCGCCGCCGGCAGCTTGCGCCAACTGGACGCCGCGATCACCGCGTCACGAAAGCTGGCCTTCTTCGCTTATGGCTGGGGGGAGATTTCGGCGCCCCTGGGCGAGACCCTGGCCGCCGCCCGCGATCGCCTGCGGTCGTGGGGATTCACCCTCACCGATTCTGAGTTATGCGCTGGCGCCGAGCAAATGATCGCTTATCACGGCCGGCTGGAAAGCCGGCGCGCGGGGCTCGATTACGATATCGACGGTGTGGTTTACAAGGTCAACAGGTTGGACTGGGTGGAACGGCTCGGCTTCGTCAGCCGCAGCCCGCGTTGGGCGATCGCCCATAAGTTCGCCGCCGAGCGCGCCGAAACGGTGATCGAGAAGATCGATATCCAGGTCGGGCGCACCGGCACCCTGACCCCGGTGGCCCATTTGACGCCGGTCACGGTGGGCGGCGTGGTGGTTTCCCGGGCGACCCTGCACAACCAGGACGAGATCAAGCGCAAGGATATCCGCGTGGGTGATCATGTGGTCATCCAGCGCGCCGGCGACGTCATCCCCCAGGTGCTCGAGGTCATCCAGGCGGCGCGCCCCAAGGACTCGCGGCCCTTCGAATTCCCCGACCATTGCCCAATTTGTGCCTCCTTGGCGGTGCGCGAGGAGGGAGAGGTGGCGACCCGCTGCACCGGCGGGTGGATTTGCCCGGCCCAGGCGGTCCAACGGCTCAAGCATTTCGTCAGCCGCAACGCCTTCGACATCGACGGTCTCGGCGGCAAGCATATCGAGGCGTTCTGGCGCGATGAGCTGATCGCCAGCCCGGCGGATATTTTTTGCCTCCACGAGCGCAAGGGGGAAATCCTGGAACGCGGGGGCTGGGGCGACAAGTCGGTGGAAAACCTGATCGCCGCCATCGAGGCGCGCCGATCCATCCCCCTGGACCGGTTTATCTATGCGCTGGGGATTCACCAGGTGGGCGAGGCGACGGCGAAGTTGCTGGCGCGCATCTATCACACGCTGGATCATTGGCGGAACTCCATGGACATGGCCAGGGACCGGGAATCGGAGGCTTATGCCGAGCTCACCGCCATCGACGGGATCGGCCCGTCCATGGCCGACGATATCCTCGGATTCTTCGCCGAACCCCATAATCGCGAGATTTTGGACCGCCTCAGCCAAGCCCTGACCATAGAGGAGGCCAGCACGCCGGCATCGCTGCAAACGCCGCTCAGCGGCAAGACCGTGGTGTTCACCGGCACGCTGATTTCCATGGGCCGCATGGAAGCCAAGGCGCGGGCCGAGGCGCTGGGCGCCAAGGTCGCCAGTTCGGTGTCGGCCAGAACCGATTTCCTGGTGGCCGGCGAAAAGGCCGGATCGAAGGCCAAAAAAGCCGCCGAGCTCGGCGTCACCGTGCTGAGCGAGGATGAATGGCGGGAGCTGGCAGGGTTGTAAGCCGCTAAATCGCCCTCGTCGCACGCCGGAGCCAGGCCGCGTCCGGGCGCTCCAGCAGGGGGGCCAGAGCCTTGCGCACCCTTCGGTGGTAGGCGTTGAGCCTGCGCCTCTCCTTATCCAACAACAGTTTCACCGTGATCAGCCGGCGGTCGATGGGCGCCAGGGTCAGGGTCTCGAAGCACCGCATGGCCCGGCCCCCGGCCCCGGGCTT
>Ga0114950_10000481_pt1 | contig 27389 bp, 22 predicted proteins | sample N075metaG_FD_83503 | JGI IMG/M metagenome (GOLD analysis project Ga0114950, IMG submission 83503) | Deep subsurface microbial communities from Kermadec Trench to uncover new lineages of life (NeLLi) - N075 metaG | ecosystem: Environmental > Aquatic > Marine > Ocean trench > Sediment | place... | reverse complement strand
TTTCCCACCGTTCATAGAGCAGGGGCCATACCCGTTCCCATTCCGAACACGGAAGTCAAGCCCTGCTTCGGCGATGGTACTGCCCGGGCGACTGGGTGGGAGAGTAGCTCGACGGTGGGATCTCTTTGACGGCGCCGGGCCGATGACCCGGCGCCGTTTCTCGTTTCAGGCCCGGCGTCGAATCGCGGCGTGCAACAGTCCGATCCAGATCGCAAGGGCCAGGCCGCTGATGACGAGTCCAAGCTTGCGACTCGGTGGTGCTCCGAAGTCCAACTCCAGCTGGTGTTCTCCCGTTGGGACCGTCAGTTGGATCCTGCCGTGAGGATCCGACCGGATCTGCGCGTGGCTTCCATCGATCTGCGCGTGCCAGCCTGGGAACTGCCAGCGCGCGAAGACCAGTTCAGTTGCCTCCTCGGTGCTCACCACCAATCGGAGTCGGGACCCGCGATCTTCTTGCACTGTGATCCGTGTGCCCGCAGTCTGAGCGACGATGCTGCCGCGCACCCAAGGTGTGTCATCTGCTGCCGTCTTCGATGCAGTGCGCGGCAGATATTCGTCGAGCACGGTCGCGGCACTGCCTTCTCTACGGATCGAAGCGGCCTCGAGACCCTCCGTCAGCCACGCCTGGGCACGCGGGCCCAAGGGCCGCGAGTCCAACAGATGCGGAGCCGCGTTGCCGATGGCTAGCAGCAACACCGCGACTTCTACGGCGCGGCGACCTGAGGAGTCGAGCGGCGTCAGCAGGCGGGCGAGGGCCATGGCGCCGGCCAGGGCCGTGAGCAGCGCCAGCGGTCCCTGTAGACGCCACGGGAACTGGAGATACGCGAGCAGCGGGAGATGCTCCCACACGAAGGTCGTCAGCGGCTGCATCAGCAAGAGCAGCAGGGCGGCGCCCAGCATCAGTCCGCGAAGCGTCTGGGCAGCTGGATCGCTGGCGCTGCGCTCACGAACGACCACGAAAGCGGCCGTCAGCAACAGCGCGGCCGGCAGCCAACCCGCGCCGTAGACTCTTGCGTAGCCGAAGAGGGCCCCGAGCTCCGGGAAATGATGATGGAAGTCGAACTTCCCCAGCAGCATGGTCTCTGTTCGGACGAGATCCTGAAGCGCCACTGCCGGAACCCAGAAGAAAGCCGCCAGAGCCACGCCCAGCAGCAATCCCAGGCCGAGCCAGATCCAGGCACGTCGCTCTTCGTCTCGCCGATTCAGCCAGAGGCCAGCAGCCAGCGAGAGGACGGCCATTCCGATGGCGGTCAGGTTGTGTGCGACCGTCGTGAGAGCGAGACCGCTGGAGAGCCAGAGCACTCCCCACTGCGGTCGTTCCCGCAGCTCGAGCACGCCACAGAGAGTGAGAGGTGCGACACAGAGGGCCGCGAACTCGGCATCCGCATTGCGCAACAGCATGTCGCACAACAGGTAGGGATGGAGCAGGTAGAGCGCGACGGCGATGCGTGCGGCCTCGGTTGAGCCTCCGGTGGCGAGGAACGCCGCCCGCCGGATCGTCCATGCCCCGATTGCCGCGAACCCGGCCAGGGCCGCGACGGCTCCCCAGGGAATCGATCCGAGCAGGCTCCCGAAACCTGCTGCGACGGCGGCGAAGAGCGGTGCGTAGTAGAGGAAGATGGGGGAGCCATGCCCTCCGTACAGATTCTCCGCCCAGGCGGGGGGGAGCTGGCCACTCGCCAGCGCATGGCCGTACTCGGCGACGCGGACCAGCTCGAACGTCCAGTCGTGACCGTGCGGAAAGCCGCGGACCAGCGCCGCCAGCACCACCAGCACCGGGATCCATGCGATGATCCCGAAGGCGCTCGTGGCCGGCGCCCGCGACCGTTGGTGTCCGTCGGCGTCATTCATTCCCGGTCCCCGAGTCTACGGAAGACTTGGCGAGCCCAGGCTGGCGCGACAGGACGACGACCAGTCCATCGCCATAGACCGGCCGAAACCCATTCAGCTTCGTGAGCAAGGGGCGAAACTGCTGATCGAAGAGCTTCTTGTCGACTATGATGTGATCGATCCCGTACTTGTCGACAAAGGCGAGAGTCTGCGAAGGAGTTCCGTGGATGGCCCGTCGGTACGCGAGGAAGTAGTCCTTGGGGTAGGGGTCGGCTCGTGAATCGATGGCGACCCGAACCTGCGGCCAGGCGTGATAGATCAGAACGCCGCCCAGCATCCAGCGGTTCAACACGTTGCCGCGGACGTTGCGACGGATCCATTCGAGGCCGTCTCGTGTGATGTAGCGCGAGGGGTGTTGCTCAAGGCTCCGGTCGGCGAAGCTCAGAGTCGCAGCGTTTGCGCTTCCAGCCAGCAGAACGGCGGCGAGCAGTGCCGCAAGCGTGGGTGACTGCCAGGATCGTCGCAGCTCGAGTCCACTCGTTGCCTGGGCGATGGCGAATCCAATCCCGATGCCGAAGACGGCCAGGTGGCGGTAGGACGAGACGGCCAAGCCGGTCACCACCAGCGTCAAGATCCACGCTGCGGGCGAGAGCTGGCGCCAACCCACCACGAACGCGACGCCGAGCCCGACAGCACCGGCGATGAACTCGGTGGGGAGCCGGGGACGGCCGTAGAGAGGCTGCCATTCGGCGATCACCTGCTTCCAGATCTGGGCGGTGCTTTGGTCGAGAGTGCGTGGGATCAGGTCCGTGCCGTAGGGGTTGATCAGCGTGGCGACGGCGACGATGGCCCAGCAGCCGAGCAGCACCAAAACCCGTCGGCTCCGCAAGCTCTCGAGTAGCTCCGCTGGTTGAAAGCCCGTCTGCTGCCAGTTCTCCAGGAAGACCCCGCCAGCGAACAGCGGGATCAGTCCCAGCAGCAGCAGGAACGATCCGTGGCAGTTGGTCCAGAGGACCGCCAGGGGGACCAGCCAGGCCAGCGTCGCCAGCCGGCCGTTTCGAACGTAGGCCGCCAGCACGTTGAGGGCGAGGGCGAAATAGAGGTAGCCGAAGACCTCGGCGCGGTTCATCAAGCGCGGCATGGCGATGTAGACGGTCAGGTTCGCGACCGCCAGGGAGAGCAGCCACGAGTTGCCTTGCTTGCGCGCGAGCCGGATGATCGCCGCGAAGATTGCCAGGGCGATCAGCGTGGGAATGACCAAGATGGCGTCGAGCCCGAAGGCCTGCTTCACGCTGCTGAAGGCCAGCGCCGCCAACCAGCCGTGGCTCACGAAGGGCAGGTCACTCACCGCTTCCATGGTCCAGAGGAGCGTGCGTGGGACTTCGCCGTGGCTGAGGATGTGGTCGCCGACGCGCAGCGTCCACCAGATGTCGTTGCTGTCCCGTGCCCGGTAGGAGCCGATCACGATCCAGACGACCGACAGCAACAGGATGAGGATGGGAAGCGCGCGACGCATCGGACTGCTGCCGTTGGCTGTCGAATCCGCGGCGTCGAACGGCATGGAAACTCCTCTTTGCGTCTCGTCTTCGCGACCGGCCGTTCTGGCGTTGGAAGGTAGAAAGACTGTAACGTCCCGCGGGGGGCACGCCATGTCCTGCTGGTCCGCATGACGAATCCGACTGGGCTCTCTGCGAGCCCGCGCCGGCGGGGCGCGCGCTGGCTGGCGATCACGATCGGGGTGTTCGCACTGCCTCCGATCTTCGACCTGCTGCTGTCAGATGAGCGAGCTTCGTTTCACTACCTCGCCGCAGACTCCTTCTATTACCTGACCGTCGCGCGTAACCTGGTCGAGCTCGGTAGCCCGACCTTCGACGAAGTCCATCTCACCAACGGCTTTCACCCGTTGTGGCAAGCCCTGCTGACCGGGCTCTTTGCTGTCGGTCGCAGCGTCGGCGCCGCCGAGACGAGGCTCCTTTCTGCGAGTGTGGTGTTAGGCGTGCTCCTGATCTCGGTAGGGCTCTTCTTCCTGGCGCGAGCATTCTCGGACGAAGACGGGCGGCTTCCGTTGCTCTTCATGAGCCTGCCGGTGGGGCTGTATGGATTCGCAATCTCGCCGCTCTGGTGGTGGCTCGACGCCGAGGAGCTCTTCCAGCAGAACCGTCTCGAAGGCAGTCAGCCCCTCTACGGATCCCTCTGGAGTTACGCCAATGGCATGGAGAGCAGCGTCCTGCTGCTGATGGTCGGCCTGCTGTTCGCCTGGTACGTCTCGAAGCCGGTGTTGGAGCGGATCGGATCGGCCGCCGTCTTCGGTGTATTGCTGGCATTCACCACGTTCGCTCGGCTCGACCACGTCTCTCTGCCGCTGGTGCTCCTGCTCCTGCTGGCAGTGCGCTGCCTGCTGCGCTCACGCCGCGACGAGTGGCTGGCGTGGAGCAGCATGGCGGCGACTTTTGGACTGCTGCTCGGCGGCTACCTGCTGGCGAGCCAGTGGGTGTTCGGGAGTCCAGTGCCGGTGAGCGGAGCGTTGAAGAGCACCTTCCCCCACGTCACCAGCAGCTTTCCTGGCTTGGTCGCCAAGCTCTGGAACGAAGCCGGGACCGGGGATCCCTGGCTCTACCTGGCTTGGCGCTTCACCCAGATCATCTTTCCGGTCGTGATGGCGCTCGTCTTTCTCTGCTGGGTGCTTCGAAGCTCCAACGGGCGTCGGCAACTTCGTATCGGGCAGCAGCGCCGGACCGAGCGCCTCGACTTCCTGCTGACCGCGACAGCCTTGTCGGTCGTCGTGCTGGCGCTCTCCAATGTTCTCTTCGTGCGGTGGGGCCAGCAGGGGCATTGGTATTTCCCGTTGTCGGTACTTTTCTTCGGGCTGGCACTGATCCGCATGCTTGACGAGCGGAGCTGGCTTCGGCGTCTGGAGACGAGCCCAAAGGCCAGCCGCTGGGTCATCGCGGCCTTCGTGGCGTTGAGCCTGGTTACCTTCGTCGGCCTGCAACGGCAGCCCCGCTACCACGTCCGCTATGCCGAGTTCTATTTTGACGAGGCTCCCCGATTGCGCGCATTCTATGGACGCGAACGCCCACGCCTGCTGTCCTTCGACGACGGCATCGTGGCCTTCGCGACAGGCTTTCCGACCATGTCGGGCATCGGTCTGAACCTCGACATCGACGCCATCCCGCATGCACGGAACCGGACCCTCGCCAACCTGGCGATCCAACGCGGCTACGACCGGTTTACGTCACTGGTCTACATCGACATGCGGGGACTTTCGCGCCCCGGCGTGTCGTCGGACCAGATCGCCCGCTGGATCCCGGGCAAGTTCGGTGGTTTGAAGGCGCCCGACCGCTATCGGTTCGAGGTCGAGTATCGGAGCGCCGACGGCCGCTTCGTGGTCGTCCGGGTCAGGCCCCGCACGGACGGCTGATTCGGGAGGACTCGGACTACAGCCTTGTGCTCGTGGGCTGTCCACCTCTATTGTCGATGATGTCCTGTTATAATCGAGCAATTCGTAATTTCATCTGCTTGGAAGTCTGTTGTTTCGCGGAATCATGCCACGCTCGATGTGGAAGGATCTGGCTCTTTCGGTGACGGTCGGACTCGCCTTCGGGCTGAGTCCGCTCACCTCTGCGCATCGCGTGTTGCCCTCGATTGTTGGCGGCTGCGTGGCCGGCATCCTGTTTCTGGCCTGGCGGCGCTGGCGGGCGACGCGCGATGCTTCGATCGGTGATCCGGAGCCGGAGCGTGCGCCGCTACCGCGTTTGACGTGGTTGATTCTCGCTCTCGCTGCCGTGATCTTTGCCCCGCTCGCGTTCCATCTCTTCGCGTATTACACCCACAGCATCTGGCGAAACGGCCACGGGCTGATCGTGCCGCTGGTGATCGTTTCGTTGGCCGCGGGCATTCTCCGCTCCGGCCGTACGGAGACGGATGAGATGGACGAAGCAAGTGCGTGGGGCTTCCTGCCGTTAGTGATCGGCCTGTCGCTGGTGATCCTGGATCTCGGCATTCAAACCCTGCACGTGTCGGTGCTCGGTCTGGTGTTCTTTCTTCCCGGCCTGTCCCTGTTGCTGCTCGGGGTGCCGCGAACCAAGAGGCTCGTAGTGCCGTTTGCCTTATGTGTCTTCCTACTCCCCCTTCCGAGCTCCTTGGCCAATCTGCTCCAACTCCCCACCGCGACCGCGGCCGGTGTGGCGTGGATAGCGGAATGGTACGGAATCCCGGTCGTTCGAGAAGGACGCTTGCTCGGGCTGCCCGGAACCTCGTTCGGCGTGTCCGCGAACTGCAGTGGCTTCTCTGCGTTGTACGCAAGCTTGGCGCTGGTGCTGGTGCTCGGCGCAGCCTCGCGGTCCCTGCCAAGAATCGGGTTGCTGCTGCTGTCCGTGTGGCCGATCACCGTGTTCGCGAACACGTTGCGGACCTCGGCGCTGATTCTCATCTGTTATGAAAAGGGAATCAGTTTCCTGGATACGCCCCTCCACGGCATTTCCGGGATCTTTGCATTCGGTGCCATCATCGCGGCGGTTGGATTGCTGGCTGGGCCCCGTGCGCTCAAGGAGGTCATGGCGTGATCCGGGTATCGTCCCGATTCCTGCCCGCTTTGGCGGCCATTCTTGCTTTGGCGGCGGTTCCCGTCATCGTGCTCGGAGCGAGCAATCGACGCTGGGAAAACTGCGCCGATCCGGCTGCGCTCCGGGAAGTCTTCTGGACGGCCGGAGGCGAATCGGCCCGAGAACTCGAGCACCTCTACAGAGACGGAATCTTCCAATGGACCCGAGGGACGTTGGGGGGCGGCGGGGGAGCCGTCTCGCCGGTCACCTACCAGATCCTGCGCAGTGACGATGCGCTGAACCTCTACCAGGAGCCAACTGAATTTCTGTCCGCACCGATGGATCCCGAGAGCTTTGAAACTCGCTGGGTCAAAGTCGATGGCGAGTCCGTGCCGATCGGAGTCACGGCGAGTATGAGCCGGGATTGGATCCGGCTCTCTTTCCAGATCGCGATCTACAACGGACGCCCCATCGCGTCGTTGATCGGGCCGCAGCTGTCGGGGGTGGCTGCGCAGCTCGTGCATGGGTCGCGACCGCTTACGCTCCTGATGGCCAGCGGGATAGTGCGCCCAGACTTGATCGAGCGGCTCGAAGAGCCCGCGATCTCATGGCTCACCGAAGCCTGGCGCACTTATCGAAGCGTTTGCCGTCCATGAAGGACGAGACGTTTGCCATCGAGATGGCGTTGGAACAGACGTGGGGGCGCGCGTGGATCTGCCTGCTGATCGTCACCCTCATTGGTGTCGTCTCGGTAGAGACCACACTTCTTGCGATGGGAACGGGCTATCTCGGGGGCGGATTCAACTCCGTTCATGTGGACGGGAGAGGGCTGCTCGCGTTCCTCATCGGGGCGACGGTTCTCGATGCCGCCGTCGTGTTGGGGATCTGGGCCGTCTTGGTACCCATCGGAAAACGGTTGGCATCCGGGCGGATCGAATTGTTCTGTGGGTCCGCTCTCTTGGGTCTGGGCGTGCCGCTCACGGTGGCGGCCATCCACTACAACCTCGTGACCACCCTGGGTCGCCTGGTGAATCCTTCGTTGCTGGGTTTCGGTTCGTCTGGAAGCTCCGTCGGCATGGTTTCGATCCTCCTGGAGGAGCTGGTGGGCCTCGACCGGCTGCTGATGGTCCTCGCACTTGGAGGCGGCGTTCTCCTCTTGTATGGCATTCGCCGCTTCGGAGCCGGCATTCCGTTCGCTTCCGGTTCACTGTTGCCTCCGTCGACGAAACGGCTCTGGGTCGGCTTCGTGTTGGCCTCAGTAGCCGGGGCGGTGCTGCTGATGGTTTCAGCCCAGTGGAATCAGCGCGTCCACTACGGATTGGCGCGGACGACGGGCGGCATGGTGTTGCCGCTCTTGCTTCGAGTCGTTACGGACTTCGATGGCGACGGCTACGGATGGATCGATCGGCCCGCCGACTTTGCTCCATTCGACGGCAGCCTCCACCCCTACGCGCACGATATTCCGGGCAATGGCATCGATGAGAATGGTGTCGGTGGTGATCATCCGGCGGCGTTCACTTCGGAGGCCAACTTCGACAACAGATCCGGAGAAGGCGTCCTGCCTCACTTCCTGCTGATCTACCTTGAGAGCTTTCGGGCCGATCTGCTGGATCGGAAGTACGAGGGGCAGGCGATCACTCCATTCCTGAACCAGTTCGCCGACTCGGCGGCGCGTTCGGAACATGCCTTCGTTCACAGTCCGTGGACACTTCCTTCGAGAGCCCAGCTCTTCTCGGGTTCTCTGGTGGCGAAGCCTGGAGCGCGGACGTTGATCGACGACTTCAAGGCACGCGGCTATCAAATCGCCTATTTCTCGGGTCAGGACGATTCGTACGGTGACAGTACGCGTCTACTGGGCGTCGAGCGCGCCGACGTTTTCTACGATACCCGCCAGGATGTCGATCGACGCACTTCCCGCACGGCCCTCTCGGTCAGCCTCCAAGTTTCCTGGAAGACCGTGCTGGAGAGGGTCGAGGTCTATCTCGCCCATGCCGATCCTGCAGTCCCGCAGTTCCTGTACGTCAATATCGTGGACACCCACTTTCCCTACACCCATGACGAGCTGGACGATATCTTGGGCGTAAAAAGGATTTCGCGTTCCGAGATTCGCGCCGACAACGCCGATCAGATCCGTGCAACCTACGCGAATACGGCGGCGAACGTCGACCGTGCTGTCGAGCAGGTCGTGAGGGCCTTCGGTCGTCGATTCCGGGGCCGACCCCAGGCCATTGTCGTGACGGCCGATCACGGTCAAGCGTTCTACGAAGAAGGTACGCTGGGGCATGGTCAGACGCTCGCACCGGGAGAGACACGTGTTCCGTTGATCGTTTGGGGTCTGGGTGGAGACTGGCCCGAGCCCATTGCGCCTTCGGACCTGCGAGGACTGGTGTCTCGCAACCTGGCACGCCGCCCCGGCGACGACACGCCGCTGCCGCGATTCGTGCCCGATCCAAAGCGACGCATCCTGCAATACCTGGGCGGACTCGCCAAGCCCAAGCGGGTGGCGGCACGCAGTATCGATCGTCTGCTGGTCTACGACCTGGTACGAGGGAGTGTGGAGTTGAAGGACTCTGCGGGTCGCCCCTTGTCGGCCGAGCCGACACCGGAGGAGGTGGCTTCTCTCATCTGGTCGTGGGAGTCCGCCCAGACCGCCGCAGAAGAGGCCGTAGTGCGCTGACGCCCAATGACAGGGCTAGAAGCGCCAGGCCCGAGAGGCCGAATCCGTCGCGACTCAGGGCTGGAACTCGCGGCGACAGGCTCGCGAACGCTTCGTTGCAATTGATGCGTGGGAAGCTCAAACCGTTCGTGCCATCGGTGACCTGGATCGACGAGTCTTCGATGGCCCGCTCGAGGGCATTCGGTGTCAACATCGGGAAGATGCTCCTGAAGAGGAGTACGCATCCGCTCACCACCGGCGTCGCGTAGGACGTACCCGTGCCGTTCTTTGTCGTGCCGTCGAGTCTGGACGATTCGGTCACACCGCCGGGAGCGAAGACGTCGGTGGTGGCACTGCTGTTGCTGAAGCACGTCACCTGGTCTGCAGCCGTGGTCGCGTCTGTGCAACCATGGGCCGTTTGTGAACCCTGGTCGGAGTCCCACACGGCGCCGACCGAAATGGCGGCCGCGATGCACGCCGGTGCGATCATTCCCGCGCCCGAGCTGTTGTTTCCCGACCCCGCGACCGTGAGGACGCCTGCGTCTCTCAGCTGTCCGATACTGTTCGCATAGGCGAGCGTGACTGCGTCGGCGTTGTCGCAGTCGCCATCGTAGAGGCCACCGCCGAGGCTCAAGTTGACCACATCGGCATCGGAATGGTTTGCGAGAACCCAGTCCAGCGCCCTGATCAAGTCCGAGGCGTCGCCGCCGCCTTCAGCGTCCAGAATTCTTACCGCGATGATCATCGCATCCGGCGCAATTCCCAGACCTGCATGAACGGCGGCCGACGTCAAGATTCCCGCCACTTGGGTCCCGTGTCCGTTTTCGTCCTGGCCCGCTCCAGCTCCGGTCTGGGTTTCGAATCCGTTCGGGCAACAACCGGGAGCTCCGACCGCGCCGAGGCAGAAGCAGGCCTCGTCTGTGACCGACCCCAAGAGGTCCGGGTGGTCGAGATCGACTCCGGTATCGATGATGACGCCCAGCGTCCCACTGCCGGTGACACTCTGCGCGTGCAGCGCATCGGCTCGAACCAGTTGCCGCGCTTGATCCAGCTGCGCCCAGATTCGGCGATCCAGGCTCACGCGTAGGACGCGCGGATCATCGGCGAGACGTATGAGGCCGGCCGTGCTGACGGTTCCTATGAGCACCGGGACACGTTGAAGGCGTCTGCCAGATTCGAACTCTTGATCCGATAAGCCCGAAGCCACGAGGTCAGCGTTGCGATTGGCTTCGCTTGGTGGTCCCGACAGATAGACGACGACTCTCGGGCGATCGCCGTTTGCCAGTCTTTCGATGAGATCCAGATCGGCTACACGCTGCGTCCGGGCGCTGAGCTCCGCGATGAAATCGGGCTCCTGGGCCGCCGCCGAAGAGGCGGTCAGCAGGCCGATGAGAAGGGCGAAAGTGAGTTTGTGGATTCGATTCTGCACAACGGGAGGACCGCACCAGTTCTGTTTGATTCAACTCGAGTTTTCGGGCTCAACTCTGCTTTTCGGCCGAACGCGAGACGGACTTCAGGAAGCCTCGGCTGCCGGATCATTCGAGATCAGTGGCGCGATGACCTCCTCGAGCATTCGGGCCATGATCTCGTGTCCCGTCTCGTTCAGATGTGCGTCATTTTGAAATCGGATGTAACGCATCGCCGTCTCGCCGCTCATCGGTCCGGTCATCTCGACGAAGCGGGCCAGAATTCCGTCTGCCTGGAGTCCCATCATGCGCTTCCAATGAGCGCGTCGGATGATGAGCACGAATTGGGCTCCATCTGCGACGACCTCTCGCTGGAACGCGTGCAGGATCGATTCGGTGAGAGCCCATCGATCGGGCGCGTCCGTTGGCGAATCTTCAGCAGCTCCGGCAGCCAAGAGTAGGCCTCCGAGGCCGGCGACGCGAGGCGAACCCGGCAGCGGAACGATATGGTTCGCCACGTCTCCCAGCCCATATAGGCGACGGAGCAGATCCGGATTTCGACGAATCCGCATGGTCATCCAGGTGAACAAGGCGGAATGATCGGCGAGACCCACCTGAGCCCAGCAGGTCGCGCGCGTAAAAGGGGTATCCATGCGGGTTGGCTCGAATTCTGGACCGAGCACCCAAGAAGAACACAGCGGGTAGAGAGGAATCGGATATCCCCTCGGCGCAAGCGTGCCGTCGGCCTGAGGGGAGAGCGCCGCCTTTCCGAAGGGTCTCCGCATTCGATGGAGGGTGACGTTGTTTTCCGGGTCGTTGAAACTGTGGAACATGATGACCATGTCGGGTTGCAGCTTCCGCAGGCGGTCACGATACGAGAGGTAGCTCTGGTCGGTTCCGTAACCTCGGACACCCATGTTCACCGTCTGCACGGGAAACGGGAAACGTTTATTGAGACTCGTCCCGAGACGGGCGACGAATGTGTCGCGGTACGCCACCTCAAAGGCTGCCACCAGTGAGTCGCCGACCATCAGGATCCGGTAGCCATCTTCGGGGAACGGATCGGGATCGGGTCCGCGCACACCCAGACGATTGATCGAGATGGGGGTGTGATATTCGATCGGCCAGGGTCGCGGTCCGATGTAGGTGCCCGTGGCCCCCGGCTCGTGGGACCAACCCAGCAGGTCGTCGTGCTGCCAGAAGATGGATGGCTTTGAATACAGATCGTAGATGGCCCCGTAGCCGGCCATTCGAAGTCCCAATTCGAGAAACGACAATGTGATCAGAAGCGAGACGACCAGCAACGCGAGCCCGCCGAGCCATCGCCCTGTGCTTCGCCGGTGTTGGATTCCGTCGGAAATCGGCATCACCTTTGTTCTCGCCGGGACGGGGGAGGTCGAAGAATATCATACTCCATCCCCCTTTCCGGCCTTCGGGGTCGCACGATGACGCGCAATGCGTTCGAGGATCTTGATGTCTTCGTAGTGCGGATCCTCGGCGAGCAGCGCCGCTGCGATGACGTGTGCTTCGCCGGGTCGGTTCATCTGAAGCAGGGCATCGGCCATCCTCCAACGGGAGGCCTTGTCTTGGGGGTGCAGCTTCTGGAAGCGACGTTCGGTCCGCGTAGCGGCGTCGAAAGCGCCGATCTGCCAGTAGAGGCTTCCGAGGCGTTCGAGTGCTTCTGCCCGGGCTCCGCGATCGTCACTCTGGCTCTGCTCAACGAGGGATTCGTAGTTCTTGGGCAGCAGGCCCTGGCGACTGGACCAGGCCGGCCTTCGACGAATCGCATGATCGACGTCGAATCCGGCCGCGACTGAGAAGTTCAATCCCCGCTGGCCGTAGTAGCGGCTGACTCGCTGAAAGTTCCGGGTGTTGCGGCTGTTCTTTCGCAGGTAGACCGAGTGGTACTCCGACGCGAATACCAGCTTCCACTCGGGCAGACGGCGCAGGTGGGTGATCCAGTGACGATCTTCGTAATGAGTTTCCGGGAAGCTCATGCCAAAGAAGACGTCGATCTCCCGCTCGTCGAGGAGATCTCTCAGCCGCTGGGGGGCGCCCTGCTGGGCGGCGCGGCGGATTGCCAGGTAGTCGCGCAACACCTCGCTGGGAACATGATCGAGTCTCCCGTCGATGAAGGTGCGAAGCTCCGGTGCCAGCCAGTAGCCCAGGAAGCCACCCACGTTGAAGGGGTGGAAGAGCCGTCCGCGCAGCTGGGTGTCTTCCAGGAAGCGGACGCCGGATCCTCCATACCGGACGTCGAGCCACGGGTTGGCGAAATATCCCTCGCGCTCGATGTCGACCTCTCGGATGAAGGCACCGATCTGGATGGCTGCGGGAAAGGTGAGACCCAGAACTAGGCTAAGCGTTGCGGCCACAAGGCTCGCGGCAGGCAGCACGGACGCGCGATTCACGCGGACGTGCTGCGCGGCGCGCAGCAGATGAAGCAACGGAAAGATGGCCATCCAGTGGAAACGGACCGTGACTGTCATTGCGACGAAGGCTGCCGCAGACAGCCCCAGGTGGACCGTGTCGAGTTCGTCCAGGGCCTGTCTCGAACGCTGACGCAGCAACCGGACGAAGGCGCTCCCGACAGTCAGGAGCCATCCCAGCAGCAGGGCCTCGGCCACCCACCAGGACAGGAACGTCAGAGCGCGCACATCGGGGCCGGCTCGCAGCGGGTTCCAAGCCAGAAAGTCGTCGCGAATCTGCCAGATGTCCCCCGAAGCGGATTCCACGAAGAAGGTCGTGTGTTGTTCGAAGCCGCGAGGATTGACGAGGGTTGCCAGCAGACCGAGAGCGAGGGCGGCCAGCCAGCGTCGGGCCAGCGCGCTGTCGCCGGAGGGACGCTCGGCCGGATTCAATAACCAATTTGCGAGCAGCATGCGCAGGCCGACACCCAACAGCGCCGCAACCAGCAGGGCCGGGCCGATGGCAAACAGCGAGTGGACGTTGGCCCACAGCAGCAGTAGCAGCGTCGAGCCAGCGACCGCGTGCCACGTGGGTTTCGTGCCGCGCTCGAGCAGCAGCACGTAGAGGCCGAGCATGGCCAAGAGACTCACCAGCTCCGGTCTCAGCTGGAAGAGTCGGTACCAGGAGAGGACCACCAGGGCTGTGGTCGCGAGCGCCGCCCAGGCAGGGTCGGGCAGGGCACGGCGGAAGATTCGGAAGCACCAGGCCAGGATTCCAACCACAGCCAGGACGTGCAGGAACCGCAGGCCGTGGAAGCCCAGCTGGCCGAGGGCGCCGTGAAGAGCGACCTGGAAGAGCCACTCGTGGGGAATCGTCGGCCGATCCCGAGTGGTGTGAAGCAGCGGATCTGCCTCGACCCACGGGCCCCGTTCGGCATAGACCTCGCCCAGGGCGAGATGCCACCAGACGTCGTCGGTCGCCAGCGGGCGTCCGACCAGATAGACGAGCACCCCCACTGCAAGCAGGAGCCCCGCGACTGCCAGGAGGCCCGGCCACGCCTGGCGACCCGGCCCCACCCCCGAAACCGCCATCTCCCGCTTCCCCGCTGGCTCGCTCCGAAGGTACACGCGATCACCCGGATTCCCGCTTTTCCTGGCTCGTGCGACGCATTATATATCTTTTATAGATGCCTCCGTCGTCGGCCCACCAGACCGCCTGTGCAGCTCCGCTTCAGCGTCGTGCGCGTATGCGCTATGCCGTGCTGGGCATGCGCAGCGTGGGCCTCGCGCTACGGGCGACGCGATGAAGCAGCACGACGCGGCTCCTGCAGCGGCTGGATTCACCCCGGGACGAAAGTCGCGTCGACGCCCAGGCGTGCTGAAGTTCCCTCTCTGCCTTGATTGGAGACTCCATGGTCGTTCAGAACTACGAAGAGGTCGATGTCTACCCGATCGCGCCGGACCTGCAGGAAGAGATCCTCAAGACCCAGAACGAATGCTCGTTCGTCTGGGGGACCCAGGACCATTGGCCGATCGGCGTGATCATGAGCTACGTCTGGCTCGACGGAAAATTCTGGTTGACCGCATCCAGCCAGCGTCCTCGGATCCGCGCCATCCGGCGCGATCCGCGCGTGTCGCTCATCATCTCCAGCGTCGGCACGAAGTTCGGTCCGGCCAAGTCGATCACCGTGAAGGGGCGAGTGCGCCTTCTCGACGACAGCGCCACCAAGGACCGGATCCTGCCGCTCCTGTCGGCCGCGATCCTGCCGGGCGCCGATGAGCTCCAGAAGAAGTTCACGGCCATGATGGATTCCGAGCGCAGGTTGGTTCTCGAGGTAACACCCGAGAAGTGGATCACGTTCGACGCCGCCGGAATGATGCAGGCGTCCATCATGGGGGCGGACTGAGCATGCAGGAGCTCAGCGGCAAGGGCGCTTTCGTCACCGGTGCCGCCAGCGGGATCGGATTGGGGATGGCGCGCCGGTTGGTTGCCGAGGGAATGCGGGTCGCTCTGGTCGACGTCGAAGAAGAGCCGCTCGAGAACGCCGTGAAGGAACTCGAGGGCGCCGGGGGGAAGGTGGTCGGCATCGTCTGCGACGTGTCGAAATTCGAATCGGTCGAACAGGCCGCGGCCCGGGCCGCGTCGGAGCTGGGCAGGCTGCACGTCGTGTGCAACAACGGCGGTGTTGCCCCCTTCGGCCCGATCGCGGATTCGACCCCCGACGAGTGGCGTTGGGTCGTTGACGTCAACCTGATGGGGGTGGTGCATGGGGTCCTGGCACTTCTCCCGCATTTGAAGGAACACGGCGAAGGCGGGCACATCGTCAACACCGCCTCGGTCCTCGGCTTGCTTCCGCTCTCGCTAGCGGGGTCTTATGCGGCGACGAAGTATGCGGTCGTCGCCCTGTCGGAGGTTCTGCGGTCCGAGCTGGCGCCGCTTGGGATCGGTGTGTCCGTGCTCTGCCCGTTCTTCATCAAGACGCGACTCCACGAGTCGTTTCGCAATCGGCCGGCTGGCCAGACCGTTTCCGACGAAGTTCCGGACCTGATCAAGGCGGCGATCGCGGGGGCATGGATCCGGATGAACTCGCCGACAAGGTCGTCGAAGGGATTCGCACCGAGGCGGCCTACATCATCCCCCAGGACGACACGAGGCCCCTGTTCGACCTTCGTGGTCGCAAACATCCAGAAGGTGTACGGCGCATAGGAAGCGCGCCACGAGAAAGGGACGGTTCATGCTCGAACTGACATCGCACAAGGAACGCGAGATCGATGCCCCGGCGGACCGGGTCTGGTCGCTGATCGCCGATTTTGGTGCCATTGGAGACTGGTGGCCACCCGGCCTGATCACGAAGGTCGAGAACGTGGGGGAGGGGGTCGGCATGGTGCGCCACATCCATACGGTGATCGGAATCGTGCTCCAGGAGAAGCTCGAGTCGATCGACGACGAAAAGCGCTGTCTCGAGCTGACCATCGTCGGCGACCTGCCGGCCGGCATGAGCGACTACCAGGCAAGGGGCAAGCTGCACGAGCTGGGCCCGGATCGTTGCCGCATCGAGTGGACGGGGACGTACCAGGTGCCGGGACCCGAGGCCGAGAAGGCGGCACGTGGCTTCATCGAAGGGGCCTATGAGGCCATGTTCCAGGGGCTCGCAGACGCGTCGGAGCAGCCAGCCCGCTGAGCCGGCAAATGGGGATCGGCCGCGCGGTTCTGGTTGCGGTGTTCAGGCTCCGTGGTCTGCGCTGGTGTCGCGGCGATCTCCCGGAGTCGCGTTCACTCGTTGTCCAGCCAGCGCAGCGGAACGCCATTGCGGATCACGACGACCTCCGGACCGCCGCTGTACAGGAGCAGCCGGTGCGCCAGCCACTTGTAGGGCGCGCTCGATTCGAACCACACGGACAGCTTCGGAACGAAGCTGCGGGCGATCAGCGATGCAAAGCCGAAGTCGGGCCCGTAGCGCACTTCGACCACCTCGCCGGCGCCGTGCTGGCGAGACGCCGGGGCCAGGTTCGCCACGAAGTCGACGAGCTTCGCACCACCGCCACAGAAGAAGAGCTGGAAGTCGATCTCTTGCAGCTCGCCACGCACCAAGGGTAGCAGCAGCAGGTTCAGGGTTGAATTGGCGACCCGGTCGCCTTCGGGGAGGGAAACTTCGCGGACCTCACCCTGCGGAGACGTGCAGGTCGCCAGGGATGCTTTGTGGTCGACCGTGAGAACCCCCAGTGGCGTTCCGTCCGTGTCGAACGAGCGCGACTCCTGGTGGACGGGAGCCAGCATGCCGTCGCCGACGGGTTCGAGCCGGGCGCGCACCAGCGTGCGCGCACCTCGAGTGAAGCCTTCGTCCAGCGACATGATGACGCTGCCGTCTTCGTTCTTTTCGATAAAGATGCCGGCGATCCCCACCTGGGTGCGATCCATGTCGTAGGTTGCAGCCGGAATCTTCCCGTAGGTTACGGGTGTCTCGATCCGTAGGGCCGATCTGGCGGCGGCGGGCAGGGGAATCGACAGCCCGGCGACCCATAAGAGCGCTGCCGGAACGAAACTCCAACGGCTGTGCGGCATCGTCGCGGCACTCTAGCAGACGTTGACTGCCCGACGGCAGAGTGGCTTCTGCCAGCGAGGCGGGGAGGCTCGAGGCCTCAATTCATCATGCGAATCCTGCGGGCGGGTGGTTCCGAGCCGGAAATCCAGCGGACTGCGGGATCGCGTCGCTGCGTTGACGCGGAAATCAAGAATCTGATAGCGTGTCAAACCAGCCAGAATCCCGCTCCCGTATCGAGGATCCAGCATGAACTTCGGCTTCAGCGAGGAGCAGGAGTTGCTCCGCAAGACCGCTCGCGATTTTCTGACCGAACACGCCCCCATGCAACGCGTCCGCGAGGTGATGGAGGGCGACCTGACCTGCGACGCCGAGCTGTGGTCGGCCATGGCCGAGCTCGGCTGGATGGGTCTGGCCTTGCCAGAGGAGTACGGCGGGGCCGATCTCGGCATGGTGGAGCTGTGTGTGGTGCTCGAGGAGCTGGGAAGGACGCTGGCGGCGGTGCCATTCCTTCCGACCGTGATCGCGGCCAGCGCAATCCTGGCAGCGGGCGATGCAGCGCAACGCTCCGAGTGGCTGTCGAAGCTCGCTTCGGGCGAGCTGCGCGCAACTTTCGCGATCACCGAAGAGGCCGGCAGCGATGCGCCTGCTGCCATCGGTCTCGCAGCGAAGCGCAGCGACGCAGGTTGGTCGCTCACCGGATGCAAGCTCTTCGTTCCTGACCTGGCCGATGCCGATGTGGTGCTCGTCGTCGCACGTACGGGGAGAGAGGGTGAAAGCGGACTCGGGCTGTTCGTGGTTTCGACGGGAACCGCCGGCCTCCGCGTCGAGCCCATGAAATCGATGGATCTGCTGAGACCGCTCTACGAGATTTCGTTCAACGGGGTCGAGCTTCCCGGCTCGAGCTTGCTGGGCGGCGCGGAAGACGCCTGGCCCTGCATCGAGAAGATTCTCGACCGGGCCCGCGTGATGATCTGTGCCGAGATGCTGGGCGGTGCCGAGCGGTGCCTCGAGGACTCGGTGGCCTACGCCAAGGAACGAGTCCAGTTCGGCAAGCCGATCGGCGTGAATCAAGCCATCAAACACAAGTGCGCCGACATGTTGTTCGGGGTCGAGTCGTCCAGATCGATAACGTACTACGCCGCGTGGGCCGCCAACGAAGACAACGACGAGGCGCCCATGACGGCGTCCATGGCCAAGGCGTTCGTGAGCGACGCATACCGTGCGGTGGCCGCCGAGAACATCCAGATCCACGGTGGCGTCGGCTTCACCTGGGAATACGATTGTCACCTCTTCTTCAAGCGGGCCAAGGGCAGCGAGGTCTGGCTCGGAGACGGGAGCCAGCATCGGGAGCGGGTCGCACGCTTGCTCGAGATCTGAACCGCCCTCTCGAACCTGCACTGCCAACCGGAGTGGCCGAGGTACAATGCTGCGCGTGACTTCCTCCGCGCCGCCGTGGAGCATGCGCGTCGTCGACGGCGCCTGCTGGGTTTTTGCCGTTTGGACCGTGACCTGCCATGCGGTGGTCGCGCTGGGCGGTTCGTTGCGATCACTGTTGCTGGCCTTCGCCGCGTCTAGTGCTGCGATGCTGGTCGCCTGGGTGTTCGGCCGCCGCGCGTTTCCCCGGGCCGCCGCGGAGCCGACTTGGCCCAGCGCCCCCCCCGTGTCCAATCCCCGCTTGCGGGTCCCGGTCCAGGGGGCCGTGGTGGTCGTGGCGGTGTTGGGGGCGGCCTGGCTCCGGCATCGGCCCGTCGAGCTCTGGTGGCTCGGCCTGCTTCTGCTCGGCGTTGCCGCGTTGGTTCTCGTCCTGCGCGAAGAGCCTCGCAGCGCGCCGCCACTGCGGGGACGTTCTGCCGAGTTCGCGCTCTGGACCCTCGCCGCGATCTGCGTGGTCGTCGTATTGGTGAGCCACCGGATCGACATGGACGATTCGTTCTACGTGAACCTGGCGGTAGCCGCCGCTGACGCGCCCGCTGACCGGCTGTTGGCGGAAGACACGCTTCACGGGGTCGCCGGCCTGCCACTCCACCTGCCGGTCTATCGCCTGCACAGCTACGAGCTCTGGAACGCTGCACTTTCCTACCTGACCGGCATTCCGGCCCTCGCCGTGTTTCATTTCGTTTTGGCCTCACTGGCTGCCTGCCTGCTTCCGCTGGCCTTTGCGCGCCTGACCCGCTGGCTCACACCCTGCTGCTGGCCGTGGACGGTCGCCGCCCTGATCTTCGTATTGCTCGCCATCGGCGAGACCCACCGCTGGTACGGGAATTTCGCTCTGGTCCGGTTGTGGCAAGGCAAGGCGATCTTCCTGTTCGTCTTCCTGCCCCTGATCTATGCGTATGCCATCGAGTTCGTCGGGCGCCCGAGCTGGCGCGGCTGGCTGTTGCTGGCCGCGGCCCAGATCTGTGCCGTGGGTTGTAGCTCGACGGCGCTCTGGGTCGCGCCGGCTTCGGCCCTTGCCGGAGCTGCTGTCGCACTGCGTCCGACGAAACGGGGCGTGCTGCGCCTGGGCCTGGCCGCGCTGGCTTCGGTGTACGTGCTGGGCATCGGCCTCGGCATGCGCGTGACGCTCGAAGAGGGCGCCCAGGCCAAGGCCGAGCTGCGCACCTCGGCCGAGCGATCGAGCCGGGAACGGATGCTGGAACTCCGGCACCGGCCCGGCGTTCAGCTCGCCAAGGCCCTGGAAGAAGTCACCGGCGGGGACGCGCTCCGAGTGACCACCCTGGCGGTCGTGTTCGGCGCTTGGGCTTGCTGGGGAACCGGGCTCGCGCGGCGTTTCGCCGTGATCGTCCCGTTGGCAGTCTGGCTGATCGTGCTGAACCCGTACGCCACCCGATGGCTGACGGAAAACCTCACCGGGCCGACCTATTGGCGCAACCTGTGGGCGCTTCCGGTTCCCTTGTTGCTGGCCCTGGTGCTGGTGGCGCCCCTGGGTTGGGCCCATGCCGTGCGGGGCTCGGCGGGGGGTGAAACCCGTCTCGGTCGGGCCGCCCCCTGGATGGGAGCTGCGCTGGGGCTGCTGCTCGCCGTAGCGCTCGCGATTGGGGTTCCCAGCTACTCGGTGCTCAGCCCGAGAAACAACGTCGAATTGCATCTGCCGTCGCTCAAGGTCGAGCCCTTCGAATACCGCTGGGCGAAGCTGCTCACCAACAGTGTCCCGCCCGGGTCGGTGGTCGTTGCACCGCTCAGCATCACGACCTGGCTCGCCACGTTCCACGATCGCGTGCAGCCGTTGGTCGTCCGCCCCATGTATCTCGATCGGCATCGGTCCCAGCTCGGCACCGATACCGCAATCCATCGCATGCTCATGACCAATTTTGTCGCGGGCGAGTCCAAGCGGCCCGATGCCGCGGCCTGGTTCGCCGATGGCCTGCGCGTGTTCGACGTGCGGGCTGTGTGCCTCAAGCTGTCGAAGGCAACGCCGCAGGCGAGAGTGATCCTTCAGCGGTCGGGCTTCCGGCCGTATCAACATTCCAAAGAATACGAGATCTGGGTCCGGCGCTGATCTCGTGGGCGGCGGTATACTCGCCCCATGGCTAGTCCGGCAGCTCGCGCCGATGGCATCGTTCCCGAGCGAAACCCGTCGCTTCGACTCCTCGTTGCACTGCCTGCCCTCAATGAGGCGCGCACGGTCGGGGACGTGGTGCGCCGGGTGCCGCGCGATCTGGCGGGGGTCAGCTCGGTCGAAGTGCTGGTGGTGGACGACGGTAGCAGTGACGCCACGGCGGCCCTGGCCGAGGAGGCAGGGGCGCGCGTGATCCGCCACACAGCGTCGCGCGGTGTGGGTGCGGCCTTCCACACCGCGCTGTCCTACGGGATCGACGCTGGCGTCGATCTGATCGTCAGCATCGACGCCGACGGCCAGTTCGACCCCGCGGACATTCCTGCCTTGATCGAGCCGGTATTGTCGGGCAATGCAGATTTCTCGACGGCCTCGCGCTTCATCGACCCGTCGCTGGCGCCCGACATGCCCTGGATCAAGCGTTGGGGCAACCGGGTCATGAGCCGCCTGATCTCGCGACTGGCGGGGCAGACGTTCTACGACGTTTCCTGTGGCATGCGCTGCTACAGCCGGGAGACGGCGCTCCAGCTGCACCTGCTGGCCCGCTTCACCTACACGCAGGAGGTCGTGCTGAACCTGGCCTTCAAGCAGCTACGCATCGTGGAGGTTCCGATCCGGGTCCGGGGAGAGCGTGAGTTTGGCAAGAGCCGGGTGGCGGGCAATATCTGGCGCTACGGCCTGCGGACTGCCCAGATCATCTTCCGCTCCTACCGCGACTACCACCCGCTGCGCTTCTTCGGGGGCATCGCTCTCGCCTTGCTGCTTCCCGCCGTCGGGCTCGCCGGCTTTTTGCTGGTCCACTACCTGTCGAGCGGTCACTTCTCGCCGCATAAGTGGGCGGGCTTCGTTTCCCTCGGGCTGGCCGGGCTCGCGGTCCTGATGCTCCACATGGGCGTCATCGGCGACATGCAGAGCCGCCACCGGGCCTACCTGGAAGAGATTCTCTACCGACAGCGGAGCCAGTCGCGCCCGAACCGCGCGCCGTAGTCGCCGGCCCAGGTCATGCGTGTTCTCATCAGCACGAGCACCTTCCCTCTGCATCTGGAAGACGGTCTGCCGCGCTTCGTCTATGACCTGGCCCAGGCCCTGGCCCGCCACGTGGAAGTCACGGCGCTGGTGCCCCACGCGCCGGGGATTCCCGACCGCGATCAGTGGGGAGACGTCGCAATCGAACGCTTCCGCTACTTCTGGCCAGTAGGCGCGCAACGCTTGGCCTACGGAAACGGCATTGCCGGCAACATGGAGGCTTCCTGGCTGGCGCGTCTGCAACCGCCCGGCTTCGTGCTGGCCCAGATGCGCGCCATCCGGCGGCTGGTGCGCGTGCGGCGAATCGACATCGTCAACTCCCACTGGATCGTGCCGCAGGGCCTCTCGGCGGCGCTGGTTCGTGGGCGGCCCGCCCGCTTCCGCCACGTGGTGACGCTTCACGGAGGCGATGCCTATCTGCTGAAGAGGCTGCCGATGTCAAGGTGGCTGGCCCGGATGATCGTCGAACGCAGCGACGCAGTGGTCGCGGTCTCGAGCAACGTGCGCGAGCAGCTCGATAACGCACTGGGTCAGGCGTCGGGTGCGCTGCTGCAACCGGTGGGCGTCGACGTCGCCCGGCTGCGCGCGCAGTCCGGGCAGCCCGGTGAACGGGCAGCGTTTCCGGAAGGCTACCTGCTCTTCCTCGGGCGCCTGCGCGAGATCAAGGGTGTCGACCAGCTATTGCGCGCACTTCCCATCGTGCGTGAGCGCCATCCGGGTCTGGGACTGGTGGTTGTCGGCGGCGGTGAGGTCGAGGCGGAGCTACGGGCGCAAGCCGTCCGCTGCTCCGTCGGGGACGCCGTCCGGTTCCTGGGTCGTCAGCCCCACGCTGCTGCGATCTCCTGGCTGAGGGGAGCCCGCGCGCTGGTGGTGCCATCGGTGACTCGGGATGACGGCCGCGCAGAAGGCATGCCGAGTGTGGTGTTGGAGGCGATGGCGGCCGGGGTCCGGTTGGTGGCTACCACCACGGGCGGAATCCCCGATGTGGTTCGCGACAGAGAGAACGGCTGGTTGTGTCGGGATCGCGATCCGGAGGACCTTGCTGCGGCGATTCTCCGGGCACTCGACGCGCCCGATGAGCCGACGTCGACCGAGGCGTATCGCACAGCGGAAGCGCACGATTGGTCGAAGGTGGCTGAGCGTTATCTCGAGATCTTCCGCTCGGTCAGCCGCGGCTGACGCGGTCGAGTACCTCCTCGAGATGTCGACAGACGGCGACTGCATCGAACTGCTCGCGCACCCGTTCGCGGCCGGCGGAAGCCAGTGCCCGTCTCTGCTCGGAGTCGTCCAGCAACTCCGCCACCGCTGCAGCCAAAGCGTCGACGTCGCCGGTGGGAACCAAGCGCCCGGTTCTTCCACCATCGGTGATCTCGCGGGGTCCCGTCGGGCAATCCGTTGCGACGGCAGCGACGCCCAGTCCCTGGGCCTCGATCAGGGCGTTGGGCGCCCCCTCAGTGTCGCTGCACAGCACGAAGACGTCGGCCGAAGCCATCCAGGCGTGGGGGTTGGCGACGAAGCCGGGCAGACGCAGTCGGTCTTCCAGGCCGAGTTCACGTCCGAGATTTTCGAGTCGGGCGCGCTCGCGTCCCTCGCCGCAGATCACGACCTCGACGTCGTGCTGGTCGGCTACCCGCGCCGTCGCCCGAAGCAACAGGTCGAAACGCTTCTCGGGCGAAAGACGCCCGACGGCAACGATGCGCCGCCGGCCGGGCCGTGCGAGCGTTGCGTCCTGCCGGGATTGACGCTCGAGAAAGTCGAAGTCGACGGCGTTGGCGATGAAGACCGGGGGCGCTGCGTCGGGGTAGGCGCTTTCGAAGAGGCGACCCAGCTCGTTGGAATTGGCAACGATGGCGTCGGCCATCTGGTAGAGCCTGCGCATCCAAACGCGCAACACGCCGCGTTCGACGCTGTCCGGATCCGACGAGATCCGGGCAACCCATCGGGGCCGGTGGCGCGCCAGGACCAAGGCGTTTCCGGTCATGAAGCTCGGGTGGGAGAACGCGCTGAAGACGATGTCGGGCTTTGCCCGGTCGATCAGGGAGGCGAGGCGTCTCACGGCGATGGGGATCTGCCAGGGCCGGGTTCTCTCGACGATGTGGACGGCGACGTCGTCGGCCAGACGGTAGGTCCGCTCGTCCCGAAAGAGACACAGCGACGGCTCGAAGCGCGCGCGATCGAGTCCGCTGGCGACCACGCTCACAAAGCGCTCGGCGCCACCACTGCTGAGGCTGGTGCAGACGAAGAGGACGGTCGTGGGCGAAGCGTCTCTACTCAATGTATCCGAGGGCCCGGAGCTTCAGTTTCTGCTCCTCATCGATGGGAAGATCGTTGCGGGGCACGGGTTCCTTGGCGTAGAAGCCGGCGCGCACACGCTCAGCATGGCCAGCATCGCAACGGCGGCGAGAGCTCTCGCCGGGCGTCCGACGCACGTGCCTTGGCGTCCGACGCACGTGCCTTGGCGTCCGACGCACGTGCCTTGGCGTCCGACGCACGTGCCCAGCGGCATCTCGAATCGGAAGCTGGTCGCGCTCAAACGAACCCCTCTGTGTGCTGGCGTATGAGTTCGTGCAAAGAGGCGCAGGCCGAACGATACTAGATTAGCAGGTTCGGAGGATCAGCAGCGAGATGGCCACTCTCGAGGGCAAATCGGCCGCGGATACCGTGATCATCGTGCCGTGTTTCAATGAACGCGAGCGTCTTCCCGTGGACCGCATCGAGACGTTTCTGCGAGAAGGCCCGCCGGTCTCGTTCCTGATGGTCGATGACGGCAGCACTGACGCGACCCTCGAGCTGTTGCGAAAGCTCGAAGGAAGCTGGCCCGGCAGGGTGAGTGTGCTCGCCCTGCCGAAAAACATCGGCAAGGCCGAGGCCGTTCGCGCAGGCATGACCGAGGCGTTCGAACGCAAACCGTCCTTCGTCGGCTATTGGGATGCGGATCTGGCCACGCCGCTCGCTGCGGTTCTCGATTTTCGCTCGATCCTGCTGCGCAATCCGGAATTCCTGATCGTCATGGGTGCGCGCGTCGTGCTCCTCGGCCGTGACATCGATCGCAAGCCACTGCGGCACTACCTCGGCCGGATGGCCGCCACGCTGACCTCGCTCGTCCTGGGGCTGCGCGTCTACGACACCCAGTGTGGGGCGAAGCTCTTCCGGGTGACGCCGATGGTGCAGGAGCTGTTTCGTGAGGCCTTCCTCTCGCGTTGGATCTTTGATATCGAGATCCTTGCGCGACTGATATCCAAGGGCACGGCTGGCGACATCGACGCCGCAACGACGGTCTACGAGATGCCGCTCACGCACTGGCGGGATGTGGCGGGCTCGAAGGTCAGCTTCGGAGACTATTGGCGCGCTGCGAAGGATCTCGTCCGTGTGTACTGGCGCCACCTGCGCTGATCAGTCGGTGCGCCGCGCGACCGCCAGCACGCTGAGGCCGAAGGGGAGATTGAACCACTCGATCAGTCGCCCGTCGAACGCCGAGACGTGGGTGAGTAGGGTGTTCAGGAAGGTCGGTACCGCCGGATAGTCGCTCTGCCGCTCCGCCGATCGCCCGGGCAGGATGCGATCGGCGAGCCGGATCACGGCTGCGACCGGCAGAATCGCCGCCATCACGTACGAACACACCTCGACCTTCAGGCCACCGGCTTCGAGGGCCTGTATCAGCCGTCCACGCACGTAGCGACGTTTGTGGCCGAGTGCGATGTCGTGGCTGCTCCACAGGAACTCGTAGGCCGGCACGGTGGCGATCAGGACGCCATCGGGCGCCAGTGTGTTTCGAATCGATCGGATAGCGGCCACGTCGTCGTCGAGATGTTCGAATACGTCGAGGGCCACGACCACGTCGAAGCTCTCGTTCCGGAGCGGGAGATGGACGGCGTTCGAGCGGGTGACTGTGAGGTTTCGCTGGCGAGCCCGGCGCAGGGCTGCTTCACCGATGTCGAGACCGATCACCGGGCCGAAGCAGAGCAGGCTGGCGGTGGTGGCCCCCGTGCCGCAGCCGACGTCGAGGATCCGGGGTGAGGCAGGGGCGTGGCGCCGGATCAGGCGGTGGACGATGGCCTTCCTGGCGAGGTGCCACCAGTACCACTCTTCGTGCTCGGCCATCCGTTGGTGTTCGTGCGCATCCATGCGGACCCATGGTAACGGCTGAATCCTCGGGCATGGTGAGCGATCTGTACGGGTATACTTGCCACGATGCGCGCGCGACCGGCGTGGATGGGGGAGGGCGTCTTTGCCGCGGGGGTGGCCGCAGTGGCGGCGCTGGCCCAGCTCGCGACGTTCGATCGCAGCGCCGTGCCGGTGGACGAAGGCCAGCTGCTGGCGATCGCGGCCCGTCTCCTCGATGGCGAAGTGCTGTATCGCGACATCTACACCGGCATTTTTCCTGGCGCGTATTGGGCGACCGCCGCGCTGATCGGCCTGTTTGGAGAGGACGTCGTCGTGACCCGCTGGGCCCAGCTCGTGGTGAACGCGGCGACGGCGGGGTGTCTCTACTGGCTGGGTCGGCGGGTGATGGATTTCGGCTGGGCACTGCTCGCCCCGGTTTTGTACGTCGCGCTGGTTCCCTTCGGTTTTCCCGGTCTCACCATGCTGAACTACTCGTCCCTGTCGCTCGGATTCGCCCTGGTCGCCCTGGTCTGCCTGCTCCGCCACCTGGAGACGGATCGTCTGCTCGAGGCCGCGTTCTGCGGGGTCCTTCTCGGGGTCTGCGGCGTGGTGAAACAGAATTACGGGGGCCTCGCCGTGCTCGCTGTCTTGATCGGGCTCGTCTGGGCGCGCTGGGGCGACCTTCAGAGTCGTCGCACGCTGTGGTCCGGGGGGTTGGCTCTGATCGCAGGCGGTGCCGCCGTCGGACTCCTGATGATCGGCGGGTTGCTGATCAGCGGGGCGTTCAGCGACTTCGTCCACCAGACTCTTCTCGTGATCGGCGACTCGCAGCTCGATGCCTTCAACGATCCGATTCCCCCGATATTCGGCGCGCACCCGGAGAACGACTCACGCTTCGTCTTCGTCTACACGCCGTCGGCCTTCTTCAACTACCTGGTCCGGGGCGATACCTTTTTCGGGTGGGCACTCTCGCCCGCTCTGCGGAGCGCCTCGATCCGCATCGTCTACGGCGGAACCCTGGTGTTGCTGGGGGTGGCCGTCGTGCTTCTCCGGTTCGCCGGCCGGGACGAGGACCGGTTGCGCGGTCGGAGTACGCGGGCTCTGTGCGTCTTCGCGATCGTGTTCTTCTTCGGGATCTTCCCGTCGGCAATCTGGTCGCACCTGGCCTTCGTGCTTCCTCCAATCCTGCTGGTCCCCGGCTTGCTGGCCGACCGGGTGGCAGCACGCCTCGGATCGAGTCGCGGCTTCTTGAGTCGAGTTTGGGTGCGGGTCTGGCAGGCAGCTCACGTGGTCGTGGCCCTGCTTGCCTTGCTGGTCCTGGTGCGCGTCTCACTCGATCTGCGCCGTTGGTACGGCGAGCCGCTCGACATTCCACGCGGCTCGCTCTACGTGGACGAAGGCCAGAAGGCGCTGCTTGGCGGTGCCACCCGCTTCCTCTCCCGTTGCGCGCAGCCCGATGAGCCGGTGTTCGTCGCGCCCGACATGCCGCTGCTCTACTTCCTGGCCGACCGCCGCAACCCGACGCCCTTCGACCTGTTGATCCCAGGGGACGTCAAGGGGGACGTAATCGTTCAGCGCCTCGAAGACTCACGGACGCGTTGCGTCGTCTACAATCCGAAGATGTATCTGCAGTTCGCGCCCTTCGATGAGCTCTTTCCAGAGGTCGCGCGACTCTTCGACGAATCCTATCGCCGAGCCGCGGTGATCCGGGGGCAGGGAACGGAGTGGTACGGCCTGGAGCGTCAGCGGAAGCCCCGATCTTGAAGCAGCGGCTCCGCAATTTCGGCTGGCTCGATGGGGTTCTCGTCGTCGCCTC